>ENA-OQCL01000206-OQCL01000206.1-human-gut-metagenome-genome-assembly--contig:-NODE-206-length-32274-cov-11.735185_pt1 | contig 32274 bp, 22 predicted proteins | sample MGYA00242502_ERZ504586 | MGnify/ENA primary metagenome ERZ504586 (study PRJEB26092, sample SAMD00036316) | human gut metagenome | host: Homo sapiens | study: EMG produced TPA metagenomics assembly of... | reverse complement strand
GTCCACCTGTTCCCATCCCGAACACAGAAGTTAAGCTCGCTTCTGCCCACGATACTTGGCTGGAGACGGCCCGGAAAAATAGGTAGCGCCAACACAAAGCGGACATCTTCGGATGTCCGCTTTTTTGCGGAAATATATGTTTTTTCAATCCGAATTTCACAGATTGTTCAAAATTATTTCACCATTGACTGGAAAAAAGTGCGTATAATAGGAAAGCATGGGAAGTGCGAGCCAATTAAAATCCACGGAATATGGGAATACTCACATCATCCGGGTTTTATTCTGATGTGTTCCCGAAAAGCGGGGAAAAGGTTGATTTTTTCGTTCAAACCTGCTATAATAAACGGACTTGTCAAAGGATAACCGGAAAAGGATTTTTGTTATGCTAAAGAGATTTAAATCGTCTGTCACTTTTTTAATGAAGCTGCTGGCATTTTTGCTGTGCGGCGTATGTTTTTTTTGGACTGTTTGGTTTGGAATATTTCTTCCTGCTGCGGCCCAGCCGCACCTTGGGCGTTACTGCGGTGGCCTTCATTGTGGTTTATGTGCTGATGACCAAGGTTTATGGCGGTTTCGACATCGGCAAACGTAAGAGCAAACCCATCGTGTTCTCCATGGCCCTGGTGCTGCTGCTGACGGATTTGGTTACGCATTTTCTGCTGTGCATCATGAATACCACCGTCATCCACAGAGGCCATTTCGTGTATGAGCGGCCGCTGCTGCTGCTGGCGGTCTATCTGCTGCAGGTAGCCCTGGTGATCGTCATGGCGTATGGCGGAAACGATTTGTACTTCAAGGTCAACAAGCCCCAGCGCTGCCTGATGGTGGCCCGCCGCGGGGAGTGCGTCGAGGACCTCATCCGGAAGGTCGGCCGCTATAAGAAGCAGTATAACATCCAGCAGGTGGCCTGGCTGGATCAGCCGGACCTGCTGTCCTGCGTGGACCAGGCGGATGCCGTCTTTCTGTATGAGCTTTCCGTCCGTGAGCGGACGGACCTGGTGGAGTACTGCTATCAGACCCGCAAGGACGTGTATTACAGCCTGGAGATGTCCGACGTGGTTGCTATGGCCGGGGAGCGCGTCATGTTTGACGACAAGACCCTGATGTTCTGCCCCGTCCGGGAGCTGCGCTTTGAGGAACGCATCGTTAAGCGCACAGGCGACATTCTCATCTCCCTGCTCGGCCTGATTCTGACGTCTCCCATCCTGCTTGTGACGGCTTTGGCCATCCGCATGGAGGACCACGGCCCGGTGTTCTACCGCCAGAAGCGCGCCACTTACGGTGGCCGCGTGTTTGAGGTGTACAAGTTCCGCTCCATGCGGGCCCAAGCCGGGGACATTCACGTCTCCGCCACCAAGGGGGACCAGCGCATCACCAGGGTGGGCCGGGTTATCCGCAAGTTCCGCATCGACGAGCTGCCCCAGCTGATCAATGTCCTGAAAAGCGACATGAGCATCGTGGGTCCCCGGCCTGAAATGCTGGAGAATGTCGAGAAATATACCAATGATCTTCCGGAGTTCCGCTATCGCCTGCGGGCCAAGGCGGGGCTTACCGGCCTTGCCCAGATCTATGGCAAGTACAACACATCCCCCCGGGATAAGCTCATTATGGACCTGGCCTACATCCAGCAATACAGCGTCTGGCTTGACCTGAAGCTGATCCTGCGCACGGCGCTGGTGCTGCTGACGCCGGAGGAAAGCACCGAGGCGTTTGAGGACAAAAAAACGGAGGAAAAACCGTAATGCATACCACGAAACGGGCGGTGCTGCTGAGCTGCTCCGACCACTATAACCACCGGCTCTATGTCATCGACGGCTATCTCAAGTCCCAGGGCTATGAGACGGTGTACTATACCGGCGACTTTGACCACTCATCCAAAAAGGTGTTTCACTGCTCGGTCCCCGGATGCCGCCAGATCCATGTGCGGCCCTACCGGAAAAACCTCTCCCTGGCCCGGATCCTGTCACACCGGGACTTTGCCCGGCTGGTGTTCCAGGAGCTGGAGCAGGATCCGCCGGATGTGGTGGTGGCCCAGCTGCCTCCCAACTATCTGGCCCATTACGGCGCCCGCTTCAAGCGCCGCCACCCGGATACCAAGCTGATATTCGAGATCTTCGATATGTGGCCGGAGACGTTCCCCTCCGGCTCCGTGAAGCAGCTGCTGGCCCTGCCGTTTTCCATCTGGGCGGGGCTGCGGGATAAGAACCTGCCTGCTGCGGATCGGGTCATTCCCGAGTGCAGGCTGTTCTGCCGCAAGCTGGGCCTGCCGGAGGAGAACGCCATTTACCTGGCGGCTCAGCGTTCCCCGGACCAGCCCCACCGGGCCAGGCTTCGGGCCGACGGCCTGGACCTGTGCTACCTGGGTGCCATCAACAACGTGGTGAACATTGATGCCATCGCGGACCTGACGGCTCAGCTCCGGCGGCTGAAGCCCGTGACCGTTCACGTCATCGGCGACGGCGAGAAATGTCCCCAGCTGCTCCAGGCGCTGAAGGACGCCGGGGCGGAGGTGGACTGGCGCGGCGTGGTGTACGACGAGGCGGAGAAGCACGCCGTCATGAGCTGCTGTCACTTTGGCTTCAACCTGATGAAGCCCGACGTCTGCGTGGGCCTGACCATGAAATCTGTGGACTATTTCCGCCATGACCTGCCCATTCTCAACAACATTCCCGCCGACACCGCCGAGCTGGTGGACCGGGAACAGGTGGGCGTCAACGTGGGACCGGATACGGCGGCCCAGGTGGCCGGAATGACGGTGGAGGACTGCCTGCGCATGCGGGAGAATGTCCGCCGGGTGTTTGACGAAACCTTTGACCTGCCGGTGGTGCAGGCCCGTTACGCTGCCCTGCTGCGGGGCATTGTGTGAGGATAAGACCATGGAAAAACAAATATTGATCCTGCTGGCGGCCTATAAGGGCGGCCGATTCATCCGGCCCATGGTGGATTCCATCCTGGCCCAGGATGTAGGGGGCTGGAAGCTGATCCTGTCGGACGACGGAGAGGATACCGCCCCCATTTTGCAGGAATACGCCGACCGGTATCCGGATCGGATTACCCATTACCGTTCCGGCCGCCGGTTCGGCAGCGCCCAGAAGCACTTTATGCACCTGCTGGAGCAGTTTGGCGATCAGGCGGATTACGTCATGTTCTGTGACCAGGACGACGTGTGGCACCCGGACAAGGTGCGCCTGACCCTCCGGCTCATGGAGCAGGTGGAGACGGACCCGTCCCTGCCGGTGCTGGTCCACACGGACCTGCGGGTGGTGGACGGCGAGCTGCGGGAGATGGACCCCTCGTTCCAGCACTATTCCGGCCTGGACGGCCATCGGCTGTCCCTGCCCCAGCTGCTGGTCCAGAATGTGGTCACCGGCTGCACGGTGATGATCAACCGCTCCTTGGCGCGGCTGGCCTGCCGCCCGGTGGAGGAGGGGGACATGCTTATGCACGATTGGTGGCTGGCGCTGATCGCCGCCGCCATGGGCCGTGCCGTGTTCCTGGATCGGGCCACCATCGACTACCGCCAGCACGGCGGCAATGTGGTGGGTGCCAAGGACCCCCGCTCGGCGGGCTATGTGCTCCAGAAGCTGAAGGGCGGCGCCGTGCGCCGGTCCCTTTCCGATACCGCCCGTCAGGCGGGGGCGTTTCTTGCCTGCTATGAGCAGGAGCTGACCCCGGACCAGCGGGCGCTGCTGGCGGATTATGCCGCCGCGCCCCAACGGGGAAAACTGGCCCGGCTGGCCCTTTACCGGCGGCGGGGTCTGTGGAAGTACGGCCTGAATCGCCGTATAGGACAAATTCTTTGGTGGTGACTTTTTTGCAAAATCGAATTCTTAACATGACGGAGGAGTTCCGGCGGGGTACCTTTACCCAGCGGTGCAGCCAGCTCTCCTTCGGCGTTCTGTGCCTGTTCCTGCTGGAGTGCAGCATCACCGGCGGCGGCCGCTATTGGGAGGCTGGACCTGTCAGCATCCGCATTCTGCTGGGGGGCCTGGCGGCTGTGCTGGCCCTGCCGGAGCTTTTCCGGCATTTGGGCGCATACCTGAAAAAGCCCGCCGTCTGGCTGACCCTGGCCTTCGTGGTATGGCTGGCCTTCTGTGCTTGGCTGGGCATCCGGTCAAACAACCGCATGGACGTGCTGATCACCGACGTAAAGGGCTTCATGTGGCTGTTCCTGATCCCCGTGTTTGTGGCTGTGGTCCGGTCCCGCGACCGGCTGCGGACCCTTCTGAGCTGGGTCCTGGCGGGGGCGGTGATCCAGGCTGCGGTGATTCTGGCAGTCAACGCCGCCGTGGTGCTGATGGACGACCCTGCCCCTCTGTGCCGGTGGCTGAACGAGCACACCGTAGGCATCGTGGACGTGGTGTCGGCGCGGCTGGTCCGTGTGTTCTTCAAAAGCAGCCCCTATATGATCGTGGGCTGTGTGGTGGCCCTGTTCCGTCAGGCCCGGGCCCCCAAGCTCCGCTGGCGCTATGTGCTGGCAGTGGGCCTGCTGTTCAACGCCCTGCTGTTGAGCTATACCCGCTCCCTGTACGGAGCTTTGGGGCTGACGGCCCTGGTCAGCATCGTCACGGTGCTGGTGCTGTGCCCGGAGGGTCGGCGGCGGACGGCGGCGTTTCTGCTGGCTGCCGTGGTGTGCTTCGGCGTGCTGGTCACTGTGCAGGAGTTTGTCCTGGAGGGCAGCTATCTGAGCTTTGCTGTGTCTCGCACCATCGGCCAGGAGGTCCCCACCTCCTGGGCCTCCCAACTGCGGTCCCAGCTCCGGGGCGAGGACCCCGGCGATTCCCCCGACGACGGCGAGATGGACAGCCAGCGCTCCTATATCGAGGTCACCGAGAAGTCCGACCAGCTGCGGCAGGAGACCAAGGACAGCCTGAAGGTCTACATTCAGCGAAGTCCCATCATTGGCTGCGGCCTGGGCGCCTCGGCGGCCAACCGCGACAAGGGCGTGGACGAGTATTTCTATCTGGACATGCTGGCCCGGACGGGTGTCGTGGGCCTGCTGCTGTACATGCTGCCCTTTGGCTATGTGGTGGTCTGGTGCCTGCGGCGGCGTTTGCTGCTGCGGGAGTGCCCGGAGGGGGCGGCCGTGGTCTGCGGCCTGTGCACCTTCTGGGTCGTCACCTGGTTCAACCCCTGGATGAACGCCGTGCTGGGCATCGCCTGGTATGCCGTCACCCTGTCGGTCCCCCAGGCGCTGGAGGAGCAGAACGCCTGAATCCCACGCAACAGGAGAGTTTATTGCAATGGCGAATGAATCAAGCGGAAAAAAAGCCCTGAAGGCCGGCCTTGGCTACACAGTGGGCAATATGCTGGTGAAGGGCCTGTCCTTCCTGGCCATCCCCTTGTTTGCCCGGCTGATGACCGTGGAGGACTTCGGCATTTACAGCACCTTCAGCTCCTATGTCATGATCATGACGGTGCTGGCGGGCTTCACCCTCCACACCAGCGTCCGCAACGCAAAGCTGGACTATGCTGAGCGCACCGGCTCCTACTGCTCCTCGGTGACGCTGCTGGTCATCGGCAATTCCCTGCTGCTGCTGGCATTGAGTCTGGTGTTTGCCGCGCCGCTGGCCCGGGTCCTGAGCCTGGAGCAGCCATATCTTCCGGCGCTGATCGTGCTGGAGAGCTTCGGCATGGCCATGCTGACCTTCTACAACTCCGTGCTGTCGGTGGACTATAAGTATAAGGAGTACCTGGTGCTGAGCCTGGTGTATGCCGTGGCCGGCATCGGAGGCTCCGTACTGCTGATCCTGACCCTCTGCCGGGGCCAGGGGTATCTGGGCCGCATTCTGGGCACATTGATTCCTGCGGTGCTGGTGGGCATCTATGTGGTGGTCCGCCTGTGGCGGAAGGAGCGGCCCCTGGTCAGCCGGGAATACTGGCGCTACGGTATGGGCATCAGTCTGCCCACCGTGCCCCACGGCCTGAGCCAGCTGCTGCTGAACCAGTTTGACCGCATTATGATCAAGTCCATCATCGGCAGCACCGAGGCCGGGCTTTACAGCTTTGCCTATAATGTGGGGATGATCTTCCAGGTCATCACCAATTCCATGGACACCGCCTGGGCGCCCTGGTTCTTTGAAAAGATGAAGGCCAGGGAGTATCCGGCCATTCGCCGGGCGGCCTCGGCGTATGTGGTGTTTGTGTCCATCGGGGCCATGGCCCTGGCGCTGATCTCTCCGGAGGTCATCCTCATTGCCGGCGGCTCCAAATACAGCGACAGCCGGTATGTGACCATGCCCATTGTCCTGTCCATGTACTACGCATTTCTGTATACCCTGCCCTCGTCGGTGGAGTATTACTATAAAAAGACCAAGCTCATCGCTCTGGGCACCATGCTGGCGGCGGGAATGAACATCCTGCTCAACGCCGTGTTCATTCCATCCTTCGGCTATGTGGCGGCGGCGTATACCACGGTGGCGTGCTACCTGCTGTATTATCTGCTGCATGTGGTATTTGCCTGGTGGGTCCACAAGGGCATGGTGTATGACATTCTCCAGCAGTTCCTCTGGCTGGGAGTGGTGTCGGTGGTGTCGCTGGTGACGGTGGCACTGACGGATCTGTTCTGGGTCCGGATGGGGCTGCTGGCAGCGGGACTGGGCGTGTGCGCCCTGTGGGCTGCCCGGCACCGGGATCAGGTTATGAGACTCATTGCGGTGTTCCGCAAAAAATCGGCATAAAATCGGGACAAAACCCGGGCAAAAGCGGGACATCCCGCTGCGTATTGGGACAGAAATAGACAGATAAAGACGAAATATCGGATAGGAGTGAGATAAGTGGAGGAATTGACACTGCGACAAATGCAGGAGGGCGCTCTGAACATTCTCAAAAAATTGGACGGCATCTGCCGGGAGCAGGGGCTGCGGTACTTCCTGTTTTATGGGACCCTCATCGGGGCCATCCGCCACAAGGGCTTCATCCCCTGGGATGACGACCTGGACGTGGCCATGCCCCGGCCGGATTTTGACAGGCTGGTGGAATATTGCCGCCGGCACCGGGAGGAGCTTCTGCCCATGCGCCTGATGACCGTGGACGACAACCCCCGGTATGTGTACCCCATCGCCCGCTTCAGCGACACCCGCTACCGGGTGAAATACCAGGGCATCCGGGATTACGGCCTGGGCCTGTTTGTGGACATTTATCCGCTGGACGGCTGCGGAAACACCGAGGAGGAGGCCAGGGCCTGGGTGCAGCAGCCCATGCGGGATGTGAAGTTCATCAACTGCTGCGCCGCCGACCGGTTCACGCCCAGCCGCCGGGGCTGGCTCCACACCCCCGCCAAGCTGGCGGGCTTTGCCTGGGCCCGGCTCCACGGAAGCGCCCATTACATCCACCGCATCGAGGCCTGGGCCCGGCAGAAGGACTATGAGAAGTGCCGCTATGTGGGCTGCACCGTGTGGGATACCAACTGGAACATCGTGTTCCCGCGGGAGGAACTGGAAAAAACGCTGTATGTTCCCTTTGAGGATGGGGAGTTTCCCATTCCCGCCGGATATGACCGGATGCTGCGCCATACCTATGGCGATTACATGACGCCCCCGCCGCCGGAACAGCGGATCGGGCAGCATTTTTACACCGTATGGCCCAAGGAACAAGGGGCCGCGGAGGAACATAAGGAAGGAGCCATCTCATGAAAGGTATCGTTTTGGCCGGCGGAGCCGGCACGCGCCTGTATCCCCTGACCATGGTCACCAGCAAGCAGCTGCTGCCGGTGTATGACAAGCCCATGATCTACTATCCGCTGTCTACCCTGATGCTGGCGGGGATCCGGGATATCCTCATCATCTCCACCCCCACGGACCTGCCCAATTTTGAGCGCCTGCTGGGGGATGGCAGCCAGTTCGGCATTCACCTGAGCTACAAGGTGCAGCCCTCTCCCGACGGCCTGGCTCAGGCATTTCTGCTGGGCGAGGAGTTCATCGGCGACGACTGCTGCGCCATGGTGCTGGGCGACAACATTTTCTACGGCAGCGGCTTCCGGGCCCGCCTGAAGCAGGCGGCGGCGGATGCGCAGCAGGGCCGGGCCAGCATTTTCGGCTATTACGTCAATGACCCCGAGCGCTTCGGTATTGTGGAGTTCGACGAGAACGGCAAGGTCATCTCCGTGGAGGAGAAGCCCCAGCACCCCAAGAGCAACTACTGCATCACGGGCCTGTATTTCTATGACAACCGGGTGGTGGAGATGGCCAAGCGGGTGAAGCCCAGCGCCCGGGGCGAGCTGGAGATCACGGACCTGAACCGTTTCTATCTGGAGGACGGCACCCTGAACGTGCAGCTGCTGAGCCGGGGCTATGCCTGGCTGGACACCGGTACCATGGACTCTCTGGTGGATGCGGCGGACTTTGTGCGCACCATCGAGACCCGGCAGGGCTCCCAGATCGCGGCACTGGAGGAGATCGCGTTTACCGAGGGCTGGATCGACCGGGAGACGCTGCTCCAGTCCGCCCAGCGCTATGGCAAGTCCCCCTACGGCCAGCATCTGATGCACGTGGCTGAGGGAAAAATTCGATATTGATAGGTGATTTGCATGAAAATTCTGGACACAAAAATTCCCGAGGTAAAGATCATCGAGCCGGACGTGTTCGGCGACCACCGGGGCTGGTTCATGGAGACCTGGTCCCTGCCCAAGTATGAAGCCCTGCACTTCAACAGCATGCAGGACAACGAGAGCTTCACCGCCAAGAAGGGGACCCTGCGGGGCATCCACTTCCAGCAGGACCCCATGGCCCAGGCCAAGATCGTCCGGGTGGTGCGGGGCGCCGTGATGGACGTGGCGGTGGACCTGCGGAAGGGGTCACCCACCTATTTGCAGTGGGTATCCGTGGAGCTCAGCGCCGAGAATAAGCGCCAGTTCTACATTCCCCGGGGCTTCGGCCACGGGTTCGTGACCCTGACGGACGACGTGGACTTCTGCTATAAGGCGGACAACCTCTACGATCATCCCAGCGACCGGTCCATCCGCTTCGACGACCCTGCCATTGGCGTGGACTGGGGCGTGACGGACCCCATTCTGTCCGACAAGGACAAAAACGCTCCGCTGCTGGCGGACAGCGACTGCAACTTCGTTTACGGAAAGGGAGAATGAGCCATGACCATTATCGTTACCGGCGGCGCCGGCTTTATCGGCAGCAACTTCGTGTTCCATATGCTCAAGGAGCATCCCGATTACCGCATCGTATGCCTGGACAAGCTGACCTATGCCGGAAACCTGTCCACCCTGGCTCCTGTGATGGACAACCCCAACTTCCGCTTCGTGAAGGCGGATATCTGCGACCGGGAGGCCGTTTACAAGCTGTTTGAGGAGGAGCACCCCGACATGGTGGTGAACTTCGCCGCCGAGAGCCATGTGGACCGCTCCATCGAGGACCCCGGTGTGTTTTTGCAGACCAACATCATCGGCACCGCCACCATGATGGACGCCTGCCGCAAATACGGCATCCAGCGCTATCATCAGGTGTCCACCGACGAGGTGTACGGCGACCTGCCCCTAGACCGGCCCGACCTGTTCTTTACCGAGGAGACGCCTATCCACACCTCCAGCCCCTACTCCAGCTCCAAGGCTGCCGCCGACCTGCTGGTGCAGGCGTATCACCGGACCTATGGTCTGCCTGTTACCATCAGCCGCTGCTCCAACAACTACGGGCCCTATCACTTCCCCGAGAAGCTGATCCCCCTGATGATTGCCAACGCCCTCAACGACAAGCCCCTGCCCGTGTACGGCGAGGGCCTCAACGTCCGGGACTGGCTGTATGTGGAGGATCACTGCCGGGCCATCGACCTGATCATCCATAAGGGCCGGGTCGGCGAGGTGTACAACGTGGGCGGCCACAACGAGATGCGCAACATCGACATCGTGAAGCTCATCTGCAAGGAGCTGGGCAAGCCCGAGAGCCTCATCGTCCATGTGGCGGATCGGAAGGGCCACGATATGCGCTATGCCATCGACCCCACCAAGATCCACAACGAGCTGGGCTGGCTGCCGGAGACCAAGTTCGCCGACGGCATCAAAAAGACCATCGACTGGTACCTGAATCACCGGGAATGGTGGGAGACCATCATCTCCGGCGAGTATCAGGACTATTACGAGAAAATGTACGGCAATCGCTGAGCCATGGAGCAGCAGGCAGTAGAAGTCCGGATGGGGCAGACGCACCTGGGCTTTGTGGACGCGGCAAAGGGCCTGGGCATGCTGGCCATCATCTGGGGCCACATGGACTACCTGTGGAGCACCAGCTCCGTATGGTTTTCCTCCTTCAAGATCGCTGTGTTCTATGTGGTGGTGGGCCTGCTGAAGGCATACCGCTATGGGGAGCGGGGACAGGAGGAGAGCTGCGGCGCCGTGTGGGGCAAGCGGCTGTATTCCCTGGTCATCCCCTATGGGGTGTACTCCCTGTTGGCCATTCTGGCGCACCTGGCCTTTGCGGCGGTGCGGCACCAGGGCATAAGAGAGGCCCTGGGGGGGGATATCTTCCTGACCATTACGCTGCGGGGCATCGCCACCCTCTGGTTCCTGCCCACGCTGCTGCTGGCTGAGCTGCTGTTTGCGGCCATCCGGCCGGAGAGCCGGTCTAGGGCCGTGAAGCTGCTGCTGTGCATCCTGATGCCGGTGCTGCTGTGGGCGGTGTGCTGGTTCTATGAGGGGATGGACCTGCCGGAGGGGCTGCTGGCCCAGGCGGGGCAGAACCTGTTTGTGGTGGCGGCCAAGAGCGTCAGCGGGTGCTGGTTCATGCTGTGCGGCTATTACATCTATCGCCATCTGGACCCCAAACGGCTGAGCAGGCCGCTGATCCTGGTGGTGCTGCTGGCGGTGAACCTGGGGCTGTCGCTGCTGAGTCCGAAGCTGGATTTCAACTCCTTCCGGCTGGGCCGCTTCGGCCTGGTGTTCTACGTCAACGGCGTGCTGGGCTCTGTGGCGCTGCTGGAGCTGCTGCGGTATCTGGAGGGGCGGGTGTCCCTGCGGCCGCTGATCTGGTGCGGGAAGAACTCCATGTTCCTGATGGCCACGCATCTGCCCTGGTATATCGCGCCGGTGCTGGTGGCCGTGGGGAAGCGGTTCTATACCGCCGCGGCGCCGGATGTGAAGTATTTCCTGGTCATGCTGGCGGAGTTTGCCGCCCTGATGGTCATTGAGTTTGTGATGGTCCGGTGCAAAGAGAAGGTCAAAGCCGCCATGACCGGGCGCTGGGGAAAAGAGCGGCCCATCTGCAAGGCGGTCAAGTATCTGTAACGAGGAGGTTACAAGCAATGAAGGTATTGGTAACGGGCGTGGGCGGTCAGCTGGGCCACGATGTGATGAACGAGCTGGCCCGCCGGGGCCATCAGGGCGTGGGCAGTGACATCGCCCCGGTGTACAGCGGCATTGCAGACGGCTCTGCCGTGACGAAGATGCCCTATGTGCCCATGGATATCACCAATGACGCCCAGGTGCGGCAGGTGATGGACGATGTGCGGCCCGACGCCGTGATCCACTGCGCCGCCTGGACGGCGGTGGACCTGGCCGAAGACGCCGACAAGCAGCCCAAGGTACGGGCCATCAACGTGGACGGCACCGCTCATCTGGCGGCGGCGTGCAAGGCCCAGGACTGCAAGATGATGTACATTTCCACGGACTATGTGTTCAATGGGCAGGGCCAGACGCCCTGGCAGCCGGACTGCAAGGACTATCAGCCCCTGAACTACTACGGCGAGACGAAGCTGGGCGGCGAGTTGGCCGTCAGCTCTGCGCTGGAGAAATACTTCATCGTGCGGATCGCCTGGGTGTTCGGTCTGAACGGCAAGAACTTCATCAAGACCATGCTCCAGCTGGGCAAGACCCACGACAAGCTGCGGGTGGTGTGCGACCAGATCGGTACGCCTACCTATACCCTGGACCTGGCCCGGCTGCTGGCGGATATGATCGAGTCCGACAAGTACGGGTATTACCACGCCACCAATGAGGGCGGGTATATCTCCTGGTACGACTTCGCCTGCGAGATCTTCCGCCAGGCGGGGCTGCCGGTGCAGGTGGACGCCGTGACCACGGCGGAATACGGCGCGTCCAAGGCGGCGCGGCCCTTCAACAGCCGCCTGGACAAGAGCAAGCTGGCGGAGAACGGCTTCACGCCGCTGCCGGACTGGAAGGATGCGCTGAGCCGGTATCTCAAGGAGCTCGGCACCAATCAATAAAAGAAAAACGCTGCCTGCTCAGCAGGCGGCGTTTTTTTCGCCTTAACGGGGCTTTCCACCGGGGGGAAAATGCGGTATACTGTCAGATGAGAGTTTTTTGGGACAGCAGCCATGGTATCCTGCTGTCAGTGCGTCAGAAAGGAGGCGGGGCGGATGCTGTCTGTATGGGTAGGACGGGCCGGGTCCGGAAAATCCCGGCGGGTACTGGAGGCTATGGAGAAAAACCGGGGACTGCGGCGGCAGGTGCTGCTGGTGCCGGAGCATATTTCCCACGAGGCGGAGGTGGACCTGTGCCGGGCCCTGGGGCCCACGGCGTCCCGGGATGCGGAGGTGCTGAGCTTCCGGAGCCTGTCGTCCCGGGTGCTGGCCGAAACGGGAGGGCTGGCGGAGTTTACCCTGGACAACGGGGGAAAGCTCCTGACCATGCGGCGGGTTTTGCAGGAGCTGGCGCCGGAGCTGCGGGTGTTCGGGCGGCCCAGTCAGCGGGCGTCGTTTCTGCGGCAGCTGACGGACCTGATGGAGGAGCTTTACGCCTATGAGATCGGGCCTCAGGACCTCTATGCACATGTAGAGGACCTGGAGGGCGCTATGGGCGATAAGCTGCGGGATATCGCGCTGCTGTATGCGGCGTATGATGCCCGGCTGCGCAACGGAGACATGGATGCCCGGTCCCGGCTCCAGAAGCTCCGGGAGCATCTGGAGCACAGCGACTATCTCCGGGGCTGCGATGTGTATCTGGACGGGTTTTCCTATTTCAACCGCCAGGAGGAGAGCATATTGGAGCTGGTGCTGCGGCAGGCCAGCAGCGTTACCGTGACCCTGCTGGGGGACCGGGGCAATGAACAGTTGTTTCAGAATGCTCTGCGCCAGCGGATGCGCCTGGAGCGCATGGCCCGGCGTGTGGGGCAGAGTATGGAAGTCCTGTGGTGCGAAAAGCAGGGGAGCGGCCCCTTGGATCACCTGGAGCGGCACTTTTTTGGCCGGGAGACGGCCTATGAGGGCCAGGCGGAGGGAATTCGCCTGTATCAGGCCGCCACGGCCTTCACCGAGGTGGAATGGGTGTCCCAGCAGCTGAGGCAGCTGGCGGCTGAGGGATACCGCTGGCGGGATATGGGCGTGTGCGCCCGGAATATGGAGGTTTACGGCCCACTGCTGGAGAGCGTGTTCCGCCGGGACGGCATCCCGGCCTATATCAGCCGCCGCAGCGATCTGCTGGAAAAGCCGCCCATCACCATGCTGTTGGGGGCCCTGGACGCCGTTACCGGCGGCTTTGACCGGGAGGACGTGTTCCGCTGCCTGAAGACCGGCCTGGGGGGCATTTCCCCGGATGAGTGCGATATTCTGGAGAATTATGTGATCGTGTGGGATATCCGGGGCGGCATGTGGCTGCGGGAGGGCGACTGGACCGCCAGCCCCGACGGCTACGGACGGGAGATGACGGAGACTGCCGCCGCACGGCTGCGGCAGGTCAATGGTGTCCGGCGGCGGGTACGTCTGCTGCTGGAGCCCCTGTATCAGGGGATGAAAACGGCATCATCCGCCAGGGACAAGGCAGAGTGCCTGTACACATTTTTGCAGGAGGCCGGTGTACCCCAGGCCCTGGAGGAAACCGCCGGGAAGCTGCTGGAGGAGGACCAGCCCCAGCTGGCGGAGGAATATGTGCAGCTGTGGGAGATATTCTGCGGGGTGCTGGACCAATTTGTGGAGATCCTGGGGGACACGGAGCTGACGGGTGAGGAGTTCGCGCGGCTGCTGCGGCTGGTGCTGACCCAGTACAGCGTGGGTACCATTCCGGCCACCCTGGACCAGGTGAAGGTCAGCGAGATCACCCGCAACGACCGGCACCGGGTAAGGTGCCTGTTCCTGCTGGGGGCCAACGACCACGTGCTGCCTATGCCGCCCAGCGGCCACGGCCTGCTGGACCCGGAGGACCGGGAGACCCTGCAGCAGCGGGAGATCCTGCTGTCGGACGCCGTGTTTGACCCGCTGGACAACGAGCTGCAGAATATTTACGCGTGCCTGGCCCAGCCCACGGAGCGGCTTACCGTCAGCTGGCCGGTGGGGGACATCAGCGGCGCTCAGCTGCGGCCCTCCTTCGTGGTGCAGCGGATGGAGAAGCTGTTTCCGGATCTGCACGTCCTGCGGGAGGACGGGGCCTACCGGCGGATGCTGCCTGCCACGGCTCTGGAGCTGGCCGGCAGCGACAGGGCACTGGAGCGGTATTTCCGGCAGCGGGGCGGCTATGACCGGGTGCTGGATGCCATGGACCGGGGCCGCGCCCTGGGCCGGGGGCGGCTGTCGCCGGAGGCGGTACAGGCCCTGTATGGGCGGTCCCTGCACATGTCGGCCTCCCGGATGGACCAGGTGAAGCGGTGCCACTTCGGGTACTTCATGCAGTATGGCCTGCGGGCCAGGGAGCGCCGACCGGCGGGCTTCGAAGCCCCGGAGATCGGCACGTTCATCCACTATTTATTGGAAAATGTGGCCCGGGAGGTAAAGAACCGGGGCGGCTGGAGCCGGGTGGAGCAGGAGGAGCTGCGCCGCCTGGTCCGGGAATACATAGACCAATACGCCCGGGAGGAGATCGACGGCTATCGGGAGAAAAGCGCCCGGTTCCGCTATCTGTTTTCCCGGCTGCGGACGGCGGCCTGCGCCATCGTGGAGGACATGGCCGGGGAGCTGGCCCAATCGGATTTTTCACCGGTGGCCTTCGAGCTGGGCTTCGGCGGCCGGGACGGGCAGCTGCCCGCCGTTACCGTCACCGAGGGAGATGAGACCCTGTCCGTCAGCGGCAAGGTGGACCGGGTGGACGGCTGGCTCCACGACGGAAAGCTGTATCTGCGGGTGGTGGACTACAAAACCGGGAAAAAAGCCTTTGACCTGTCGGACCTGCGGTACGGCCTGGGCATTCAGATGCTCCTGTACCTGTTCACTCTGGAGAAGGAGGGCCGCAGCTATTTCGGCTATCCCATTGTGCCGGCGGGGGTACTGTATCACCCGGCCCGGGAGGTGATCCTGAAAAAGGACCGGGGCATCCAGCCGGAAAAGCTCCAGGCTGCCCTGCAGGAGGAGCTGCGCCGCAGCGGCATGGTGCTGGCGGACCCGGAGGTGCTGCGGGCTATGGAGCACAGCGCTCTGGAAGCACCCCATTATCTGCCCATTCGGGTGAAGAAGGACGGCTCCATTTCCGACGGCATCGCATCGGCGGAGCAGCTGGGGAAGCTGGGCCGGTATGTGGAGGACCTGCTGCACCAGATCGCCAGGGAGATCGGCTCCGGCAATATTGACGCCGACCCGGTGGCACGGGGACCCCAGGAGCGGGCCTGCGACCACTGCGATTTTGCTGCGGCCTGTGCCTTCCAGGAGGGCCGGGGCGGCGATCGGGTGCGCTATATCAGAACTGTAAAGCCGGAGGAATTCTGGCAATTCGTGGACGCGGAAAATGGGAAGGAGGGGAGCACATGCCGCTGACGCCGCAGCAGGAAACAGCCGTATATGACCGGGGCGGAAGCCTTCTGGTGTCTGCCGCCGCAGGCTCCGGCAAGACGAAGGTTTTGGTGGAGCGCTTGTTTTCCTATATGGAGCAGGAGGGCTGTCAGGTGGACGACTTCCTGATCATCACCTATACCAAGGCCGCCGCAGCGGAGCTGCGGGGCAAGATCGCCCAGGAGCTGACCCGCCGGGTGGCGGACCGGCCCGGGGACAGCCACCTGCGGCGGCAGATGCTGCGGGTGTATCAGGCGGACATCAAAACCGTGGATGCCTTCTGCGCCGGACTGCTCCGCGAGAACGTGCATCTGCTGCCCCCAGTGGAGGAGCACAGCCTGACCCCGGATTTCCGGGTGCTGGACGAACAGGAGGCCATGCTGCTGCGGCGGCGGGTGCTGGACCGGGTATTGGAGGATTTTTACGCCCACATCGAGGAGGACGGCAACGCCCGCCAGCTGGCGGAGACCCTGGGAGCCGGACGGGATGACCGGGCGCTGGAGGCCCTGGTGCTGGACCTCCACGAAAAGACCCAGAGCCACCCGCACCCCCTGCGGTGGCTGGAGCAGCTGCGGCAGGGCTGGGAGGTCACCCCCCAGGAGCTGGCGGACACCGGCTGCGGCCGGTATCTCATGGAGGACGCCCTGCGCCGGGCGGACTTCTGGGCCCGGCGGCTGACCCGGGCCGTGGAGGATATGGCGGACTATCCCGCCGTGTACAAGGCCTACGGCCACCGGTTTCTGGAGGTGGCCCAGGGCCTGGAGGCCCTGCGGGACAAGGCCGCCGGCGGCTGGGACAGCCTTGCCCAGGGCGTGCCGTCCTTCCGGCGGATGGGCGTGGCCAAGGGGGAGGAGAACGCCGCCTGCCGGGAGCGGGCCAAGGCGGTGCTGGAGCAGGCCAAAAAGGCGCTGAAGGACATTCAGGCGATCTTTTCTGTGCCGGAGGCGGAGCTGCTGGAGGATCTGCGGCAGATGGCCCCGGCCATGCTGGCTCTGCTGCGCCTGACGGCACAGTTTACCCTGCATTATCAGGCGGAGAAGGTCCGGCGCAACGTGATGGACTTTTCCGACCAGGAGCACTATGCCATCGACCTGCTGACCGACGGCCAGGGACGGCCCACGGAGCTGGCAAAGCAGGTCTCCTCCCGCTACCGGGAGGTGATGGTGGACGAATACCAGGACAGCAACCAGGTGCAGAACTGCATTTTCCGGGCCCTGTCCGGGGAGGAGCGACGGCTGTTCGCCGTGGGCGATGTGAAGCAGAGCATTTACCGGTTCCGGCTGGCGGATCCCACCATTTTCCTGGAGAAATACCTGTCCTACCGCCCGGCGGCGGAGGCGGAGGAGGGCCAGCCGCGAAAGGTACTGCTGAGCCGGAATTTCCGCTCCCGGCGGGAGGTGCTGGACGGCACCAACTTTGTGTTCCGGGCCATTATGTCCCGGGAAATGGGGGAGATGGACTACGGCGACGACGAGCAGCTGTATTTCGGCGCGGAGGCGGCGTACCCGCCCCGACCGGGCATGGAGCCGGAGCTGCACCTGATCAGCGTGGAGAATACGGAGGAGGAAACCTTCGACCGCACGGAGGTGGAGGCCCGGTTTGTGGCCCGGCGCATCCGTCGGCTGCTGGACCAGGGCTTCCCGGTGCAGGGAGAGGACGGACAGCCCCGGCCTGTGGAGCCGGAGGACATCGTCATTCTCATGCGGTCCCCCCGGGCGCGTCTGGCGGCCTATACGGCGGCCCTGCGGCGGGAGAACATTCCCTGCACCAGCGGGGAGAGCGAGGCGTTTTTCAGCACGCTGGAGGCGGCGGTGATGGTGTCGTTTTTGCAGATCATCGACAATCCGCGGCAGGATGTGCCGCTGATCGCCGTGCTGCGGTCGCCGCTGTTCGGCTTTTCCCCGGACCGGCTGGCCCAGATCCGGGCGCTGCAGCCGGAGGGGGATTATTACGATGCCCTGTGCCTGGACGACGGCGCGGACACGGCGGACTTCCGGCGGCTGCTGGAGGAGCTGCGGCTGGCGGCCCGGGACATGACGGCAGACCGGCTGCTGTGGAAGCTCTATACCCAGTGCCACGCCATGGCGGTGTTCGGGGCCATGGAGGGCGGCGCGGCCCGGAAGGAAAACCTCATCGCCCTGTATACCTACGCCGGGCAGCAGGCGGCGGCGGGACGCGGCGGCCTGTTTGACTTCGTGACCCAGCTCCACGACCTGTTGGAGGAAGGACGTCAGCCGCCTATCTCCACCCAGGCCACCGGCAGCGGCGTGCAGATCATGAGCGTCCATCGGTCCAAGGGACTGGAGTTCCCGGTGGTGATCCTGGCGGACCTGCACAAGCGCTTCAACGCCGACGACTTCCACCGGCCGGTGCTGGTGCATCCCCAGCTGGGGCTGGGCACCGAGCGGGTGGACCGGCAGCGGCGGATCCGGTACGATACCGTTACCAAATCTGCCGTGGCGGCGGCCCTGACCCGGGAGAGCAAGGCCGAGGAAATGCGCATTCTGTACGTGGCCCTGACCCGGGCCAAGGAGAAGCTCATCTGCGTGGACTGCATGTCCCACGCCCGGAAACGGGCGGCGGACCTGGCAGTGCTGGCGGAGATGCCCGCGCCGCCGGAGGCGGTGGCCGGGGCAAAATGCCCCGGGGACTGGCTACTGCTGCCGCTGCTGTGCGCCCCGGAGGGGGAGCCCATCCGCCGCTGGGCGGAGACGGAGCCCCAGACCCTGACAGGCGCCGGAGGCGGATGGCAGGTGCAGGTGTGGGAAAATCCCGTGGCGCCGGCTCTCCGGGAGCGGGACAGCACGCCGGAGGAGGCGCGCGAAAGCGGCCCTGTGGAGGTCCGGGAGCTGGACTATCCCCACCCGGCAGCCTGCCGCATTCCCACCAAGGTCACGGCCACCCAGCTGAAGGGCCGGGAGCTGGATGAGGAGATCGCCCAGGGTACCGTCCGCCGGGTGCGTCAGGTGCAGGTGGAAACGCCGCGCTTTCTGATAGGGGAGCGGCCTTTGTCCGCAGCCCAGCGGGGTACGGCCATGCATCTGCTGATGCAGTATCTGGACCTGAGCGGCCCGGAGCCGGAGAAGCAGGTGCAGGCCCTGCTGGCCCGGCATCTGCTGACGCCGGAGCAGGCGGCGTCCCTGGAGCTGGAGCAGGTGCGCCGGTTCCTGGCCTCGCCCCTGGCGGAGCGCATCCGCCGGGCAGGGGAGGTGTACCGGGAGTACCGGTTCTCCCTGCTGCTGCCAGCGTCGCTGTATGATCCGGAGGCGGAGCCGGAGGATGAGCTGATGCTCCAGGGCGTGGTGGACTGCGCCTTCCGGACGGAACAGGGCTTGGTCATTGTGGACTTCAAAACGGACCGCATCCTGCCCCAGGAGGCCGCCCAGCGGGCGGAGGTGTATCGCCCCCAGCTGACGGCCTACAGTCAGGCCCTGAGCCGGGTGCTGGAAGCACCGGTGGCGGAGCGGGTGCTGTATTTCTTCGGCCCCGGATGCCAGGTGACGCTATAATGGCTTCATCTCCGCTATTTCCGGCAGCGTGTTCGTAGTGGGCCTGGTGCCGGAGCTGTGTCTGCCCAGGGACCCCAAGCGCTATGAGATCCGATAAAATTTGAAATTTTTTCCGGCTTTGCGCCGCAGACTGCTGTCTGCGGCGCTTTTTTTTGCCTGCGGCGGAAATGCATCCTATATTTAGCGGACATGAAAGCCGGGCGATTCGCGCAAAGTAACTCTGTCGCCGGCGACAAAATTCAAAAACAGGGGTGATCGCATGTATGAAACGCAAAAAAAGCGACGCATACGCAGGCCGGCCGCATGGCTGCTGGCCGTGCTGCTCACCGGGGCCCTGTGCTGCCAGACGGTATGGGCCGACCAGCGCACCTTGATCCCTGTGGGGAAGGCGGTGGGCATCAAGCTGTTTGCCGATGGCGTGCTGGTGGTGTCTACCTCCAGCGACGGTCCGTGCCCGGCCCGCGACTGCGGCATACAGGAGGGGGACCTGATCGTCAGCTGCAACGGCGAAAGGATCACGTCCGCCGAGGATTTGCAGGCCCTGCTGCAGGCCGCCGGCGGAACGCCTGCAGCCGTGGGCCTGCGCCGGGACGGCAAAAGCCTTACCGTCACCGCCGTGCCGGTGCAGGCGGAGGATGGCTCCTGGCGTCTGGGCGCCTGGACACGGGACTCTATGGCGGGCGTGGGGACGCTGACCTTCTATGACCCGGACACCGGCGCCTATGGCGCTCTGGGCCACGGCATCACCGATACGGACACGGCCCAGCTGATGCCGCTGTCCAGCGGTTCCATTATGGAGACTACCGTGAAGGCCGTGAAAAAGGGACAGAAGGGCGACCCGGGACAGCTGAAGGGCGACTTCACCGTGCAGCACGATGTGGGCACCGTGTCCGCCAATACCAGCGGCGGCATTTTCGGCACTGTGGCAGAAGGCGGCTTTGTATCCGGCGCGGCACTGCCGGTGGCCCGGCGCAGCGAGGTGACCACCGGCCCCGCTGTTATTTTGTCCACCATCTCCGGAGATGATACCCAGGAATACACTGTGGAGATCGTGCGGCTGTGCCCCGCAAACCGGGACGGCCGGGACCTGCTGCTGAAGGTCACGGACCCCCGGCTGCTGGAGGCCACCGGAGGCATTGTCCAGGGCATGTGAGTGTGTTATAATTGGGACAACACGGGAAAAGCTTGATTTCAAGCGGGTTTCCGGTGCTTGTCCAACTTTTCATTGACCACGAAAACAGGACCACATTCTGCGCAGATGTGACGGACAAAAATGCTGCGAACTCCCGGATCCGGAGTTTTTCGGCAGTTAACAGCGGACGCAGGCAGAAAGGAGTCATACTCAATTGAATCGCCGCCTGGCGACTGGCGCACTAAGACCGATGGGGTATAAGCTGCCCATCGGTCTTTTTTGTTATTCCAAGGAAGGAGGCGCTGATGCTGAAATGGGGTGCAGTTCAGGATGGCACTTCTTTTCCGGAATTCAACCATGCGAGACTATTGGAAACCTGGAAGCTGCTTTTGCAATTTGTCGGAAAGCAACAAAAAGCAAAAATTGAAATCCATCGCTTTATATAGCATTGCGTTTTTGCAAGAGAAATGATAGTATACTCTAAACAGCCAAGACCGACTGTTCCTATTTTCGGAGCAAATCCTGTTGATAAATGCACATTCGGAATCGTCTTGCCGAGAAACAAATACAATTGCCAAGAAATATTCCTTGATTGCAGGAGAAAGCGAGAGATTTCCCCTATGAAACGGAATACGAAACAGCTGATCCCCATGATCCTGGTTTTTACAATCATTGCGGCGGCCTATTCCTGCCGGATGCTGGCCATGCTCGACATCGGCGGCGTTTGGATGAACTATATCCGCGCGGCGCTGTATTTGCTGCTGTTTTCCCTGTGGAGCTATTCCATTGACCGGCGCATTATACAGAAGCAGGCACTGCACTGCCTGCGTCTGACCGCGGCGCTGATGCTGGTATGGCTTATTTTGCGCACGCTGAAATATGAGTTTGTCACCGACCTGACAGTGGCACGGTACATTTGGTATCTCTATTATTTGCCCATGCTGTTTATACCGCTGCTGGGAGTGTATATTGCGCTGTCTCTGGGGAAATCAGAGGAATACCGTCTGACCGAAAAGGCCGGCTTTCTGGTCGCCGTGCCGGGCATACTGTTTTTGCTGGTGATTACCAACGACCTGCACCAGCAGGTGTTTGCATTCAGCAGCGGTGTGCCGGACGTGCCGGACAATTATGGCTATTCCCACGGCATTTTTTACTTCTGCAGCATGGGCTGGATGGTTGCGTGCATGATTTTTTCCCTTGCCCTCCTTTTGAAGAAAAGCCGCGTCCCCAGCGGCAGCAAAAAAAGGATCAGGCCGTTTGTGATAGCCTGTATAACGGTTTTGTATGGGCTTTTGTATCTGTCGGGCCTGCCGGCCATACGCCGGTGGCTCGGGGATATGAATGTGACATTTTGCCTTTTATATGCGGCGATTTATGAAAGCTGTATACGCTACCGGATGATACCGTCCAATACGGGCTATGTGGAGCTGTTCGAGGCGACAACGCTGGCGGCGTGCATTGCGGATCGCAGCGGGAATATCGTTCTCCGTTCCCGGGCCGCAGGGGAGGGGATGGTTTGCCCGATGGAGGGCGTTCCGCTCATCCGGCCCAACGGAATACGCATTTCCTCGGCGCCCATCAGCGGCGGCTATGCCGTATGGCAGGATAATGTGCGGCCGCTGACGGAGCTGCGCGCAAGACTGAGCGAAAACAAGACCAAAATCAACAGCAACAAAGAGAAATTACGGGAGGCTTATATCATACAGAAAAAGCTGCTTGAGCTGACGGGAAAAAAACCGTATTTACGACGAGATGGAGGCAAGGTACGGAGATCAGATCACCAGAGTCGGGCAGCTGCTGCGGCAATGCCAGGGGGCCGCACCCGAGGAAATACAAAGCGCACTGAAAAGGATCCTGCTGCGCGGCACTTACATTAAGCGCAGCGCCAACCTGTACTTTCTCAGCCAGGAATATGAGCTTCTGCCGCAGCAGGAGCTTCGGCTGACCATAGACGAGGCGGTGCGGGTGATAAACGTTTGCGGCACGGAATGCAGCGTGGTCTACCACACGACCGGGCCTATGCGCGCAACAGAGGTGGCGCGGCTGCTTGACCTTTTGAAGGTCGTGACGGAAGCGGCGATAGGCGGGCTGTATTCCCTGTTTATTTCCGTGTCCGACGGCGAGATGGATCTGTCGGTGGAGTGTGCTGCCGAGCTGTCCTTTTTGGCTTCTCCGGATGTGACGGTTCAGCAGGAGGACGGCTTGTGGCTTGTGCGCACAAGGATAGGAGGCGGGAGCGGTGCTTAGAATTAAACACCTGGGCTTTAATGCCATCAAGGAAAGCTTTGACCGGCTTCCCACAGGCGTGTGTTTTTTTGACCGGACGGGCAGCATCGTCCTGTGCAACCGGCAGATGTATCAGCTGAGCCGATTTCTGCTTGACAGCGATATGCAGTATCTGGGCGAGGTCCAGGAGGCGCTGTCTGCCCCGGGAGGGGGCATTGTGCGGATCCCGGATATAGACAACACCTATCGGTTTCCGGACAAAACCGTGTGGAGGTTTGAAAAAACGGAGGTCACCGATCGGTACGGGACGAGGTATATACAGCTTACCGCCGCCGATGTTACCGACCTGCAGCGCGCCTTGGTACAGCTTACCGCAGACAGTAAGAAGCTGCAGGAGGACGCGGAAAAGCTGAAGCAGCTTTCCGATAATGCCGGGGCTCTGGCCCGGGAGAAAGAGCTGCTGGACGCGAAATCCGCCATGCACGACGGCCTTGCCGCCTGCATTACACTGACGAAGCAGTACATAACAGGGGAATTTGACGGTATGGATCCGGGCGTTGTATGCCATGAATGGGAGAAGGTCATTGCCTTCCGGGATACGATCTGCCTGCCGGCCAGGAAAAAGCTGCTGGACAGCGCCAAGGCCAGCGGTGTGACCGTGCGGATAAGAGGTCAGGAGCCCACGGACGGGGAGGCGGAGCTGCTGTACACGGCTATGCAGGTCTGCCTGAACAACGCCATTCAGTATGCCAAGGCCACGGAGATTTCCGCAAATATTTGGGAAAACGAGAGCAGCTATACGGTGGTGATACGCAATAACGGCAAGCCGCCGGAAAAGGAGATCACCGAGGGCGGCGGACTTACCAACCTGCGCCACCGGATCGAAAATTCGGGAGGGAAGATGACGGTGCAGAGCCTGCCGAGGTTTTCTCTGGCAATCGAGATACCAAAATCCGGGAATTCGGGGGTGAATAACCTGTGACTATGAGAAAAATACTGATCGTGGAGGATCAGGCACTGGCGAGAACCTATCTGTGCGCCTGCGTGGAAAAATGCGCGGACTGCCAAGTGGCGGGCACGCTGTTCCGGGCTGACGCGGCTCTTCAGCGCTGCAATGAGGGGCCTATTGATCTGATTCTCATGGACATATGCACCGAAAGCGACTCGGACGGACTGGCCGCAGCCGAATCCATTAAGAAGATCTACCCGCAGATAAAAATCGTTATGGTGACCTCTATGCTGGAGGGACGGTTTCTTGATCGGGCCAGAAAGATCGGGGCAGACAGCTTCTGGTATAAGGACTCCCCTTCCGGCGACCTTGTGGGTGTGATCGAGGGAACCCTTTCCGGAAAGCACTTCTGGCCGGACGGCGTGCCCAGTGTCCGGCTCGGCAATACGCTCTCCTGCGAGCTGTCCGACCGGGAGATAGAGACCCTGCGCCTGCTCTGTGAGGGAAAAACCAATGCCGAGATCGCCGTAAAGCTGAATGTGGGCGAGTCCTCGGTGCGGACCTATATTAACCGTATGCTGGAAAAAACCGGCTACACAAACCGCAACCGCCTGATGATCGCAGCCGTGGGCAAACGGATGGTCGTGCCCGGCTGCTGGATCGAGGAGCAGGAAGAAAACCGGTGAAAAAGTGAACAAGACAGCGTGCCGAAAAACCCTTTTCGACACGAAAAATTACCCGACTTTCAAAAGGTCGGGTACTTTTTTTGCGAAAAACGGGCGCTTGTTCACAATTTGTTTACAATTAAAGGGGCATTTGTCCTCACTTTTGAGGACAGACAGAGCCGGCGATCCTTGCTACAATAAAGTCATAAAGTAGGGCGGAGCAGCTCCGTCCTATGTATCACGAAAAAGGAGGGATGGTTCGATGAAGAAAATCGTGGTCGATATGCAGAATTTTCTGTTTGCCGATTCCATAGCGACTGCTTTCAAGAATTCGGACTATGACATTGCTGTGGTTCGTGCGGAGTCTCCACGAGATACCATCGAACTGTGCCGAGTGTTCAAACCGTTTGTCCTTTTAATGGAGGTTACCGCCTATACCCCGTGGCTGCTTTGCGAGAGGATGAAGCTGCGGGATGAAGTAAAGACGGTGTGCCCGGATTGCAAAATTGCCCTCATCGTGGATTCCAACACCGAAAAACAGGCGGCAAAGGACATCCGGGAGGCCAAGAAAAATGGTATCATCGACCAGTTTTTCTACGGGTCGATGACCGCTGAATACCTGATGGATCAGATTTACGCGATGTAAGGACGACATAAGAAAGGTGAGGTGAAGCACAGTGAAAAAAAGAAAATGGCTTAGCCTTCTGCTGGCAGTGATGATGCTCGTATCAGCAGTGCCCTTCTTCCCGGTGACGGCCGATGCAGCAGATGGCACGGTGGAGGTTTCTACCTGGGCGGAGCTAAAAAAAAGCGCTGGACTACACGACAAATTGCTCGGTGGTGAAGGTGGTTAAGGACATCGAAACAAAGTCTCTGAACGGGCACACCGGTCTGCATCAGGACAACATCATCTTCATGACGATGGCCATGGACAAGGTGCTGGATCTGAACGGACACACCGTCAATGCGTATGCGAAATACTATTCGGAGGTTGCGCAGGGGTATCTGATCAATATAAGTCATAAGGATGCCCGGCTGACCATCCGCGACAGCGTGGGGGGCGGCGCCCTGATCGGCGAGTTTAATCAGGAATTCTACTATGAGTTTATCAATGTGAGTAAAGGTACGCTGGTTATGGAGAGCGGTACAGTCAAGATGCTGTGTCCCTCCAATGATAATCAGTATACGAAGTGCGCCATCAGTGTATCCGGCACGGCGATATTTAACGGCGGCGAGGTACTGACGCAGGTGACCAGTCCCCGGGGCGAGAGGGAGGAGCGGTATCTTTCCCGCCGGCTGCAAGCCATTCGGGGAGAAGCAGGCGGCAGCGTCACCATCAACGGAGGTACCTTCGACCGGGTGGTCCTGCACAGCGCCCCCACACCGGAGAACCGGGGAAAGTATGAGCTGGTGGTAAACGGCGGCTTTTTCCGGCAGTCCATCGCTCTGATATTGACCGGGGATGTCTATGCCAGCAATTTCGATCATCTGCCCATGCAGATCAACGATGCATATTTCATGCGTACCACCGATAAGCTGGACCAGTGTCGTCTGGTGTTAGGCGGGAAGATGCAAAGTTTTTATGACAATAACTGGGATTACCGGTTATTTTATAACGATATTCCGGGCGCGACCCTGGATGATGCGAAGACTATGATGTGGGGCCTGGTGCCGCACCTTATCAGCGAAAACGGCGCGGTCTTCACCGATGTGCACGACGGAAACTGGTATGTGCGGGGCAATATGCGCCGGTCGGTTGAAAACGGCGGGCCGACCATGGCTTTCCAGGGTACGTCGCTGGGTATTCAGGGCGGCATAGCCAAGGTGATCTCCAACGCCTACGGCGTGAAGGAGGTTCTGCTGGACGGCGAGCCCATGGCCTGCGGCGAGCGAGGCTTCAGCGCACCCCAGGTGGATACCACCGCGGAGAGCGAGCATCGGGTGACTTTTGTGATGTATCCGATTTCCCCCATGCTGCGTGTGCTGGGGTACAGCTATTCCAATGATTATTCGACCGGGTATATTCGGATACTCGTTGATGACGAAATAGGGTATGGCATGGTTCATTATCCCGATGTTCCGGAATCAGGTAAAGAGCCGTTTTCGGTGACTTACTACATTAATGAATCCAATGTGGACACACTGACCACCATGGAGCTGCAGTATGACCTGATGCTGGAGACCAACGGCGTAAAGAAGCAGGTTACGACCGGCTACAAGGGCGCAAAGGTGGCACGGTGGGTGGATCGGACGAAGGCTATCGACACCATTTATCTGGATATCAGCCAGCCTCTGGTGCAGGGGGATTATACCAGCGGTGCCTTCACTGTGGATGAGAGTGCGCCCTATACCATCGAGGATAGGCAGGGCTACTGGGAACATGAGGATATCTGGGACCTGACCGGAAATGCAGTGTTCCCGCGATCTTGGGGGATCAGTATTATCGCTTCATCCGTGTGTACCTCAAGGACGGCTATGAGGGGTATAAATTCGATAAGAACAACCCGCCGAAGGTCAAGATCCGGGGCCTCAACCGGGAATGCGACAGTATAGATGTTCGTGTCGCCAGTGATGAAAGGTCCCTGGGGGTGTCCCTGGCCTCCCATCCCTCCGAGCTGATTCAAAACGCCTGGGGTACCGTTACCGGACTGCGGGCGGGAAGCATGGTCGGTGGAGTGAACATCAGACCGAAGGACAGTTACTTTGATTTTGAGATAAAGGAGATCCAGCGAATCAAGAACGGAGTTGTTTACAGCACCAGCCCCAATGAGGTGATCGATCCCGACTATACCTATCGGATCAAGCTGGTGGGCACGGGCAAACAGGGAATGACATTCCACAACGGTCCGTGGCGGTATGATTACACATTTCACTATTATCTCAACACGAATGTCAAGCTGCGGATGTACAGTGATCTCAACATTGCAGAAAATTATCTTGAAGTGCCGTATGATGCATCCGCCCAGGCATACGTAATAGATTTGGTACCGGAACCGGATGTGATTAATTATGACTATCTGTCTTTGGGCGTGCCACTTCCGTGGGCGGGCGAAAGACCGATATATAACAATAATCTGGTTACGGGACTGCCGGGCGGCGTTTCGGTTGTAAACTATACATGGTATGCTTCCGCTACGGGGGAGCGGATTCAGGCTGATATGACCTTTATCGCAGGCAGAAGATATCACGTAAACGTGATTTTACAGTGCGAAGAGGGCTATTACATAGCTGACGACGAGGAGCTGGATGCTTATGTGAACGGGGCAAAAGCGTATATAAGCGCGCAGGACGGGGACAGAACAACTCTTACCGTAGGATACTCCGTTCCCGTTGCTTCGGGTGTACACGGTCAGGCGGTGAGCTTCCGCGATGGCAGCGATGTGACCGTTTCCCTGTTTGCCGATGGCAGCGCAGAGCCCAAGTACACCGTATCGGTGCCGGGGGGAACAAAAGACAGCTCCGGACAATACACCACCACCTACGACATTCCCGAGGTTGCTCCCGGCACCTATACCATGCAGGTGTCGAAGAAGAATCATGTCACCCGGGAGTACACAATTACAGTGGGAACGGATGCGTTGACGCAGGATGCGAAGATACATCTGATGGGCGATATCAACGGCGACGGCAGAATCAGTATCGGTGATATCAATCAAGCAAACCTTCACGCAAAGGGAAAAAAGATATTGCTTGGGTATGAACTCGCCTGTGCAGACATCAACGGCGACGGCAAAGTGACGATCAGTGATGTTAACAAGCTGAATCTTCACAATAAGGGAAAGTCCCTTCTGTGGTAGCCCAACCGGCTTGTCTTAATGCCAATGCGCCTGCCTTATACGCCATATAGGGTGGGAGCTGCGGTTTAAGAATAAAAATGCAGAGCAATCTGCACCGCCGCTCTTCGGAACTAAGCGAGACTTCGGAAGCGGTGCGTAAGAAATGTCCCGCAAATCTATTTTTCAAAGGAGGAGCTTGGTCATGAACAAGCGAATCACATCCCTACTGCTCAGTTTTGTCATGATTTTTGCGATGTTTGCAACTGCGGCACCGGTATCAGCAGAGCCTGCGACATCGACATTTACCTTCACGGTCGAAGCTGACAAAACAACAGCAGGCCCCGGGGATACTGTCACGTTTACCGTTTATATACAGCAAACAGGTACGATGACTTGTTTCCAGGGTAAACTTGGCATCCCGTCCGGCTTAACATACGTTGTGGATAGCGGTGCTCTTACGGAGGGTATCCAGGAGAAACTTGGCCGGGACGAAGTTGCCTGGACCCAGGATCCCTATAAGCTCTTGAGCGCATTTGGCGCAGAGGATTTCACCGGGACAGATAAGATCGCAGTGATGAAATTTCAGTGCACAGTGGATAACGATACTGCTGCAGGAAATTATGAGGTAACTCTGCTTGAAATTGAAGCGGACGGCGGTTCTACTGAGAACTACGAAACCAAAAATCCCACTTGCATCCCTGCGACCATCACGGTCACTGCCGCCCCGAAGCCGGCAACGGGTATCACTCTTAACAAGAGTGAATTGACACTGGTTGCCGGTGCAGTGGATGACAGCCTGAAAGCGACGGTCACGCCGGCCGATTCTACCGACACGGTGGTATGGTCTTCTGACAAGCCCGCTGTTGCTACCGTCGATCCCGCCACGGGCAAGGTGACCGCCGTAGCCCCCGGTGAAGCGATCATTACCGCAACGGCAGGAACAAAAACGGCCACCTGCAAGGTGACGGTAAACTGCGGTCACGACTCCTTCACCCTCTTCCCGGAGAAGGACTCGAACTGCACCGAGAAGGGCTGGGACGCTTATAAGAAGTGCGATCTCTGCGGCAAGCTGTTTGACATGAGCGATAATCCCCTTACCGGGATCCCGTACAGGGCTACCAACGACGATCATGATTTCAACACTTCCGAGTGGGGATACAAGGAGGCCGACGGCCACGCCCATGTCTGCAGCCGCAACGCGGCGCACCATGATACCGTAATGCCTCACACGGCAGGCCCTGCCGCAACGGAAACCACACCGCAGACCTGCACAGAATGCGGATTTGTGATGCAGGCTGCAACGGGCCATGTCCATGCCAACCATCTGACCAAGGTGGACAAGGTGGACGCTACCTGCACCACTGACGGCAACAAGGAGTACTACCGGTGCACCTGCGGCAAGCTCTTCGAGGATGCTGCCGCCGCCACGGAAATTACCGACCACAGCAGTGTGGTGCTTCCCAAGACGGGTCATAGCTACACCGTGCAAAACAGCGATGAAGCTCACAGAAGATCCACCGCTGCAGATTGCCGCGAGTTTGACACCTATTGGTACACCTGCGCCAATGACGCAACCCACAGCGCCAAGGATGATGCCGCCGCTGCGGATAAGTTCTATAACGGCAAGCAGGGCGCTCATGTTTACGGCAGTGAGTGGGTCGATTGCGGGGAGACCGGTCACGCCCACAAGTGCCAGTATCACGATGCCTATGATGCGGTGCAGCCCCATACGCCCGATCATGAGGGCGGAGCGACCTACGATTACGCTGTGAAGTGCACCGGCTGCGGCCGTGTGCTTGAGCCGCAGCGGGAGAACGGCAGCATTCGCGTTGAGGTCCCCTTCAAGCTCACCGTGAAGAAGACCGGCGAAATGAATCCCGGCCAGGAAACCTTCAAGTTCGCTATTGACAGATTCGGCGCCCCCACCGTCTATACGCTGGTGCAGGATACCGTGGAGACCAACGGCGAAAAAACCTATGAGGGTAAGTTCATTTTCACCATCAGTGAGGATCAGGCCGGCAATCTGTCCGAGGGCTTCGTTATCCACCAGGTCAAGGGCAATGCTGCGGGCTGGACTTACGATGAGAGCATCTTTTACGCCATGCCTCTGTTTGTCGACAGCTATGACAGCGTTCGGGGCTGGGCCTTCTTCAAGTTCGACGAGAAGGGCGAGCTGGAATACAACGATCCCATGGAGGAAATCGGCTTCACCAACAGCTATAGCGCCAAGAAGCCGGTGACGCCTCCTGCACCGCAGAAGCCCGAGTCTCCCAAGACCGGCGACGGCAGCATGATCGCTTTCAGCATCGCGATGGTGATCGTATCCGGTGCGGCTCTGATGGGAGCAGCCCTGTATTCCCGCAGAAGGAGCAGATAAACCACCTAACCGGAAAACCGTACTAAAGGATTGAAGCAAAGGGCGGGACGGAAGCCATCCGCCTCCGCCCTTTCGCTTTTCCAAAGAAAATCAAGCAGTTGGTTTTCTTTGGAAAGGTAATGTTATACAGCAATCCACTAAGGTGCTCGGCTTCAAAAACCATCTGGACTTTGTAAAGGAGGAAATGAGATGAAAACAAGTAAACGAAATCGATGGCTCAGCTTTTTGCTGGCGCTGATCATGCTGGTGGGCTTGCTGCCGCTTTCTGTGCTGTCGGTGGGCGCTGAAAGCGGCGGCGAGGAGACGACCGGCGCCAATCGGGGCGCAGCGCAGGCCTCTTCGTCGGCGTATCCCACGCTGACCAATTTGGTCGAGGGAACGGAGATAATCTACGGTCACGTCTATTTTTTCTATAAAAACGGCAAGGTGGAGAGACGTTCGGTCATTATAGACCCGGAGGACTGCCGGTATAACACGAACTTACGCGAAGGCTATAAGAGCGAAACAGGCCTTCAGCGGGTCGTGTCATACGATAACGGCATTCTTATGTATTGGACGCGTTTTGAGAATGATTTCCTGGATCTTTCGGGGCTTGAGGGTCGGTCTCTGACGCTGGTTCTGTTCGACGATCTGAAGCTATCCGCCCTATATGCCCCCGGCGTTGATCTGAAGCTGATGGTGACCGACGGCGTCAATGTCACCTTCAACCACAGCACCCGGTATAAGAACAAGACCGCCTACTGTCCCCAAAACGGTGCAACCGGCGCGGTGATCGATCTGGCGCAGTCGGAGGGAAGCTTGAACGGCTGCGGCACCTTTGAGCTGTGCGGAAACGGGAAGCTGAGTATCGTTACGACCAGCGCCCCCAGGAAAACCAGCCCCGACTATGCCATCGTGGCGAAATACACATCGGTTCTGGAGGATGCTGCGCTGAGTATCGTCTGCGGCAACAGCCACAGAGACGTGAGTTCCCTGATTCAGACGATCACACTCACCATCGACACCACCAGAGATGTTTCCCTTTCTATCAAAAATCCCCGGACCAACGCCGCCGCTTGGAGCTGCCATATGAACAACTTCAAGCTCGTCAACGCAAAGAGCCTGAATGTCTATGTGCAGCGGGGCTCCGGCGGATGGATCTTATTCGGCAACAACGGCGAAACCGACCCGGCGAAGGTGTTTAAGAATTACAGGAACATCGGTAAGATCGGCAGGGAATGGTATATAGCCGGAAGAACCAACAGCGGCTATACTCTCACCCTGGATCGCAGAGACTACATGCCGCAGATACGCTTCAACCTCAACTCCCAGGAGGTGAAGGGGGGGCAGACGGTGCGGGGCCTGAAGGCCGGCCTGGGCTATGAGATGTCTGCGGATATTGTGTATATGCCCCAGTGGATGCAAAAGCTGAGGGATGCAGGCAGAGTCAGGTTCTATTTCTACGGCCTCCTGTGCAAGCCGGGTCAGCAAGAGGGCTATGAAGAAGACCCCTATGCGTATACGTATGATTTTTATGTGGACCGCACCGGAAAACACAGTGTAGAGTTCTACTGGGCCTGCAGGCCGTCGATAGATAGTAACTATGTTAGACCGATGACAGAAGCGAGTGTCCTTTATCAGACACACATCGAATTTGATGTGCAGATGAACGAATCGGTCAGCGGCAAACAATACATAAATAATGTTCAGCTTCTGCAGGCGGGGGGCGAATTTACCGAAGCAACCAACGCCACCCACAAGATTTCCCTGCATCCGGCTACATTGGCGAAATGCTATACCGACGACTCATATTCAACTGGTATCCCCTCCGAGTGGAGATATCTGGCCGATGAGGATGCGTATATTATGTACTTCTGGGTAAGACCACGGCACGGATACGAGTTTACCGATTCGACTGCGACGGCAGACAACGGAGTTACTCTGAATGTGCAGCATACAAAGGTTACAAGGAGGTCATTCACCAAATATGACAAATACCTCACTGTCAAC
>ENA-OQCL01000205-OQCL01000205.1-human-gut-metagenome-genome-assembly--contig:-NODE-205-length-32319-cov-14.198621_pt1 | contig 32319 bp, 30 predicted proteins | sample MGYA00242502_ERZ504586 | MGnify/ENA primary metagenome ERZ504586 (study PRJEB26092, sample SAMD00036316) | human gut metagenome | host: Homo sapiens | study: EMG produced TPA metagenomics assembly of... | reverse complement strand
TCTGGCTTGAATCACAAATGATTCATGTTGCATTGTTTAGTTTTCAAAGAACAACTTTGTCTTTCGAAGCTTGCTTTCTTGCTTTCGTTTGAAAGCTGTTCGCTTCAAGCGACTTTTATATCTTATCGCATCGAGCGGAGCTTGTCAAGAAGTTTTTTGCTTTCTTTTTTCCAAATTCTTTTGAGCTTCCTGCAAATCCCTTGCCAATCAAGGCTTATGGGCTTTTTGCCGTTGCCGTATCTCTCAGCGACTTGTATTATGATACAGTATACAAGACAGGTTGTCAACACCTATTTTGAAAAAAGATAAAAAAGAAGACTGCCCATGAGACAGTCTTCTTTTAGCATCGTCCAGATGCTATCCTCTGCTTACCAGATGGTCTTCATCGTCGTGCGATAATTCTCGTTGAGGAACGTGATCATAACGTTGAACATGCCGTAGACCATGTCGCCGATCTCCTCGGCCTTCTCGTCCGGCGTGATCATGCAGATGTCGAGGATCAGCGAGCCCTCGCCATCGAAGTAAAGCTTGAACGGCTTGTACTTGAGGTTGAGGTCATTGGCCAGCTTGAGTACGGCCAGTTCATTCTCCTCCGTCTTGCACTTCGGCGAGACCTGCACGCGGATCATGGAGAAGATGCTGCGGTCCAGCAGGACGAGCAGCGGCAGCTGCTGTCCATCCACCTCTACATGCGAGCGGAATACCGTCGTCTGCTCTGGGTCGTTCTCAATCGTCTCCGATACAAATGCCTTGATTTCTTTCGCATCAAGGAAATCCTGGAATGCTCTTGCTTTCGTTGCCATATCTGCCATCACGATTCCTCCTCTATCGTCTGCTACTATCCATTTATTTGATTATCTTTTTCGACAGTTCTAGGATTCGACGTAGATGATGGATATTCCTGCCGGATTCTCAAAACAGGACAGAGGATCTAAAACATATTGATTTTAATTTTCCTTTACATCTCAAAAACTCGAAAGATCGATGGACTCGAGGCTGTCGACAATCCTATCGCAGATGGAGAGGTCCTGATGGGGGCTGTGCGGGCTCTTGAAGCCGATGCAGGTCATGCCGGCCGTCTTAGCCGCCAGCGCGCCGTTCGTGGCATCCTCAACGACGACGCAGTCCCGCGGGTCCACGCGCAGGTAAGCAGCCGTCTGCAGGTAGATGGCGGGATTTGGCTTCGACTCGGGTAGATTCGTGCCGCTCATGAGCAGGTCGAAGTGGTCGCGAATGCCGAGGTCATCGACGACGAAGGCGATGAAGTCATCACTCGACGAACTCGCGATAGCCGTCTTGAGCCCCTGCGACTGACGCAGCTCATTCGTCGCGCGAATCAGTTCCAGGCTGCCCGCAATCGGCGTGACATGCTGTTCATGGATGATTTTGTTGAACAGATACACCTTGGCCTTAGCTGCTTGTTCTGCAGAATGGCGAAAACCAAACCGCTTCTTCATATCCTCAAACATCATGAGGTCTGTCATGCCCTGGTAACGCATGAGGAATTCCAGCGTAACGCCTTCCACGCCCATCTTCTCAAGCACTCTCTGTTCTGCCTGAAGGTGAACCGGCTCGGTATCGGCAATGACGCCGTCCATATCGTAGATAAATGCCTTCATGAAAATGCCTCCATTCGTGCCTCTGCCATGCTGATGTGACAGTCAGGCAATAGAACAAGAAGCCCTCTGCCATCAGGCAGAAAGGCTTCTCGTGTACAATCTGATTCAGATATCTTATGCGGTTCTCTTATTCAACCGTAACCGACTTCGCGAGGTTACGCGGTTTGTCGACATCGCAGCCGCGCGTGATGGCGGCATAGTAAGCGAGCAGCTGGAGCGGAACGACCGTCAGGATTGGGATCAGGAGTTCATCCGTCTCCGGGACCTTCATGACATGGTCGACGTACTTCTCAAGCTCCGTATCGCCCTCTGCAGCAATGCCGATGACGACAGCGTCGCGCGCCTTGACTTCCTTGATGTTCGACAGCGTCTTCTCGTAGACGCTCTTCTGCGTTGCGAGTGCGATGACTGGTACACCCTCGACGATCAGGGCCAGCGTGCCGTGCTTGAGCTCACCGGCAGCATATGCCTCTGCATGGATGTAGGAAACTTCCTTGAGCTTCAGTGCGCCCTCGAGAGCGACATCGTAGTCGAGCGAACGACCGATGTAGAAGACATCCTCATTGAAGCCGTACTGCTTGGCAAACGTCTTGATTGGCTCGACGTCCGAGAGCGTCTCGCTGACCTGAGCCGGGACATTCTTGAGTTTTGCGATGAGCTCTTCGATGCGCTCCGGCGTCTGCGTCTTCTTGATCTGCGCCATGTAGAGGGCGAGCATGAAGAACAGGATGAGCTGCGTCGTGTATGCCTTCGTCGAAGCGACGGCGATCTCCGGGCCAGCCCAAGTGTAGAGCACCTGATCCGCCTCGCGGGCAATCGAGGAACCGACGACGTTCGTCAGGGCCAGCGTCTTGGCGCCGAGGCGCTTCGACTCCTTCATGGCTGCGAGCGTATCGCTTGTCTCGCCCGACTGCGAAACTGCGATGAACAGCGTGTTCTCGTCGACAATCGGGTCGCGATAGCGGAATTCCGAAGCGACATCAACTTCTACGACCGTGCGGGCCAATTTCTCGATGTAGAACTTGCCAACGAGACCGGCATGGTATGCCGTACCGCAGGCAACGATGTAGATCTTGTTGAAGGAGTTGAGGTAATCTGCATCCCACTTGAGCTCGTTCATGACGATGGACTTGCCGTCCTTCGCAATGCGCTGGCTCATCGTATCGCGGACTGCCTTCGGCTGCTCGTTGATTTCCTTAAGCATGAAGTGCTCGTAGCCGCCCTTCTCGGCAGCCTCAGCATTCCAGTTGACCTCAAAGACCTTCTTCGTCACAGGCTCGCCGCGGCGGTTCGTGATTTTGATGGAATCCTTCGTGACGACAGCGAGCTCGCCATCGTTGAGGATATAGGTGCGGCGCGTGCGCGCGATGATGGCCGGGATATCCGATGCGATGAAGTTCTCGCCCTCGCCGATGCCGATGACTAGCGGATTGTCCTGCTTCGTGCAAATCAGTTCACCCGGGTGCTTGCGGCACATGAAGACGAGCGAGTACGAACCCTCGATGCGGTGCAGCACTTCGCGGACCGAGGAGACGAAATCGCCGTTGTATACCTCTTCGATGAGATGTGCGACGACTTCCGTATCCGTCTCCGACTTAAAGACATGCCCCTTCTCGATGAGCTCTTCCTTGAGTGCCAAATAATTCTCAATGATGCCGTTGTGCACGACGACGAAGTCGCCCGTACAGTCCGTATGCGGATGCGCATTGCGATCCGACGGACGGCCGTGCGTTGCCCAGCGCGTATGGCCGATGCCCATCGTGCCCTGCGGCATGTCGTCTTTAATCTTGTCGCGCAGAGCAGCCAGACGGCCAACGCTCTTCTCGACACGGATGCGGTTGCCATCGTAGACGGCGATGCCGGCTGAATCGTAGCCGCGATACTCGAGCTTCGAGAGGCCTTCGAGCAGGAACTCTGCTGCCTGCTTGTCACCGACATAACCAACAATACCACACATGATACATACCTCCTGGTATTCCTGCAACAGGTCCCCGAACCTGACTTTGTCCCAGGGGATCACTCCCCCGCTTTCGTCAGGCCCTCTCGACTGGGACGGCCGGAAGGCATCCGCTGACGTCTCGACAACCTTCTCCTCGTTCTCCCCGATTGGCAAACCCTCCGGGGAACTAGCGCTAAGAATTGCTTCTTTTCTATAACAATCCTGCTGCATCTTTATGATTTTCTCCAGAAACGCCCAAGGCGGTTCTGATACGATGTTATTCTAGCTTAAAACCGCCTTATTGTCAACAATTGCCCACTCCAGCTGGCTTCTTCAAACCTTCGCCATAACAAAAAGGCCCCGTCCGGAAAAATCCGAACGGGGTCTCTGATTCAGTTTGGAGGATGTAATTTCAGGGGATTACATCATGCCCGGCATGCCGCCCATGCCCGGTGCAGCCGGTGCCGGTGCTTCTTTTTCCGGCTTGTCGGCAACGAGCGTCTCCGTGGTCAGGACCATGGAAGCGATCGAGGCAGCGTTCTGCAGAGCGGAGCGCGTGACCTTAGCCGGGTCGACGATACCAGCCTTGAGCATGTCAACGTACTCATTCTTGAGTGCGTTGAAGCCGATGCCCGTGCCAGCCTTCTTGACGTTCTCGACGACGACAGAACCTTCGAGGCCTGCGTTCTGAGCGATCTGGCGGACCGGCTCTTCGATGGCGCGCTTGACGATGTTGACACCGACCTTCTCGTCACCTTCGACTTCGAGCTTGTCGAGTGCCGGCAGGATGTCGAGGAACGTCGTGCCGCCACCTGCGACAATGCCTTCTTCAACAGCAGCGCGCGTAGCGTTCAGAGCGTCTTCGATGCGGTACTTCTTGTCCTTCATCTCGACTTCCGTAGCTGCACCGATCTCGATGACGGCAACACCGCCGGAGAGCTTTGCGAGGCGCTCCTGCAGTTTCTCGCGATCGAAATCGCTCGTCGTCTGGGAAATCTGCTGCTTGATCTGAGCAACGCGCTCAGCGATGGCGTCCTTGTCGCCCTTGCCGCCAATGATCGTCGTCTCGTCCTTCGTGGAGACCATCTTGTGTGCCTGGCCGAGGTCAGCGAGTGTGACGCTGTCGAGCTTGCGGCCGAGCTCTTCGCTGATGACCGTGCCGCCCGTCAGCGTAGCGATATCCTGCAGCATAGCCTTGCGGCGGTCACCGAAGCCCGGAGCCTTGACAGCCAGAGCCTTGAACGTGCCGCGCAGCTTGTTGACGACAATCGTCGTCAGTGCTTCGCCGTCGACATCCTCAGCGATGATGGCGAGCTGCTTGCCAGCCTTGACGACCTGCTCGAGAATCGGCAGGATGTCGTTGATGGCCGAGATCTTGCGGTCCGTGATGAGGATGTACGGATCGTCAAGCGTTGCTTCCATCTTGTCCGTATCCGTAACGAGGTACGGGGAGATGTAGCCGCGGTCGAACTGCATGCCTTCCTTGACGGAGAGGTTCGTACGCATCGTCTTGGACTCTTCAACCGTGATGACGCCGTCCTTGCCGACCTTCTCCATGGCCTCAGCGATCAGCTTGCCCGTCTCTTCGTTAGCGGAAGAGATCGTAGCGACCTGAGCGATGTCAGCCTGGCCTTCGACTTTCTTGGACTTTGCCTTGATCTCATCGACAAGCGTCTTGACGGCTTCGTCAATGCCCTTCTTGATGATCATCGGGTTCGCGCCAGCAGCGACATTCTTCATGCCCTCGTGGATCATGGCCTGTGCGAGCAGCGTTGCCGTCGTCGTGCCATCGCCAGCGATGTCGTTCGTCTTCGTGGCGACTTCCTTGACGAGCTGTGCGCCCATGTTCTCAAACGGATCTTCGAGCTCGATGTCGCGTGCGATCGTGACACCATCGTTCGTGATCGTCGGAGCGCCGAACTTCTTGTCGAGGACGACGTTGCGGCCCTTCGGTCCAAGCGTTACCTTTACTGCATTTGCCAGTGCATCAACACCGCGGCCGAGTGCGCGGCGTGCTTCTTCGTCAAACAGAATCTGCTTTGCCATTTATATTACCTCCGAGAAAATTCGTATCTGGTATTTCAATCGCGGGACGGTCAGATGACTGCGAGGATATCGCTCTCGCGGACAATCAGGTAATCCTTGCCCTCTACCTTGACCTCAGAACCCGAGTATTTGGAGAAGATGACGCCATCGCCAACCTTGACTTCCATAGCAGCGCGCTCGCCATTATCGAGCAGCTTGCCAGCGCCAACCGCAACGACCGTGCCCTTCTGCGGCTTCTCTTTGGCCGTGTCCGGCAGCACGATGCCGCTGGCCGTCTTTACATCGCTCTCTGCAACTTCGATGACAACTCTTTCGCCCAATGGCTTAATCATAGGTATCTTCCTCCTATAAAAATGAATTTACATGTTGATGGTGTTAGCACTCACTAGACCCGAGTGCTAACTACAGTCTCTATATTACCCCGTCTAAGTCAAAATGTCAATATCGAATCCATAAAAAAGTCAAAAAAACAAAGGCCAGTTCAATCTGGCCTTTGTTGGCATGCATATGGGCGTATCTCAGATAATCCAGTTGTTTGGCGTCATCATGGAGTCGAGCATGGAATGGTGCAGGATGGTCGCGACAATCTGCTGTGAGTCGGCTCCATCGACTGCGCCAGAGAGCTCATTGAAACTGCGGACACCTTCTGGCAGTGGCTGGTCCTTATCGAGCACGAGCAGGACGACGAGGCCGGCCTGCAGCAGATGATGGAGCACCGGTGCCGAATCCTCGCCCTCAGCTGGATGATAGAGGTAGGTGTGGCGGCCGTTGCGCACGAGGTAGTACTCAGCCTCCTCGATGGTCGCAAGCGCAATGCCGTCCTTCGCCGGCTCAAAGGCAATGGCCAGCGGTGCCTGCCAGTTGAGTGCGCTGCGCATCTGCTGGTTGGCTGCGAAGTGGCGCTTGGCCGATGCATCGGGAATCTCGCGCACGACGCCGCAGGCCGCCGTCATGTTGCTGATGCGGTCGATGAGGATGAGCTCGCCCTGCGTACGATGATGGTCGAACGTGTCGAGCACGATTGGCTCCGTCACGGCAATCTCGCAAACAGCGATCTCGTTCTTCTTGAGGCCTGTCGCCTCAACGTGCTCGCCCGTATTGATGTCGATGCGGTAGTCGATCTTCGTCAGGATGCCCGGAATCTTCTTGGTGCCGAGGAAGACCATGAAGTTCTTGCCGATGGTCAGCGGTACATCATCCATCCAGAGGATCTCCGCCTTAAAGTTGGCGGCCTGGCGGACATGGCTGCCCTTCTCGAGCACGCAGCCGCGCGAGACGTCGACCTCGCGGTTGAGCTGGATCGTGACCGGCTGTCCCTTGAAAGCCGACTCTGCTTCGCGGTCGGCCACGAGGATCTTCTTGACCTGCGCTTCCTCACCGCTCGGCTGAGACGTGACCGTATCGCCGACGGCGATGCTGCCACTCTCGATCTGGCCCTGGAACCCTCGGAACTCGTGGTTCGGGCGGCAGACGCGCTGGACCGGCATGTAGAAGCCTTCCTCCTGCACGGCACTGACGTCGACTTGCTCGAGGTAGTCGAGCAATGTTGGCCCGTCGTACCAAGGCATATTGGACGACTTCTTCGTGACATTGTCGCCCTCCGTCGCCGAGACAGGGATGAGCTTGACGTCGTGCAGATGGAGCTCCTGCTTCAGATCCTCGATCTGTGCCTCAATCTCCCGGAAATGCGCCTCTGAATAGCCGACGAGGTCCATCTTGTTGATGGCGAAGACGAAATAGCGGATGCCCATGAGCGCGCAGATGCGGGCATGGCGGCGCGTCTGCGTCAGGACGCCCTGCGTCGCGTCGACGAGGATGACGGCGAGGTCGGCAAACGAGGCGCCGCAGGCCATGTTGCGCGTGTACTCCTCGTGGCCCGGCGTGTCGGCACAGATGAAGCTGCGGTTGTCCGTCGTGAAGTAGCGGTATGCGACATCGATCGTGATGCCCTGCTCGCGCTCCGCGAGCAGCCCGTCCAACAGCAGCGAGTAGTCGATGGCGCCGCCGCGGCTGCCGACCTTGGAGTCGAGCAGCAGGGCCTTTTCCTGGTCCGCATAGATGAGCTTGGCATCGTACAAGAGATGGCCAATCAGGGTGGACTTGCCGTCGTCGACGCTGCCGCAGGTGATGAATTTGAGTAAATCGTTCATATCAGAAATAACCCTCCCGTTTCCGGCGCTCCATGCTGCCGGCTCCCTCGTGATCGATGACGCGGCTCGTGCGCTCCGACTCGACAGCGCCGAGCGTCTCCTCCACGATCGCATCCAATGTGTCGGCGTCCGACTCGACAGCACCCGTCAGCGGGTAGCAGCCGAGCGTGCGGAAGCGTACCTTCTTGTGCTCGATATCCTCTGGCTTGAGGTCGAGTTTCTTGACGATGCGGTCATCGTCGATCATGATGAGATTGCCGTCGCGCTCGATAACCGGGCGCTCCTTCGCGAAGTAGAGCGAGACGATCTCGAGGTTCTCGCGGCGGATGTACTGCCAGATGTCCTTCTCCGTCCAGTTGGACAGCGGGAAGACGCGGATGCTCTCGCCCTTGTTGATCTGCGAGTTGTAGAGCTTCCACATCTCCGGGCGCTGGTTCTTCGGGTCCCAGGCCTGCGCCGCATTGCGGAACGAGAAGACGCGCTCCTTCGCGCGCGACTTCTCCTCATCGCGGCGCCCACCGCCGAAGGCCGCCGTGAAGCCGTACTTCGTCAGCGCCTGCTTGAGGGCCTGCGTCTTCATGATGTCGGTGTAGGAGGCGCCGTAATCGAACGGGTTGACGCCCGCTGCGAGCCCCTCCTCGTTCTTGTACTCAATCATGTCGAGACCGTACTTCTTGGCCTGCGCATCGCGGAAGGCGATCATCTCGTGGAACTTCCACGTCGTGTTGATGTGCAGGAACGGGAAGGGCGGCTTCTCCGGGTAGAATGCCCTGAGGGCCAGGTGCATCATGACCGTGCTGTCCTTGCCGATGGAATAGAGCATGACCGGGTTCTCGGATTCGGCCGCGACCTCTCGGATGATGTAGATGGCCTCGGCCTCAAGTGCATCGAGGTGCGATAATTTTCCCATATGTATTGACTCCTTACTCAGTATTGGTTGGCGTTCTCACGGTCAATCGTGATGGTGACGTCGTGCTGGTCGGGCTTGCGGATGTGCCAGTGATAGTAATGGCCCTGCCGCTCGATCGTCATCGTGCTGCCGCTGCCGCCGAGATCTGCGCCGAGGAAGTAACCGATGGCGCTGACGGGGCATACCTTCATACAGGCCGTGCAGCCCCAGCAGTCGCGGACCTCGCGAATCTTCGCCTTGCGGCCTGCATCTATCTCCTGCATGAGCAGAAGGTTGCCCGGGCAGGCTTCCGTGCAGCGGCCGCAGCCGATGCAGCGGTCTTCATGGATGCGTATGCTCATAATGACCTCCTTTGACCAGCGGCCTTCTATATATATGGAAGGCTCCATGTTCTAAGCGTGAATTGATGTAGCAGAGCCCGTCTTCGGACTGTTGCGGATAGTCGGCGTTCTCGCCAAACGTATGCCAGCGCGTCTCCTTGCGCGCGAGCAGATGCGCGATGAGGGCGCGGCAGACCGTCAAGCGTTCGCGCAGCTCGTAGATTTTGAGGAGCTCGTAGGGGCCTTCGGCTGCGAGCTGCGGCAGCAGCGTTTCGATGTGCTGGATCTTCTCATCGGCCAGCTTCAGTCGGCTCGCATTGTAGCGGTAGTCCGTATGGATGCCGCCTGCGTACTCGTCCATTGTCTTCTGCATGGCCTCCTCGAGCTGCTCCACCGTCAGGTTGCCCGGCTCGCGCGAGAGATACGCTTCATAAGCTTCATACACTTCACCTTCGTCTTTCACCGCTGTTCCAGGCGCAGGCTTCTCCTGTTCTGCTGCGAGGTAGGCAGCCAGCGCATCTGCGGCAATCTCCCCTTCTGCGAGAGCACCCGTCACGTACTTCTGTGGGGCACCGCCCGCGACATCGCCGGCGGCAAACAGGCCGTGGATGGTCGTCTCGCGGTTCGTCGAGACCCAGAAGCCGCTGGCTGTATGGCCGCCGACCACATAGGGCTCCGTGCCCTCGACCTCGACCGGCTGCTCCTTCGGCCCCTTGCCGCTCTCGATCCATTTGAGCGTCTGGGCCGGCGCCATGTTGAGGTAAGCGTGGTAGAGGTCCGACTGCTGCTCCGCTGTGATGTGGCGCGTGTCGAGGTAGCAAGGGCCATTACCCTTGCGGTTCTCCTCCACCGTGCCGAAGATACGCTGCGGCGTCGTGAGCCCGTACTTCGTCTCGTAGACCTCTCCCTTGGCATTGACCTGCTTGGCGCCGACACCCTGCGCGATCGTGCCCGTGGGTGCGATCGTGTCCTTGCAGCGCAGGGCGACGAAGCGGTGCTCAAGCGTCGTCATCTCCGCGCCGGCCTGGATGCCCATCGCATAGCCAGCACCCGTGTTGAACGGGGGGTACCACATCTTGTGGCGCGAGAAGCCCGGGTTGTTGGGCCGGTAGAGCCCTGCAGCGCCGCCCGTCGCAATCAGCACAGCCTTTGCCTCGATGTCGTAAGCCGTGCGCTCGCGGACCGAGAAGCCCCAGGCGCCATGCACCGCGCCATCCGCGACCTTGAGGTCCGTGATGTTGACGTGGTTGAGCACCGTGACGTTTTCCTGTTCGCGCACGCCCTTGGCCAACAGCGGCTTGATGTTCTCGCCATTGATCTTGACATTGCGCCAGCCGCGCGTGACGTAATGGCCTTCCGCATCCTTGAGGATCACGAGGCCGCGGCGCTCGAGGTCTTCGGTGACCGCATTGACTGACTCTGCGATCGTCATCATGAGGTCATCGCGGATGATGTCCTCCGCATCACGGCGCGCATACTCGACGTAATCGGCCGGCGTATGGCCGTTCGAGATGTAGGCGTTGAGTGCATTGACACCGGCCGCGAGGCAGCCGCTGCGCTCGATATTGGCCTTTTCGACGACGAGCACGCGCAGGTCTTTCTCAGCGCCGAGCCGGATGGCCGCATAGCAGCCCGCCGTGCCGCCGCCGATGATGAGGACGTCCGTTTCCAGATGACGCCGCTCGAGCTTTCCATTCTTCATACAATCTCTCCTAAACAGCAAGTCTTAAATCAATAGAAAATAGCAATCCGTCAGATGAGGATGAGTCCGAGCCCTGCGGCAGCCGAGACGAGCATCGGCATGATCATCGCCTTGCGGCGCGCGCAGAGCAAGTAGAGGCAAAAGAGCGCGAGCCCGACGGTCAGGTCGAACACGGCCGCCTCCGGCACGGAAAGCCCTGCACCGATCTCGAGATTCGTGCGCAGCATCGATAGTGCAACATTGAGCAGCAGGCCGCTGATGATGGGGCGCACCCAAAGGCTGATCTGGCGGAAGACCGGCACATCGTGGAAGGTGCGCAAGAGGCGCGCGACGAGGCCGAAGATCAGGCCCGATGCCGCCACACTGACGGCAAAGCCCGCCAAAGCAAGGATGAGTCCAGAGGACGTGCCGCCCATGCGGAAGCCTGCCAGATAGCCGATGCCCGTCAATATCTTGCAGAGTATCGATCCGGGCAGCGCATTGGCCACAGGGACGAGCTGGCCGTAGAAGTCAGCAGCCGCCACCGTACCGCCCTGCACGAACAGGCCGTCGGCAATCGTCAGGTAGGCATCGCCGCCGCCGAACGAGAGCAGTGAGGAGAGGAAGCCCTCGCCGAGGAACGAAGAGCTGCCCGGCAGCATCATCAGTGCCGGCAGTGCAAAGAGCAGTGCAAAGGCCAGCCAGATGAATGCTTCGCGCAGTGTATCCTTGAATAATTTCACACCATTGACCGCTTCATTGCCCGAGCGGAAACTGCGGACCAGCCCGCAGAAGCCGAGCACCGTCATCAGAGCAGCTGTGGCATCGTGAAGGACCGGTGCAGAAAGCGCGGGAAGCTGGCTGCCGCTGAACAGGAACGCAGCCGTGAGCACCGCCGCCAGGATTCCCTTCTTCCTCGAGAAGCCGCTGCCGAGGAAGATGATCAGGAAGAACGAGAGCCCGAGGATCGAGAGGACCGACAGATGGAACACGGGCTCCATGTGCAAGCCAAGCAGCGCGTAGAGGTTCTTCTCCGACGAGAGCAGGAAGACCGCAATCATCGCGAGGCACATCGCGCGGAACGCCCGTGTGCCGGCCTGCTGCATGGCGCCGAGCGTTTTGATGGCATAGGCCAGCAGCAGGCTGATGATGAACGCGCCGAGGCCGATGGAGATGTAGCGGATGCCGAGCAGAGCCGCCCCCTGCTCGCCCGTCAGAACGGCGAGGATCAGGACAGTGAAGAGCGCGCCGGGCAGTGCCATCATCGAGGCCGCCACGAGCATGCCCGCAGGACCGCCGAGGCGCTGGCCGATGCCGGCCGCAATCTCGACGGGCAGTGCGCCCGGCGTGATGCAGGCCGCGACAACGTCCTCATCGTATTCACGCTTCGTGACGAGCTTGCCGTTTTCTACAACTTCCTTCTCGATGACGGGAATCAGCGCATTGCCGCCGCCAAAGCCAATCGTGCCGATGCGCAGCATGCTGAGCCCTAAGCGCACGATATCCGCATACCCGCGCCGCATGCTCTGATACATCCCATTGGCCTGCACAGAAATATGTTCCACTGCCATCACCTCACAAGTCATCTACTCATCTACTACACATCTACAAAGCAAATTGAAAAACAAAAAAGGTCCTAAGGCTGGCGCATTACGCGCCTGCCTTAGAACCTCCATTTTTCTGGTCAGTTCTCGTCAAGCTCTCGAGTTTAAAACTGCAAAACTTCAAACGATATTTCTATCTTAACCGAGATAACATAGTTTGTCAATATGTAAACCAAAATTTTATGATAGAATCCTGTATCAGACCTTGCCGCCGGCCGCTTTGACGATGGCCTCAGCGACTTCCTTAACGGTCAGGCGCTTCATCATCGCGTACTGCTGGATGCGGCGATAGGCCTCAGGCTCCGACAGGTGGTGCGCTGCCATGAGGATGCCCTTGGCGCGGTCGAGCGTCTTGCGCATGGCCAGGGAATCGCGCAGGCCCGCGAGTTCCTGCTCAAGCCCCTGCATCTCCCGCCAGCGCGACATGGCGATCTCGATGGCCGGGAAGAGATTCGTCTCCTGCACCGGCTTGACGAGGTAGCCGAGCACGCCGGAGTCCTTCGCCTTCTCGACGATCTCCGGCTGACTGAACGCCGTGAGCAGCAGGACTGGCGCGAGCTTCTCCTCCGAGATCTTGCGCGCGGCCGTGATGCCGTCCATCTGCGGCATCTTGATGTCCATGATGACGAGGTCCGGGCGATGCTGCCGGGTCAATTCCACCGCCTTGCGCCCATCAATGGCCTCGCCGACGATCTCATGACCGGCTTCTTCGAGCATTTCACGCAAATCCATGCGGATGATGGATTCATTATCTGCAATGACAATCCGTAACGTCTCATGTGCCATAAATTATTCCAGCCTTTCCGTGCAATCCTTTCAGTAACAATCTCAACAATCACAAATCAAAACGATCTTCTAGCAGGTATCACGCCCGCGGGCTCACATACTCAGCCCTCATCCGTGGGATTGGGCTGTACTTTGGGGATGCAGAGCCTTGCATGCGTGCCGTGTCCCGGTCCCCTCTCGTCGTTCTCGATGGCAAACGTGCCGCCGAGGTCCCCCTCGACGAGTGTCTGGACGATGGTCAGGCCCAGCGACTTGCGCGGCATGTCCTCGAAGCCCTCCGGCAGGCCCACGCCGTCATCGTAGAAGTCGAGGTGCCAGTGGTCCGCATCCTCCTGGACGACCAGGCCGATGAGGCCCGACTTCCTGCCCGTGAAGGCGTGCTCCATCGCGTTGAGCACGAGCTCGTTGAGCACGAGCGCCACCGAGCTCGCACACTTCGACGGCAGGATCAGCCGCGGCCCCTTGAACTCCGTCCGGATCAGGAAGTCTCGGTCGGTCATATTGCGCGCGGCCAGGTCAAAGATGTGCCCCATGACTTCCTGGACATCGATGTCTTCACTGCCCTGCTGTGAAAGGTACTCGTGGACGACCGAGATCGAAAGGATGCGGTTGACGCTCTCCTTCAGTGCCGCCTTGACCTCTGCCGTCTTGGCCCGCCTTGCCTGGATGCGCAGCAGGCTCGCGATGGCCTGCAGGTTGTTCTTGACGCGATGGTGGATTTCCTGGATGACGGCCGACTTGATACGGATTTCCTTGTCCTTAGCGCGCGTCTCCGTGACATCCGAGATGATGACGATGCGCATGCAGAGATTGCCGCCCTCGCGGACGACGATCTCGCGCCGTATGAGGATGAGCCCGCCCGCCGTGATCTCCTTCTGCCACGGCCGATCCGTCTCCACCGTCTCGCGCGTGACATGCTGCGTCATCTGGCGGTCAAAGAGATGGCCGCCGCGCAGGCTGCCGACGCCGAGCACGCGGTAGATGCGCACGGCCGCGGCATCCGCAAAGACGATGCGGCTGTGCGCATCCGTTATGATGATGCCATCGCTCGCCGTGATTGGGCGGAACTGCTCCGGATTGAGGATGTGGCGCGCATGGTAGAGCACCGCGACCGCCGCATCGAGGAGATGTGAGTAGCCTTCGATGGAGAGCTTGTCGAGGTCGACCTCGAAGTTCAGCACGCCGATGACCTTGTCGCCATCGTGGATGCCGAACGTGAACATGTCGACCATCGAGCCGTAATTCCACTCGCGCTTGCCACGCGCCGGCTTGCCTGTCTGGAATGTCTCCTTGATGAGCGGCTCCTCGATGGAGCGCACGCGGCAGCCAACTGCGCTGTCCTTGCCCGGCAGGTAGACCGTATGCGGGCGCTGCTGTGCCACGATCAGGAAGGACTCCGGGTCCTTCGTCCTCACGTAGACCTTGAGCTCCCCGTGCGCGAGGTCCGCCAAAAACGGGAAGACGATTGCCATGCGAGAGAGCAGGCTGATCTGCAGCATCGTGAGCCGCGTCTGCTCCCGACATAGGCGTGTAATATCATCCATCTTATCCGCACCTCTCTTTTACAGATTCATGTCCTAAGTATAGCAGAAAACGCATACTTTGTAATGTTAAAAATAAAAAATACACATAATAGAAAAAAAGAGCCGCTGCCCGAAGGCAGTAGCCCTTTCATCTATTGACTCTCGATTCACTCTCGCTCTTCCAGTCCGAGCCCCGGCACCGCATTGAGGTAGAGGTCGCTGAAATCGCCGTGCTTGGCCTGATAGTAGCCGCGGCACGCGATCATCGCAGCGTTATCCGTGCAGAGGATACGGTTTGGATAGAAGAAGCGCACGCCAGTCTCTTTAGCGCGCTCGCGCAGGCGCGCCTCGAGGCCGCTGTTGGCCGCGACGCCGCCGGCCAGCACGAGCGTATCGCGCCCAGCGCGGCGCACGGCATCAAAGGCCTTCTCGACGAGCACCTCGACGACGGAATGCTGGAACGAGGCCGCGATGTCGGCCTTGCGCAGCTCGTGCCCCTTCATCTTCTCGCTGTTGATGTAGTTGAGCACAGCCGACTTGAGCCCACTGAAGCTGAACTCGTAATTGCCCTTCTCCTCGAGCGCGCGCGGGAAGTCGATGGCGAGCGGGTCGCCTTCCTTGGCCAGTGCGTCGATGCGCGGGCCGCCCGGATACGGCAGTCCCATGACGCGGGCAATCTTGTCGAACGCCTCGCCCGCCGCATCGTCGCGCGTCTGCCCCATCATGTGGAAGCTGTCGTAGCCGCGCACATCGACAAGTGCCGTATGGCCGCCCGAGACGACGAGCGCCATGAAGGGCGGCTCGAGCGTCGGCTCTGCGAGAAAGTTTGCAAAGATGTGGCCCTCGAGATGGTTGACGCCGATGAGCGGCTTGTCGAGCGCAAAGGCCAGCGCCTTGGCCGCCGAGACGCCGACGAGCAGGGCGCCGACGAGGCCGGGGCCGTACGTCACAGCGACCTGGTCAATGTCCTTGAGCGTCACGCCGGCCTGGCGCACGGCCTCATCGATGACGGGCATGATGTTGACGATGTGCTTGCGCGAAGCGATCTCTGGCACAACACCGCCAAATTTCTGGTGAATGGGGATCTGCGTCGAGATGACGTTCGACAAGACCGTGCGGCCACCGCACAGCACGGCGGCCGACGTCTCATCGCAGCTCGACTCAATGCCCAGAGTCAGGATTTCTTTTTCCAACATAATCTCTCCTCATCGCTGCACTCAGCCAGAACAGCGATCACAGTTTCGTATTCCACATGATGATGGCATCCTCGCCATTGTCATGGTAGTATTTCTTGCGGACGCCGGCCTCGCGGAAGCCGTAGTGCGCGTAGAGGGCGCGCGCCGGTGCATTCGACGGGCGCACCTCGAGCGTCATCGCCGTCACACCGCGTTCCTTCACCAGTCTGATGAGCTCCGCCATGAGGCGCGTGCCGACCTTCTGGCCGCGGTAGTCCGGCGCAATCGCGATGTTCGTGATCTGCGCCTCCTCGAAGGAGATCCAGCAGCCCGCATAGCCGATGACCTGTTCCCCATCGAGCGCGAGCAGGTAGCACGTGTTCTCGTTGGCCGCTTCCTTCCAGAAGGATTCGCGCGACCACGGGATTGCGAAGCACGCCTTCTCCACCGCCTCGACGGCGTCGGCATCCTCCGGCTTCATCTCGCGGAAGGTCAGGTTCATTTCGCGGCCTCCGGATGGCGTTTCTCCCAGAGGACTTCCGCCTCACTGCGGCGGATGTAGACGGGCTCCATGTTCATGACATTGTCCGTATAGCCTGCGGCGAGCTCCTGCAGGCCGAGCATGGCGACACAGGCCGCCCGCGGCATGACGAGATGCGCCGGTGCGACCGTGACATTCGCTGGCAGGTCTAACTTGCCGCGGATGCGGCGCGCCGCGATGTCGCCGAGCACGACGGTTTCACGGCCCGACTCGGCGCACTCCGCGAGGATCTCTGCAATCGGCAGGACCTCAACAGGATTGACAACCGTCAGGGTCCCCTTCTCCCACTCATAGCTCTCGCGGTAAGCATTACCCTTCTGCGCGTCCAGGAGGCTCACGATGCGGAGGCCCGGCACCGGATATTGATAGGCGAGCGCCTTGAGCGTCGAGACGCCGACGATTGGCAGATTCAGCGCGTAGGCCATGGCCTTGGCCGCCGCGAGGCCGATGCGCAGGCCCGTGAAAGAGCCCGGGCCGATGCTGACCGCGATGCCCTCGAGCTGCTCTTTCCTGACATTTGCCATGCGCAGGACTTCCTTAATATGAGGCATCAGCGTTTCCGAGTGCGTGAGCTTGGCCTGCATCGTCAGCTCCGCTGCGAGCTTATCGGCCGAAGCCACGGCGACACTCGAGACCTGCGTTGCCGTATCAATGGCTAAGATAGACAAATGACTCCAACTCCTTTATGAATTCCTGATAGCGCTCTCCGACACTTGCGAAAGTGATGTGGCGTCCATCGCCATCGTCCGATTTCTCGATGCGGACGACGACGCGCTCCTCCGGCATGCACTGCGGGAATTTGTCCGACCACTCGATGACGACGATGCCCTCCGGGTCCTCCGTGTATTCGTAGAAACCGATATCCTCCAGCTCCTCCTCCGTCTCAAGGCGGTAGAGGTCGAAATGGTAGATGGGGCAGATGCCCTCATACACATTCATGAGGTTGAACGTCGGACTCGTCACTTCGCCCTCGACCCCGAGCGTATGCGCAAGACTCTGGACAAACAGCGTCTTGCCGGCACCGAGGTCGCCTTCGAGGCAGAGCACGGTTCCCTCCCGGATCTTTTGTCCAACAAGCTCAGCTAAATGGGCAGTCTCCTCGGGAGAATTCGTTGTACAGGTAAACATTTTAGTTTCGTATCGCTCCTATATATAGTCTATACTCAAAAACATGCGGATTCAGTTTCCCATTATATCACAGAGACATCATTCGGTAAATTGGCTGCTGCTCTTCATTTCAATAATTATTATCCGTAAATAATCCATTTGATAAAATGAGATATATAGAGAATTCATGAGATTAATGGAGAATAATAGAGATATTCTCCATTAATCCATCCATATCAGCATTCCTATTTACCGCCATATGCCGTATAATCAAAGCATAGCAAGTGAGCAACACCGGTGAGCAGCAAGCGATGAGCGATAAGCCGCCGGTACCCACCTACGATGTGTATGAATATCAAGATATATTAGGAGGCTAACATTATGAAAAAGTTTGTTTGCACGGTTTGCGGTTATGTTTACGAAGGCGAAGCAGCTCCGGCTGAGTGCCCGATCTGCCATGCTCCGGCATCCAAGTTCGTCGAGCAGAGCGAGGATATGACGTTTGCAGATGAGCATCATGTCGGCGTTGCCAAGGACGTTGATCCGCGCATCATCGAGGGTCTCCGCCAGAACTTCACGGGCGAGTGCTCGGAAGTCGGCATGTACCTCGCTATGAGCCGTCAGGCTGACCGTGAAGGTTATCCGGAAATCGCAGAGGCTTACAAGCGCTACGCTTTTGAGGAGGCTGAGCACGCTTCCAAGTTCGCTGAGCTCCTCGGCGAGGTCCTGACGGACAGCACGAAAAAGAACCTCACAATGCGTATCGATGCAGAGCACGGCGCTTGCGCTGGCAAGAAAGAGCTCGCAACGCTCGCAAAGCAGCTCGGTCTCGATGCTGTCCATGATACGGTTCATGAGATGGCTAAGGACGAGGCTCGCCATGGCCGCGGCTTCAAGGGCCTCTTCGACCGTTACTTCGGCAAATAATCTCGGACAAAGCTCCACAAAACTCCTAAACATCATATAACCCACACAGAGACGACCTGTCCTGCAGCGCATCCGCAGGACAGGTCGTCTTGCATATAGTAAAAGAATTTCTTGTTTTTTATGCAGCCTATTGAAAAACCGTGCGAAAAGTCTTATACTATGCGTAACCTGAAAATGCAATGGAGCAAGAGGACGGACAACGCCGTGCCACTTGCTCCATTTTTTCAGTGCGAATGGTTCCAAAACTGTCAAGATTGTAATGTATAGGAAGGGTTGTGTTATGAGAAGCTTTATCCTCAACGAAAACGAAATGAATGAACTGGCCAAGAGACAGCCGACGCCATTCCTCGTGCTGTCCGTCGACAAAGTCGCGGAAAACTACGCGTTCCTGCGCAAACATCTGCCGCGCGCCGGTATCTACTACGCCATCAAGGCCAATCCGCATCCGCGCGCACTCGAGCGCCTCGCCGCGCTCGGCTCGCACTTCGACGTCGCCTCGGCCGGCGAGATGGAAATGCTCCATGCAGCCGGCGTCGACGGCTCGCGCATGATCTACGCCAATCCAGTGCACGATGCGCGCGGCTTCGCGGCGGCCTCCCGCTTCGGCGTCAAGCGCTTCACATTCGACGATGAAAGCGAGATACCGAAGCTCGCGGCCGCTGCGCCCGGCGCCGATGTGCTCGTGCGCGTGCAGGTCCACAACAGAAAGGCGCTCGTCGACCTCAACACGAAGTTCGGCGCGCCGCTTGGCTCAGCCCTGCCGCTCTTGCGCAAGGCCGAGCAGGCCGGCCTCCACGCCAAGGGCATCTGCTTCCATGTCGGCAGTCAGTCCCTGTCCACCGCGGCGTACGAAGAAGCGCTGCTGCTCGTTCATCATCTTTTCCTTGAGGCTGAAGCCTCCGGCATGCACCTGACCGATCTCGACATCGGCGGCGGCTTCCCGATTCCCTCAGCCGAAGGGCTCCACGTCGACCTCGCCGCCATGCTCGAGGCCATCAACCGCCAGCTCGACCGGCTGTTCCCGCAGACGGCCGTCTGGACCGAGCCGGGCCGCTTCCTCTGCGGCACGGCCATGAACCTCGTGACCTCCGTCATCGGCACGAAGCAGCGCGGCGCGGTCCCCTGGTACATCCTCGACGAAGGCATCTACGGCGTCTTCTCGGGCATCCTGTTCGACCACTGGGAATACCCGCTGCACTGCTTCGGCAACGGAGCAAAAATCCCGTCGGTATTCGCCGGTCCGAGCTGCGATGGCATCGACGTGCTCTACCGTGACTTCCCCGCACCAAAGCTCCCGATTGGCGCGAACGTGCTCGTCAGCGACATCGGCGCCTACACGACCGTCTCGGCCACGCGCTTCAACGGCTTCGAACCCGCCGCCGTCCTCGTCTGGGAAGACCAGGCCGACCTCGTCGCCAAGCGCCGCAAGCTCCGTGAAACCGATGAGGCATCCAGCGCATCGATTGCACAGATGCCCTGATACACAGCGATACAGCTGACACACGACAAAAGACTCCGCCCTTTCCGTCATTCCATGACGGAGGAGCGGAGTCTTTTTTTATCTGTCATTTATCTGCTGCAATCAGACAATCTTCGTCGACCAGCTCTCGATGTTCCAGACCGTGTCGACGAGGTCTTCGTAGAAGTCGGGCTCATGCGAGACGAGCAGCAGCGTGCCCTTGTACTCCTGCAGGGCGCGCTTGAGCTCCTTCTTGGCCTCGACGTCGAGGTGATTCGTCGGCTCGTCGAGCACGAGCAGGTTGACGGGCTTCTGCATGATCTTGGCGAGTCGGACCTTCGCCGCCTCGCCGCCCGAGAGCGCCGTCATCTTTGTCGTGATGTGCTCATTCGTCAGGCCGCACGAAGCAAGCGCCGCGCGCACCTCGAAGTTCGTCATGCCCGGGTAAGCCTGCCAGAGCTCATCGAGCGCCGTGTTCATGTTGCCTTTGGCTTCCTCCTGCTCGAAGTAGCCGACCGAGACGAACTCACCCTGCTCGATTGCGCCCGAGAACGGCTTGATGAGGCCGAGCAAGGTCTTTAAGAGCGTCGACTTGCCGAGGCCGTTCGTGCCGCGGATCGCGATCTTCTTGTTGCGCTCGACCTTGATGTCGACGGGCTTCGTCAGCGGCGTGTCGTAGCCGAGCACGAGGCGCTGCGCTTCGATGACAAAGCGCGAGGGCGTGCGGTCGGACTGGAAGTGGAAGTGCGGTTTCGGCTTCTCCTGGCGCTTCGTCAGGACCTCCATCTTGTCGAGCTTCTTCTGGCGGCTGTTGGCCATGCCGCGCGTCGCGACGCGCGCCTTGTTGCGCTGGATGAAGTCCTGCTCGCGCTTGATCTCCGCCTGCTGGCGCTCGTAGGCCGCCTCCTCCTGACGGCGCTTCAAAGCGGCCATCTCCTCGAACTTCTCGTAGCTGCCCGTGTAGCGCGTGAGCTTGAGGTTGTCGACATGCCAGATGACATTCGTCACCGCATTGAGGAACGGCACATCGTGCGAGATGACGATGAAGGCATTCTCGTAATTCGTCAGGTAATTCTTGAGCCACTCGATGTGCTCGGCGTCGAGGTAGTTCGTCGGCTCATCGAGCAGCAGGATTTCAGGGTTCTCGAGCAGGAGCTTCGTCAGGAGGACCTTCGTGCGCTGGCCGCCTGAGAGCTCGTCGACCTTGCGCTCGAGCCCGATGTCGCGCAGGCCGAGGCCGCCCGCGACCTCCTCGATGCGCGCATCGATCGTGTAGTAGCTGCCCGCCTCGAGGATGTCCTGGATGTCGCCGACATCCTTCATGAGCTTGTCCATCTCCTCAGGCGAGGCCTCGCCCATCTTGTCGTAGGCCGCGAGCATCTCCTGCTCGAGTGTCACGAGATGGTCAAATGCCGTTCGCAGCGTCTCCCGGATCGTCATGCCCGGCTGCAGCACCGCGTGTTGGTCGAGATAGCCGACCTTCGTGCGCTTCGCCCAGGTCACCTGCCCCGCATCCGGCGTCAGCTTGCCCGTGATGATCGACATGAACGTCGACTTGCCCTCGCCGTTCGCACCGACCAGCGCCACATGCTCCCCCTTCAGCAGGCGGAACGACACATCCTCAAAGATCTCCCGCCCGCCATAGCTGTGCGAAAGATGCGAAACCTCCAATACGCTCATATCATGCTCCTTTACATAAAAAAACCTCCTGCTTTCACAGAAGGTCTATTTTCAGAAAAATGGTCGGAACGACGGGATTTGAACCCACGACCTCTTCCACCCCAAGGAAGCGCGCTACCAAACTGCGCTACGTCCCGACGACAAGTTATATTATACGATAGAATCGCCATCTTGTAAAGTGGCAAATGCGCGGCGCATCAGATGAAGTACTCGATCGTGTCCTGAGCAGTCTTCTTAGTGTGCTCGTTGAAGAGCAGGACGGCCTCGCGGTCTTCGATGGGGCCGAGGGCGTAGGGGGCGTTCTCCTCGCGGTTGAAGCACGCGGCGGGCACGATGCGGTTATACGCCTTGGGGTGCTGCAGGGTCATCGCAATGCCGGTGCCCTGGAATTCGTCGGACTCCTCGGGCACGTACCACGGGTCAAACATCAGGATGCTGCCGTCCGCCGTCTCGCCCGTCAGTAGGGCGTAGTGCTCGACATCGTAGAACAGGCGCACGACGGCGACGCCGCCGCGGTGCAGGGCATCATTGATGAAACTCTCCTGCCCGATGTAGACGGACTTGCCCGCGAGGTACTGGCTCGAGAGCGGCAGGTTCGTCGCGCGGCCGAAGCCGTCGAGCCAGTTCGAGAGGAACATCATCGCCATGCGGCTCGTGCCCGCACGCCCCGGTTCGCCCTTCTTGCTGTAGCAGTCGAGGCTGTAGAGCATGACATTGCGGATGATCTCCGGCGGGATCTCCTCGCGCTCAAAGAGATAGCTGACTGCATTGAGCATCGTCGTCGGACCGCAGTCATACTCCGAGAACTGATAGCGCAAAGGGCTCTTCATAGATTCTATTCTCTCCTATCTAAAAATGCTTGTGTTCAGCGCAGCGAGCCGAGGTAACGCACGCCATTGATGTACGGCACGCCGCTGAAATTGAGGAACGTCGCCGTCGACGCGATGACCTTGCGCAGGTAATGCTTGCCGTAATCGCTGCCAAAGCTGAACCAGCTGCTCATCGACTGCAGGACAATCGGCGTGCCATCATCATCCTGGCCGAGGTACATCATGACATGCGTGTTGTTGGCGAGCAGGGTGCCCGGCACGCACGCCTCCAGTGCGGCCAGCCGGTCCGCCTCGCCCATGCCCGAGAGGTCGACGACCTTCGGCATCGACTTGGCCTGCTGATCCGCATCGCGCGGCAGCTCGATGCCCATGCTGCGGTAGACGTCGCCAACGAACGAGGAGCAGTCGACGCTGTCGTCGAGGCCGCCCCAGCCGTACTCATCGCCGAGGAAGCGGAAGCCCTGGCGCACGAAATTGTTCTCGGTGCAGGGCAAGAAGCCCTCATGCAAGGTGTCATCAAAGGCAGCGGGACGCTTGACGATCTTCAGCGCGCCGTTATCGCTGACCGGCATCAGCAGTACCTTTGCCCCATTCGCGCCTGCGGCGAGCGGGATCTTGGCGCCCATCTGGAAGAGCAGCGACTCCCCTGCCCCATTCGCGATTGTCGTCTTGTTGGCCGTGACGACAGCGAAGTCAGTCGGATGGACGAAACCCTCCCAGGTTGTGCGGTCGGTCTCGGCAAAGTCGGACTTCGCGAGCCAGCCGTCGTAGAAGCGCGTGCGGACGAAGGCGAACTTCTTGTCGTAGCTGTCGCCGAGCACGGCCACCGGCTCAGCCGGGTCGAGGGCCGTCGCCTGCAAGGTGTCGTAGTGCACGTCGCCTGCGCTCTCAAACCAGCCGGCCGCCTCCGGCAGCAAGCGCAGGTTGGCGCGTCGCGTGACGACGCCGTAGCGCACCGTCACAGTCTCGGGAAGTGCCGCGATGTTGCAGTTCTTGCGCGCAAACGAGTAGCTGTAGGCCGTCAGCGCGCTGCCGTTCTTGTAGAGGTCTGGCTGCGAGGCCGTATCAAAGTCGCCGATGGCCTGCACCTTCTCGATGCGCTCTTGCACCTCAGCGCCAGAGACGGACTCCGGCATCGCGCTAAGGTCTGTCAGCGTATCGTTGCGGCGGCGGAGCGATTCATTCGTCGCTTCGACCTGCGAAGGCGTCAAAAGGACCGCGTCGCCCTGCGGGTTGCGCTGTGTCCAGTAGGCGGCCGTAGCGCGCGCGTCCGTGAGCTCTGGCGAAGCCTCCGCCAGCACCGTGCCCGTCAGCAAGACGGCCAGCAGGAAGACGGCCGGCAGGAGGCGTTTCAAGATAACTGTCATCGAATCCATCCCTTTCTATCTGTTCTGCTCGATTTGTTCTGCGTGTATTGTATCTATTATAGCGCAGAGCTATGCCGCTGTCATCTCAGATGTCCCAGATGTTCTAGATGTTTTATCGTCTTTTTGTTATAATGAAAGCAAGCCGTCACGGCGTGTATCAGCAGGTACGGCAGTGACGGCTTTTTATTTGGCGCAGAGGGGGACGGGCACGATGACGATCTTAGAAGAAATCAAGGCAAAACGGCAGCAGCTCCGGCAGTCGCCGGGCGAGACCATATCGAGAGAGGGAGGCCTCGTCATCGTGCCGGATGCGACGGCCTTCCGCCACATCCTCGCTGTCGGGGACATCCACGGCAACTGGCTGCGCCTGCTGTCGCTCTGGCAGCACGTCCCCTATGACCCGCAGCAGGACCTGCTCCTCTTCCTCGGCGACTACATCGACCGCGGCGACTACAGCGCCGAAGTCCTGGAGATGGTCATGGAACTCGCCGAAAAGAGCCCGCATGTCATCACGCTGACGGGCAACCACGAGGCCATGATGCTGCATTACTTCCAAGACCACAGCATCCGCGAGCCGATGGACCTGAATCACGGCTGGATGCGCAGCGGCGGGCAGGCGACGTTCGCGAGCCTCGCGCGCGTCTACCAGCAAGATCCCGGCCGCTACCACGCGATGCTCGAGTTCGTGCTCTCCCTCGACCACCTCGCATCAGTCGGCGAGGACTACATCTTCACGCATGCGGGCTTCCTGCCCCGTCAGTCCTACGAGGAGCAGGTCGACGACATGCTCTGGATTCGCACGGAGTTCTACGAAGAATATGCGGGAGACGAGACCGTCGTCATCGGCCACACGCCCGTACAGTGCTTTGACGTTAACCGCCACCATCCCCTGATGTTCCGCAACCACATCATCGACTGCGACACAGGCTCCTATCTGCCCGGCGGCCACATCAGCTGCCTCAATGTCAAGAAGATGACGTGCTGGCAGAGCGACCCCGACGATATGTTCCAAGAGGACTGAATCAGCGCAGCGGAATATTGCTCTTGCTCACGCGTTCCGCGGCATTGGGGATGCCGAGCTCTTCGAGCATGCGCACGAAAGCCAGCTCGATGACCTCGGCGTACTGGCTCGGGCCGATGATGATCTCCTCAAGCGCCTCCTCGAGCGGCACACCGGTCTGCGGAGCAGACGGGCTGCTGAGCGGCAGCTTGTAGATGACTTGCGGGATGCCGTCGACGACGACGATGTCGTGGTGGAGGTGGCTGCTGGACGACTCATGGTAGACAAAGCGCCATTCGCGCTCCTCGTTGAAGCCCGGGTTCTTGATGGAGAACAGCGAGATCATGAGCATGTTGACGAAGTATTCGAGCACCTTCGCAGGCTCGTAGCGCTTGAGAGCGTCGAGATACGTCTCGATGTTGTCGAGCATCCAGTCAAAGCCCTCCGTGAACTGCGCCTGCGTGAGGTATTCGACCGGCGTCAGGCGCAGCGGCAGGGGCTCGAGGCGCTGGAAGATGGCCGTCGGCTTGAGGACAAAGGCCACGCCCGTCTTGCGGCCGTAGGCGCGCCACATCGAGAGCCGCCCCTTGCCGCGCTCGCGCGGGCGGTGCTCCGAGACACAGGCCAGATAGGTGTTCGTGATGAAGCGCTGCTCATTCTTGTTGAGGTCACTCATCATCGAGTCGAGCACGTTCTCGCCCCAGTCGAGGCGCGCCGCGAGATGCTGGATGCGCTCGCGCCGGTAGTCGGAGCCGTAGACCGTCTTGTTGAGCAGCTGGATGCCGTAGTCGATCTCGCGGTAGTCATTCATGCAGGCCGCCGCGCGCATCCAGAGCGCATGCCCCTTGAGGATGTTGATGCCCGTGCCCGCGCTCGTGTAGTAAGCAAAGCGCATGCGCTCGAGCCGCGTCTTTTCCAGGCGCCGCGCGTAGATGGGCTGAAAGATCTTCAAGAACGCGCCGAGTTCTTCATATCGCCTTAGTTCCATGCTGTCTCTCCCCTTCCGACTTTTCGACTTGCCGACGATTCAATCGAGCCGATTATCCAACAGTCGGATAATCTGACAGTCCGACTGTCCGACTGTTGACCAGCGATTCCCAATCCGTCTAACAGACGTTCGTCACATCCTTATTATACCACAGAAACCAGGAGGTTTTTTCATGAGCAGACGCCCCAAGATCAAGATCACCATCACCGACCGACGCGGCAAGAAGGGCTGCCATCGCGGCCATCACGTCGGCGAGGTATTCGACTTTGACGAAGACCGCGGCAAGATCTGCCCTATGGCCATGCACTGCGCCTTCCCCTACATCGACATCCTGCGCTACGGCGGCACCATCCCCGGCCAGGAAAAGGGCAAGGCTGAGTTCTGCTGCTCCGATGCCGACACCATCATGGTCTTTGAGGCCGAGATTGTCGAAGATGCGGCAGATCAGCAAAAGAAGACGACACAAGCCTAAGCAGCCATGCAAAAGGGGCAGCACCAGATAAAGGTGCTGCCCCTCTTTTGCATGCTCTGATTCATTTCCTGTATACTCATGACTCCTGCCCGGCGAACTGGGTTTCGTAGAGGGCGCGGTAGGGGCCGTTGTGCTCGATGAGGTCTTCGTGGCGGCCTTGCTCGACGATGCGGCCGTGGTCCATGACGATGATCTCGTCGGCGTCGCGGATGGTCGAGAGACGGTGGGCGATGATCAGGCAGGTGCGGTCGTGCATGAGGCGCGTCATGGCATCCTGGATGCGCGTCTCGGTGCGCGTGTCGACGTTCGAGGTCGCCTCGTCGAGGATCAGGATGCGCGGCGAGGCAAGGCAGGCGCGGGCGATGGCGAGCAGCTGGCGCTGGCCAGCCGAGAGCTCCGCGCCCGCACTTTGCAGGACCGTCTCGTACTGCTGCGGCAAATGCGCGATGAAGTCGTCAGCATGGGCGAGCTCAGCCGCCCGTTTTACCTCCTCCATCGTCGCGCCGGGCTTGGCATAGGCGAGGTTGTAGTGGACCGTATCCGAGAACAGCACGGTGTCCTGCAGGACGATGCCGACGAGCTTCCGCAAACTGCCCGGCGCATACGTGCGGATGTCCTGACCATCGAGCAGGATTTTTCCAGCATCGATTTCGTAGAAGCGCATCAGGAGGTTGACGATGGTCGTCTTCCCCGAGCCCGTCGCGCCGACGAGCGCGATCTTGCGCCCTGCCCCGATCTTGAGGCTGAAATCGTCGATGACGCGCTTCTCCGGCACGTACGAGAAATTCACATGGCAGAACTCGATCTCGCCCTTCACCGTCTCTGGCACTTCGCGCCCCTCCTGCCGCTCGCCCGGCTCGTCGAGCACGGCAAAGATGCGCTCCGCGCCCGCGAGAGCCGTCTCGATCTGGCCGTAGAGCTGCGCGAGCTCATTGATGGGCCGCGAGAACTGCTTCGAGTAGATCGTGAAAGCCGAGATGACGCCGACCGTGATCCAGCCCTTGAGCGCGAAGTAGGCGCCAAAGACCGAGACGATGACAAAGGAAAAGTTCGAGATGGTGTTCATGATTGGCCCCATCGAAGAGCCGACGCTCTCCGCGCTGATGCCGGTCTTCGTCAGGCTGTCCGCCGTCTGCACGAACTTGGCCGCGACCTGCACCTCGCGCGCGTAGGCCTTGACCGTGCGCACGGCCGTGACCTGCTCCTCGACCATGCTGTTGAGCTGGCCGAGCAGGTCCTGGCGCTCGCGGAAGTAGCGGCCCATCTTCGCGGCGATGTACTTCGTCGCCAGGACCGTTGCGACAGCCGTCAGATACGTCAGCGCCGTCATCGGCACGCTGAACGACAGCATGACCGCCGTCGTGCCGAGGAGGAACAGGATGCCGGCAAACATCGTGCCGAGCGACGTCGAGATGACCGTCGCGATGTTGTCGGCATCGTTCGTCATGCGGCTCATGAGGTCGCCGTGCGGATGGCGGTCGAGATAAGCGAGCGGCAGGCCGTTGATCTTCTCGAAGAGGTCCTTGCGCAGATGCCGGATGATGCTCTGGCTCAGGCGCGCACTCAGGCGCCCCTGGAAGAAGAGCAGCACGGCGTAGAGCGCGCAGGCCCCGAACATCCAGGAAAGGATGCCCGGCACCCTGTCGTATTCGGCAGCCGTGATGGCGTCGATGGCCCAGCTCATGAAGACCGGCGCGCTGACGCCAGCCGCGACGCTGACAGCGACGATGAGCGTGAGGAGCGCAACGCGCCAGCGCTCCGCCCGGAAGTACTGCATTAGGCGCAGGCAGGCTGCCTTGCGGTCCATAGCATGCTCGACCGGCGCGCGCATATGGCGATGCGGCCCGATGAGCGGCGCAGCTTGTTTCTTAGCCATTTGCCTTCTCCTTCCCCGACGCACCCGCACGGAACTGCGAGGCACAAATCTCCCGATAGATGCTAGAGCGCTCGAGCAGTTCCTCATGCGTGCCGCAGGCGAGGAGCCTGCCGCCGTCGAGCACGGCGATGCGGTCGGCATGGCGCGCCGTCGCGATGCGCTGTGCGACGATGATCTTGGTGAGGTCATGCCCCTCGCGGCGCAGCTCCCGCGTATAACCGTCGAGCGCCGCGTAGAACGCCGACTCCGTCCGCAGGTCGAGCGCGCTCGTGCTGTCGTCGAGCAGCAGGATCTCGGGCTTGCGGATGAGTGCGCGCGCGAGCGCAATGCGCTGGCGCTGGCCGCCCGACAGGCTCGTACCGCCCTCCGTCACTTCTGTACCATAGCCCTCCGGCTGCCGCTCGATGAAGTCCGCCGCCTGCGCGATCTTTGCCGCCCGGCGTATCTCCTCATCGGATGCCGCATCCATGCCCCAGGCGATGTTCTCGCCGATCGTCATCGAGAAGAGCTCCGTCTTCTGCAGGACGATGGCCATCTTCCCGCGCAAGGCGTGCAGCGCATACGTGCGGACATCGCGGCCATCGACGAAGACCTCGCCCGCCGTCGCATCGTAGAAGCGCGGCAGCAGCGCGAGCAATGTGCTCTTGCCCGAGCCCGTCGCGCCGACAATGGCCAATGTCTCCCCACGCGCCACCGTGAGAGATATATCCGTCAGCACATCTTCCTGCTGGCCCGGATAGCGGAAGGAGACATGGTGCAGGGCAATGGCCGTTGGCCTTCCCCTTGAGACTGCCCCGTCCGTCTCGCCATCCTCGCCATCGCGGATTGCAGGCTTCGTCTCCAGCACCTCCTCGAGCCGCCGCTTCGAGGTCAGGCCGCGCGCAAAGATCTGCAAGATCATCGCGAACATCAGGATGCCGTTGAGGATCAGCACGACGTAGGTCAAGGCGGCCATGACGGTGCCCGGGCCGATCATGGCCGACTGCACGTCGAAGGAGCCGATGTAGATGACGGCGACAAGTGCCGTGTTCATCACGATGTTGACGAGCGGCAGCAGGCAGGCAATGAGCAGGAGGACGCGAAGCTGCGCCGCCGCGAGGTCGTCGTTGGCCACGCCGAAGCGCTCATTCTCGCGCGCTTCCTGCCCGTACCCCTTGATGACGCGCGCGCCCTGGATGTCTTCCTGCATGACGCCGTTGAGCGCATCGATCTTCTGCTGCACGAGCAGGAAGAGCGGATTGCTCTTGTGAACGACGAGCGCGACCTCGATGAGGATGACCGGCACAGCAAGCGCGGCGATCAGGCTGAAGTGGATGTCGAGCGTCAGCAGCGCCGCCGTGCCGGCAATCAGGAAGGTCAGGCTGCGCACGACGCCGCGCAGCGCTGCACTGACCATCGTCTGGACCTGCGTCGTGTCGCTCGTGATGCGCGTGATCAGCGAGCCCGTGCGGAACGCGTCAATCTGCTCCATCGAGAGCTGCAGGATGCGCCGGAAGCAGTCCTTGCGGATGTCATTGCCGAAATTCTGCGCGCAGAAATTGACGCAGACACCGCCCATGACACCGCAGACACCGCCGATTGCGACAATCAGGGCCATCCAGAGGCCCGTCTGCATCACGAGCGAGAGGTCCGGCACGCCGCCGTGATGCAGGCCCAGCACGCCCTCATTGACGATGGCCTCCATCAGGCGCGGCTGATAGAGGTCGATGAGGACCTCGCTGACCATGAAGACGATCGTCAGCACGGCATAATGCCGGTATGGCTTGATATAATGCAGCATAACTTCTCCTAAAAAAATCCTGCCGCCCAGAGGGCTGACAGGATTTTCGATTCTCCATCAACACATACAATCAACGGTCTACTAGCAGCGACTGCAGCGCCGGCTCACGGCGCTGTCACATCGTCGGCGGCAGGATCTCAATCCAGTAGCCGTCCGGGTCGCTGATGAAGTAGATGCCCATCTCCTCGTTCTCGAAGCAGATGCAGCCCATGGCCTTGTGCTTCGCATGCGCAGCTTCGAAGTCGTCCGTGCGCACGGCGAGGTGGAACTCATTCTCGCCGAGGTTGTAGGGCTCCTTGCGGCCGTGGATCCAGGTAAGCTCGAGCTCGTGTGGCGTCTGGCCGCCGTCCGAGAGATAGGCGAGCGTGAAGCCCGGTCCCTCGAGCTTGCGCGCCGGCTTGAAGCCGAGCGCCTCATCGTAGAACTTGAGACTCTTCTCGAGGTCAAGCACATTGAAATTATTGTGGGCAAACTGGAATTTCATAATCATGTCTCCTTCTGTCGGTCTATCAGTATCCCAATTTCTCGCGGATCAGGATAAGCTCGCACGCACCGATCTGCATGGGCTTCTCCCAGAGGATGTTGAGGCTGCGGCAGATGCGCTCCGGGCTCTTGCAGTCGTAGCAGCGGTCCGCCTTGATGGCGCACGGCGTCTTGCGGTGCAGGCGCTGGGCATTGAGCGGGCTCGCGATGTTACGCGCGCGGTTGATGGCGCTGTGGAGGTCCGGCGCAATCTTGTTCTCGCCGACGACGAAGTAGAGTCGCTCGTGCTTCGTCAGCGTCGCCGCCACGCGGTTGCCGCTGCCGTCGATGTTGACGAGCTCGCCCGTCTCCGCGACGCCGTTGAGCGACGTGATGTAGACATCCGCGAGGTAAGCCTTCGCCTTCGCCTCGTCGCCTGTCATCTCCTCGCGCCAGTGCCAGTAGACCGTGTTCTCCTTTTTGAGCTTCTCGTAGAGGCCCATCTCCTCGAGCGTCATCGAGCCGCCGAAGCCGACCGTCTTGCCCTTGATGGACGCGGTCAGATACGCAGCAGCATGCTCCTTCGTATCGAATACCTTGAGCGCGATGCCGCGCCATTTGAGATTCGCTTCCAATGCTTTCGTGTCCATAGACAAGCCCCCTGTCTGAATACATGCTCTTATCATCTATATCTATCAGTATAGCAGATTTGTGCCGTCAGGCAAGCACGCACTTTTTACCAAGTGCCCCGCCCGCATCGCCTTTTCAGATGCGTGCTTTGCGCGTATAATAAGGGGCAATGACACTAGGAAACGAGGGATCCCAAAATATGGAAAAGCATTTTGACATCAACGAGCAGGGCCTGAGCATCCGTTGCAAGCTCATCTGCAGCAATAGCGACAAGACGGCGCGCACCTTCGAGCACATCGCCATCGTCACACATGGCTTCGGCAGCAACAAGGAGACGGCCGGCACGGCGAATTTCGGCGAACACCTGACCTCCAAGTACAAGGGCTGGGGCGTCATCGCCTTCGACTGGCCCTGCCACGGCATGGACGCGCGCAAGAAGCTGACCATCGGCGAATGCCTGACCTACCTGACCATCGTCACGGAGTACGCCAAGCGCGAGCTGCAGGCCAAAGACGTCTGCATCTACTCGACGAGCCTCGGCGGCTACCTGACGCTGCGCTACCTCATCGAGGTCGGCAATCCCTTCCGCAAGATTGCCCTGCGCTGCCCGGCCATTCACATGTACGAGACGATGTACAACCGCATCCCAGACGCCGACAAGACAAAGCTCGCAAAGGGCAAGGAAATCCAGATCGGCTTCGAGCGCAAGATGAAAGTCGACCAGGCCTTCTTCGACGACCTCAAGTCCTTCTGCCCGCTCGACCACGAGTACTTCGACTTCGCCGACGATATGCTGATCCTGCACGGCACGAAGGACGAGATGATCCCGTTCGAGGACGCAAAAGACTTCGCCGAGAACAACGTCATCGAATTCATCCCCGTCGAGGGCGCCAACCACCCGTTCCAGAACCCCAACCACATGGCACTCGCCATCCACAAGATCATCGAGTTCTTACACGAAGACTGAACTGCCCGCTAGAGGTCATGCAAGTGGTTTCTCCCCCAGCCGTTCGAGCAGCAGATTCGCATCAATGACATTAAGATGATGCTCTAAGGCATACCAGATGATACTATCAAAGGAGTTGCGGGCGTAAAGTGCCTCAGAGCCTGCATAGTACAGCAGATGCTGTGCGTCCTTGACTGTCAATCCCATTGCCAAGGCCAACAGCAGGATTTTGCTGCGCGCCGGATGCTTCTTGTGCCCGTCAAAGATATGATAAAGTCCGTATCTAGTTATAGTATACGGGATGGAAGCGACAAAAGAAAGGCCTGCTCAATGCGAGCAGGCCTTTTTGTTGCTAGTATGGCTCTTATTCGAATTCGTTGTTGGGCATCATATTTAACGGATTTTGCTTCATAAATTTGATACCTCATTTTTTTGATTATTTGATGTGTCCATATTATCCAGCCCTATACGATGGGCTGTTATCAAATTGTTATCGGTGGT
>ENA-OQCL01000204-OQCL01000204.1-human-gut-metagenome-genome-assembly--contig:-NODE-204-length-32402-cov-5.808768_pt1 | contig 32402 bp, 26 predicted proteins | sample MGYA00242502_ERZ504586 | MGnify/ENA primary metagenome ERZ504586 (study PRJEB26092, sample SAMD00036316) | human gut metagenome | host: Homo sapiens | study: EMG produced TPA metagenomics assembly of... | reverse complement strand
ATAAACAAAAACGAGGGGGAGAAATCAAATTGGAACTAGCCTTTTCGATTCTTCGTTGTAACAGGATACGCATTATTTTGAAAACGATCATGGGTGCGAGCGGGGAGGCATATGTAAAAAAGGAGCGCGACCGATCAAAAATGCATTGCAGAAACGGGCGCAATTATTGATGCGGGGTTTTCCCAATTGCTAGAAGATCATGATACGCAAACGTGCTGATTCCAGGCGATTTGATTTTTAATGGGGAGAAGGAGAGCCACCGTGGCTTTCTGAAAAAAAGCTGCAAAGACTGCAAGCGAATGGGAAAAAAATCTATTTGATCACCGCGAAGCACGATTTTAACGATGCCCCCGTAGGTTATGTGGGCGATCATGAGGTGCCGGTTGAGGGCACGGCGCGGGAGGAACTGTATGCGCTTTATTATGAGTTCGGCTTTTCCACTGCGATCAGCGAGCATCGCAGGACACTATCTTATGTGGCGCAGCTTGCAGACGGCGTCCGGCTTCTAGCGCTCAACTGCGATGGGGATGGCGAGGGCTTTACCGGCTTTGACGCGGAGCAGATGGAGTGGATTCTCCGCCAAATTGCGGATGCAAAGGAGAGTGGGAATTTTATTTTTGCAATGACGCATTACCCTGTGCTGCCTGGTTCGCCCGTGATGGAGCTGATCGGAGATGCGAAAATAGATCATTGGCAAAAAACGGCGGATACGCTGGCCGATGCCGGTCTCAATCTGATTTTTACAGGCCATATGCACATGCAGAGCATCACCAAGCGCGTTTCACAGCAGGGGAATCCCCTCTATGATATTTGCACGGGCTCCTTCGTAGGGTGCCCATGCGCCTACCGAAAGGTAACGTTCCTGCCGGACGGCAACGTTCAAATCCAATCGGAAACCATCCGGGATTTTGATTGGGAGAAGGGCGGCCGCACGGCGCAGGAATATTTTAAGTGGCGCTTTGATCGGATGATTACGGATATTCTCGATGCGATGGCGGATGATTTTGAGTTTTTTATGAGCCGCCTCGGCGGGGCTAAGCCGAACCAGAAGCTGCGGCTTCCGGTAAAGCTTGCCGGGAAGCTGCTTCAAAGGCTAACGCTCGGCGGAGTAGGCAGGCTCTTTTTTGTGCATGTTGATCCCTCTCTACGCCATGTGCTGCTTAGGGATCAGGCAGTGGAGCTGGTGCGGAATATCTTTGTGGGGAACGAGCCCTATGTGCAAGGCACGCCGCTCTATGAGGCGATGGATCGGTTGCTTTGCCGCCTTTCCCCCATCCTGCATGTGGTGGAGAGAAAGGTAGGCGCGGGGAATCCGACGCTTTCTGATCTGCACGCATTTGTTTTGTCGCTGATCGGGGATGAAAACCAGATAGATGATGAGGCGGTTTTACCGATCGGCTGGATCAAAGAATAAAAAGGGAGAGATTCGATGGAAAACACCATTCAAAGCGCTCCGGCGCAGCAGAAAAAGCATGTATCCAATCAAGAGTTCGTCCTTTTCCTAATCAGCGTATTTTTTCTACACAAACATGACCGGTATGGTCAACGGTTACCGTCAGGCATATCTTGTCAATGTGCTGCGGCTGGATAGCGGCAGCGTTTCGCTGATTAACGCGATCTGCGGTATCCTGGGTTTTGCGCTGAGCTTCTTTTACGCAATTATTATGGATAACCGAAAAAAGAGCAAGCTCGGCAAATTCCGTCCACTTGGCCTTGCGTCGGCGGTGCCGATGGGCATTTTAACCGTGATGATGTTTGTCACGCCCCAAATGCCGCTTCCTATCATGATCGCCTATCTCTGCACGGTGCAGCTGCTTCAGGGCGCGGCATCCTATTTTGGAAACAGCGTGAATATGGTTGGCGTTGTGATGACGCCTAACACGCAGGAGCGTGATAAGATTCTGTCCTTCCGAGGGATTTCCAGCGCAATTGGGAACTCGGCCCCGCTTGTGATTGTGCTTGTGATCGGCCTGCTGCGCAAGCCCGGCATTATCCAGACAGAGGCGATGATGTATATTGTTTCCGCCGCGCTGTGCGGCCTGGTCGGCACACTCTCTATGCTGGCGGGTATGAAAGCGGTGCGCGAGCGTATCGTTTATAGCGAGAAGCGGGAAAACCCGCTTTTAGGCTTCCGTGATGTGATCGGCAACAAATATGCAATTCTGGTGCTGATTAGCGAATTCTTAAAGAATTTCCGCCAGATTGCAAATTACATGGGCATTTTCCTGGCTGTGGCGCTGTTGGGCGACCCGAGCAAGTTTATTCTGTTTGGCCTGCCGACCGGCATCGGCACCTTCGTCGGCATGCTGATTGTTAATGCGCTGCTCAAAAAGTTTACCAGCAAGCAGATTTATATTGCATCCGGCGTTTATTCCGTGCTGGCGAACGGTGCCGCGTTTGCCACGGGGATTCTTTGCTTCAACCACCCCGAGCAATCCTCTTTGACCGTTCTGTTTGTGGTTTGCCTTTTCCTCATTGGCTTGCAGTTTGGCGCGTCCAATTTGCTGCCGAGCATGTTCCAGGCAGATATTCTGGAGGATATTGAGCTCAAAACAGGCAAGCGGCTGGATGCGAGCCTCGGCTTTATCATCAGCGCAGGTTCCTCGCTCAGCGGCTTGATCGCACAGTCCCTCTCGCCTCGTATTCTGTATGGCGATCACTCGATCATCCAATATATCCAGCCGGTAGATCAGATGGTTGATGGCGTAATGCAGACGGTTTATCAAACACAAGCCTATGATACAAAGGTGAAGCTCTTGTTCTTCTACACACTGTTCCACGGCATGATGATGCTGCTGGCGGGGCTCCCCTTCTTCCTTTACAAGCTGACGGGTAAGGAGCGCGACCGCGTGCATGAGGAAGTTTTGCGCAGGCGCGAAGCGCTTGGCGAAGAGCTCGGCGTCACGAAAGGCGAGGAAGAGGTTCGTTGATTTCATCCTATGTGATAGGCGCGTTGCAGGGGTGGCGAAGAAGCCTGATGAAGCCGTGTGAATGGATGGAAAAGCAGTGTGGCAGGAAAAAATGAGCGCCGAGAGTCGCCGCCCTTCTGCATTGACAACTAGAGGTGTTTGTTGATGATTTAGGTAGAGCATGGAAGGTCAGACGGCGGATATCCTGACGATCCCAGTTTGATGCCGATTAGCAGTTATTTTTTCGTTCGAAAGGGAGAGAGCCAATGCGCCTTGTTGAGAAAATTGCTGAGAAGATGTGGGAGAACACCGCCAAATCGGATGCGAAACGCATCGCGTTGCAGAAGCCCACGCCGGGGATCACGCAGGTGACGGACATCGCCTACCTGCCGGATGGGCATCGCGGCCATCTGCTGGACGTTTACTATCCGGAGGGCACGGCCGAACCGCTGCCGGTGGTGATCGATATCCACGGCGGCGGGCTGATGTACGGCTATAAAGAGCTCAATAAATACTATAACCTTGCCATCGCCTCGCGGGGATTCACCGTGATTAGCCTGAGCTACCGGTTGGCGCCGGAGGTGCTGTTCCCGGAGCAGGTGCGCGATATCCTAGCCGCCTTTCGCTGGATTGCGGCGCATGGCGCGGAATACCCTTGCCAAATGGAAAATCTCTTCCTGACGGGGGATTCGGCGGGTGGCCTGCTCGCAGCGTATACAGCATTGGTGAATGAAAGCGTGGACCTTCAACGGATTTATGGCACGCAGGGCTCGGGGCTGCGTTTCAATGCCTTGGGCCTTACCTCCGGCATGTTTTTGACGACGCGTGGGGCGATGAAGATTTTGCGCTCCACCATCTTCGGGGCGGATTACCACAAGCAGGCTTTTTATGCCTGCATGGATTTTGCAAATCTGACGGAAACGGCAAAGCTTCCACCCTGCTATCTTGTTACAAGCCGGCAGGATTTCATCCGATCGCATACGCTCGATTTTGAACGGCGGCTCACGGCAAAAGGTGTGCCGCATCAACTGCATGACTGGCCAAAAGGGATAAAAGAGCGCCCGCTTCAGCATGTGTTCAGCGTGGCGTATCCGGAGTGGCCGGAGAGCAGGCAGACGATTGATGAAATGACGGCATTTTTTATGCGATATGCAAAGATACCGGTGGTTGTAGGCTCACAAGATTAAAACGAATGAGATGGTGCGTGTGGGGGATGCTGCTTTTGACTCAGAGTTCTGCCGGGTGGAGTACCGGATGGCGGACAGCGTGGTGTTTTTGGCATGGAAAAATTTTGCCGCTTGGAGGATTATCGCAGGCCCGCGCACTTTGAACTGGAACTCCTCCAAGAGCACCCGGGCTGCTTTCTTGTGATCGCCGCGCGCAACGGCTTTGAGGACGATCCGGCGGATGTGGAATGGGGCTTCTCTTTTTTGCTTCCGGAGATGGCTGAGGCAAGCTGCCAAGGCGTGGCATTCCTTATGGCGGAAGTGAGCGCGATCAAAGAATAAAAAGAAGAAATGGATTTTTGGATGCGGGAATGTTCACGCTATTTCCCTGTGAAGAAGGCGAGCAGCTATGTAGAGGCTGTTAGGCAATTGAAAGCATAACAACAGGGTATAAATGGCGTTGCTTTGATGGCCGTTTTGCAGTGGGAATTGGCGTGGGGCGCTGCTGTTTATTGTAGAATAAAAATAATAATCAAATAGGTATTTATAATAAAAACAGCCATGCGCCCGTTTGGGCATGCATGGCTGCTTTGTTGCATTAAGGAAGCATGGTGAAATGAGGATGAACTGCGGCGCAGGCAGCGCGGCGCCCTAATCCTTTTCGTATCGTGATAAGAATGCCTTTGTCCTGTCGTTTTTCGGGTGGTTGATCACCTCGTCCGGCGTGCCCTCTTCCGCGATAACACCGCCATCCATGAAAACGATGTAATCCGCCACATCACGCGCAAAGGCCATCTCGTGCGTGACGATTACCATCGTCATATGCTCTGCCGCAAGCGAGCGGATCACCTTGAGAATTTCGCCTGTTAGCTCCGGGTCGAGCGCGCTGGTGGGCTCATCGAAGAAAAGCACCTGCGGGTTGAGCGCCAGGGCGCGCGCGATGGAAACACGCTGCTGCTGGCCGCCGGAGAGCTGGCAGGGATAGGCCTTTTCTTTATCCGCCAAACCCATTTTGCCGAGCAGCTCACGGGCTTTTTCCTGCGCCTGCTTTTTATCTATCCCAGCGATCACCTGCGCCTCCGTAATGTTTTTCAGCACAGAGAAATGCGGGAACAGGTTAAAATTTTGAAAAACAAGGCCGAATTTTGAACGGAATTTTTTTGAGAGTCGTTTTATCGGCATATACCGTTTTTCCATGCTCATCCGTATGCACCAGCACGTCTGCCCCATAGCAAATTGTGCCTTCGTCGACCGTTTCAAGCATCGTCGCACAGCGCAGCAGTGTTGATTTGCCGGAGCCGGAAGGCCCGATAATGGCGACGACCTGCCCCTTCTCCACATGCAGGGAGATATCTTTCAGGACCTCCAGGCCGCCGAACCCCTTACGCAGGTTGTTGATGGTGAGCAGCTCTTCCATAGAAATGTTCCTTCCTTTCTGACAGCCGGGGAATTGCACCGGTTCCGGGGAAGCTGGGGCTTCCGCCTTTGGCGGGCAGGCACAACGCTCGTTTGAAAGAAGTGTGAAAGCTTTTTTTCAAACGGCTCCCTCTTTATTTATAGTAGTTAAGCGATTTTTCGACGCGCTCCATGATAAAAGCAACCACATAGTTTGCGATGTAGTAAAACACGCCGGCAACAAAGAATGGGATAACAGAGGATTGCGAAGTGGCAAGCATCTTTGCGGCCGTAAACATCTCCACAACGGAAATGGAGAAGGCAAGAGAGGTATCCTTCACCAGCGTAATGATTTCATTGGTAACAGAAGGCAGGATGTTTTTTGCCACCTGCGGCAGAATGATGCGCAGGAAAGTCTGGCTTCTAGTGAAGCCCAGCACCTGGGCCGCCTCATATTGACCAACGGGCATCGATTCAATGCCGCCGCGGTAGATCTCCGCAAAATAGGCCGCGTAGTTGAGAACGAAGCCGACGATTGTGGCGATAAAGCGGTAATTATCCGGCAACGTAACCTCCCAATTCAATTTAACAATCAGGAACCCTGGCGCAAAATATACCACCATGAGTTGCAGCATCAGTGGCGTCCCGCGCATAACACTGATAAAAAATCGTGTCAGCCAGCTCAAAGGCTTTATTTTTGACATGCGCCCAAAAGCGACCAAAAGGCCCAACGGCATGCTCAGCACCAGCGTCAGGAAAAAGATGGCGCCCGTCGTCAAAAAGCCCTCCCCAAGTTGGGTGAAGATCGCCTGCATATTGACCTCGGCCGACAGTAAAACTGGAATCGGCATGGAATAACATCCTTCCTTTAATGCGATAAGACTGCTACGAAAAGTGATAATACTACTGTAGTAGCGTGATAATACGGTATAGTATAGCAAAAAAAACGGCGGGAAGCAACCGTTCCCGCCGTTTTTCATTTGGATCTGTTAGGAATTGGAGACCGTAACATCCTTGCCGAACCACTCTTTTGAAATTTTGGAGAGCGTTCCGTCCTTCGCCATGGCGTCGATCTGAGCCTGCACCTTATCACGCAGCTCGGTGTTCCCCTTGAGGAAGCCAACGGCATATTCCTCTTCTGCGAGGGCTTCTTCCAGCACCTTGTAGTTACCACCCTGTTTTGTGATGTTGTATTGGGCAACAATTTCGTCCATCAATACGGCGTCCACAGAGCCCATCTTCAACTCGTTAAGCGCATCGAGGTTGGTGCTGGTCGTCAGCACTTTGCCGAGAGAGGCTTTAAAATCCGCCTTTGCGTTCAGCGCCTTTTCCGCGCTGGAATCTAGCTGAAGCGCCAGCTTTTTGCCCTTGAGGTCGTCAAGCTTGGTGATCTTGGAGTTGTTGAGCACAACGATCACCTGCTGGTTTTTCATGTAGGGCTTGCTCCAGGTATAGTCATTTTCACGGCCGGTCATTGTGAATCCATTCCAAATCAGGTCGATATTCCCGTTTTTTAGCTCGGCGTCCTTGGAGTTCCAATCGATCGCCTGAAGTTTAATATCCATATTCAGGCGCTTGGCAACCTCTTTTGCAAGGTCAAGATCAAATCCCACATAGTTACCATTGTCATCTTTAAAGCCCATCGGGGGGAATTCTGCGTCGAAGCCGACGGTTAGAGTGCCGTTTTTGGCGGCGTTCGTGCCGCCTTCCCCTGCGGGGTCTGTGTTATCCCCTCCAGTGCAGGATGCAAGGCCCAGCGTTAACACAACCATCACGGCTGCCAGTGCGAGGGCGATGATTTTTTTCTTCATGTTGTCTCCTCCATTTTTTATGTTACGTTTTCCACAGCTGGGATGAGCCAAACCGTGGCTTTTTACAGCGGTATTGTAGCATATTACCATGCTAAAGTAAAGCCTTTTTTCTGAGATTTTCATAGCGCTTTCCAACCAGCAAAAACCATTTGCATGTACCCCTGAAATGATGTATACTAAAGTATCATTATCCTGCGGCTAATTGTCTTTTTTACATGATGAAAACAGTGCGCCGCTTTGCGCTGCGCCGGGCCGCAAAAAAAGGGAGGAACCCTTACGCTGGCTTATCTTGATAACAGCGCCACCACCCGCGTTTGCGAGGAGGCGGCACAGGAGATTTTATATACCCTTACAGAGGGCTATGGAAACCCATCCTCCCTCCATGCCAAGGGCTTTGAGGCTGAGCGGCTGCTCAGGCAGGCTCGTGAGCGCGTGGCAGGGCGCATTGGTTGTGCGCCGGAGGAAGTGCTTTTCACCTCCGGCGGGACGGAAGCGAACAACCTGGCCGTTTTTGGCGCGGCACAGGCGCTTGCACGCCGGGGCCACAGGATTGTGACGACGGCGATCGAGCATCCAAGTGTGGAAAAACCGATGCGGGAGCTGGAGCGGCAGGGGTTTGAGGTGATTTTCCTCCCCGCTGGAGAAGATGGTAAGGTGCGCAGGGAAGATCTTTTTGAGGCGGTCAATAGCGATACTATTTTGGTCAGCATGATGGCGGTCAACAATGAGGTCGGCTCCCTCCAACCATTGGATGCTGTGCGTGGGGCCATTAAGCGGGCGGGAGCGCCCGCACTGTTCCACTGCGATTGCGTGCAGGGGTTCGGCAAGCTGGAAGTAAAGCCTGCTGCGCTTGGCATTGATTTGATGACGGTCAGCTCCCACAAGATCCACGGCCCTAAGGGGGCTGGCGCCCTTTATATCCGCCGCGGCGTGCGGGTGAAACCGCGTGTTTTCGGCGGCGGGCAGGAGAAAGACCTGCGCCCCGGCACGGAGGCAATGCCTGCGCTTGTCGGCTTTGGGGCGGCCTGTGCGGCGCTGCCGGAGGTGAAGGCGGGCCTTGCGCATGCCACGGAGCTTCGGGGATATTTGCTGGAGCAGATCGGCGGTCTGCGCGGCATTACGCTGAATTCCCCACCGGATGCGCTGCCCTATATCGTTAACCTGTCGATCCCCGGCCTGCGTTCCGAGCCGGTGCTCAACCTCCTCTCGGAGATGGGGGTATATGTATCAAGCGGCTCCGCATGTGCGAAAGGGCACAAAAGCCCGGTGCTCACGGCGCTCGGCTTGCCGGATACGCGCATCGACAGCGCGCTGCGCATCAGCTTTTCCCGCTTTACAACCCCACAGGAAATTGACGCACTGGTAGCGGGGATCAAACGAGTGCAGCAGGTGCTCAGAAGAATTTGAGTATTCAGATCGATACATGGCGCTGCAAATCGGGTGACACATCCCGTGGGCGCGAAAGGACGAAGTTATTTACATGAAAGAAATTATTCTAGTCAAGGATGGGGAGCTTGCCCTGAAAGGGCTCAACCGTTCTACATTTGAGGATATTCTGGTAAAAAACATGCGGCGGCGGCTTTCGCCCCTTGGTAAATTTGCCTTTACCAAAAGCCAGTCTACCGTGATGATTGAGCCGTTGGAAGAGGGGATCGATCTCGACGAGGCGGCAGGCAGGCTGACCCGTGTGTTCGGCATCGCCGGCTTCAGCCGCGCCGCGCAGGCGCCCAAGGAAATGGGCGAAATTTTGCGCATAGCAGGCGAATACCTTGCACCGCAGTTGATGGAGGCCGCTTCCTTTAAGGTGGAGGCAAAACGGTCAGATAAGAAATTTCCGCTCAAATCCCCGCAGATCAGCGCGGAGCTGGGCGGCTATCTGGGCGAAAAATTTCCGCATCTGCACGTTGACGTACATCATCCAGATGTGATCGTTACGGTTGAGGTGCGCGATCAATGGGCCTATATCCGGGGCAACCAGCAAAAGGGCGCGGGCGGTATGCCCGTGGGCTCCGGCGGCAGGGTGGCGCTGCTTGTTTCAGGTGGGATCGACAGCCCGGTTGCGGGTTGGATGATGGCAAAGCGCGGCTTGCAGCTGACGGCTGTCCATTTTGCTTCCCCGCCCTATACAAGCCCTCGGGCGGAGGAAAAGGTGCACGCCCTGCTCCGGAGAGTAGCGCGCTATGCCGGGCATATTTCCCTATTCGTCGTGCCGTTCACGGAGATTCAGGAGCAGATTAAGGATCATTGCCCCGAGGATCTATTTACGCTGATTATGCGCCGCGCGATGATGCTGCTCGCAGAGCGGATCGCCCGCAAGGAGGAATGCGGCGCACTGGTCACAGGGGAAAGCATCGGCCAAGTGGCGAGCCAGACACTACAGGCAATTGCCTGCACGGATGCGGTGGCGGAGATGCCGGTATTCCGGCCGCTGATTGCAATGGATAAGGATGAGATCGTTGCGCTTTCCCGCAGGATCGACACCTTTGAGATATCGATTCAACCCTATGAAGATTGCTGCACGGTATTTACGCCGAAGCATCCCAAAACCCGGCCGCAGCTCGACGCGGTGGAGAAGGCACAGGCGCTGATCCCCCTGGAAGAGCTCATGGAGCGAGCGCTGGCGGGTGTAAAAATTGTGCCGATCGATGCGTGAGTCCATTCCCTATCGTGTTCTTTAAAGGAAGTTTTATGTAATGAAAGCTGAAATATTATCAGTTGGAACAGAGCTTTTGCTCGGCGATATTGTCAACACAGACGCCCAATTCCTTGCTAGGGAGCTAGCGCGGCTGGGGTTCACCGTGCTTTATCACAGCACGGTGGGTGATAATGAAGAGCGGCTTTCCGATTTGCTGCAAACGGCGCTCTCCCGCAGTGATCTCGTGTTGACCACTGGTGGGCTCGGCCCCACCGCGGATGACCTGACCAAAGAAGTGTGCGCGAAATTGCTCGGCATTCCCTTGGTGGAGGATGCAGAGAGCATGCGGCGTATGGAGGCTTTTTTCCAGGCCCGCGGGCAGGAGATGCCGGAGACGAACCGCAAGCAGGCGTTTCTGCCGCAGGGCTGTGTTGTGTTTCGCAACGATCACGGCACCGCGCCCGGCTGCGCAGTGGAGAAGGGCGGGAAGATCGTGATCAACCTGCCCGGCCCGCCGCGTGAGCTCAAGCCCATGTTCCTGGAGCAAGCGCTTCCTTATCTTTCGCGTTTTGCCGGCGGGGTGATCGTATCGCACACGGTGCGCACCTTTGGCATCGGCGAAAGCGCAATGGCAGAGCGGGCTGCGCAGTTTTTAGCGCAGGAGAATCCGACCGTCGCACCCTATGCGAAGGATGGGGAGGCGCTGTTGCGGGTGACGGCAAAGGCAAATTCCCAAGCGGAGGCAGACGCCTTGTGCAAGCCCACTGTGGAGGCGCTGTGTGCGCTTTATGGCAAGCTTGTTTACGGCGTGGATGTGGGCAGCCTACAGCAGGCCGTTGTGCAAATGCTGCGCGGGAGAGGCCTCAAAATCGGCCTGGCGGAATCCTGCACGGCTGGGCTGATTGCCAAGCGGATTACGGAGATCCCCGGCTCCTCCGAGGTGCTTGAGTGTGGGATCGTCTCCTACTCCAACCGGATCAAGGAGGAAGTGCTCGGCGTATCCCCGGCTACTATTGAAACATACGGCGTGATCAGCGCCGAAACCGCCGCCGAAATGGCGGCCGGCGCGCTTCGCATCAGCGGCGCGGAGATCGGCCTAGGCGTGACGGGGCTGGCAGGGCCGGATGGAGACGATCACGGCAACCCGGCGGGGCTCGCCTTTATCGCGCTGACAGATGGGGCGCACACGCTTCAACGCACGGTTCATACCGGCCGAGGGGGAGATAATCGGGAATATAACCGGTTTGTAATTTCTTCCCATGCGCTGGATCTGATCCGGCTGTATCTATTGGAATACCAATAGCAGAAAGGGCTTTTGCCTCATAAAAGCCCGGAGATTACCCTCTGCTTGATCATACTCTACCGAAAGGCGGAATTATCAATGGCTCAAAATCATTCTGGAAACCGGTTGTTGCATGCTGTTTTCCCCTTCCCTGGAGATGCGGCGCTTACATGGGTGCGTAAGATCATAGCGATTTTATCTGTATGCGCGATCCTTGCGAGCAGCGGGGTGCTGATTTACCGCGTTGCACAGCCACAGGCGCAGCAGGGGGAAAAGCCCGCGCAGGCGCAGGCAGACCCCATCCTCTCCGCGCTGAAAACGAAATATCCCGGCTCCACGCCGCCAGAGGGGATGCAGGAGAAATTTAAACACCTTTATGCGGTGAATAACGACGTGGTTGGCTGGCTGACCATTCCAAACACCCGAACGGATACCCCAATCCTGCACGCAACAAAGGCGCAGGGCGGTAATGACTACTATCTGCGCTATAACTACTATCATAAATATACGGAGTTTGGCGATCCATTCATGGATTACCGCAACAATGAGAAGGAGCTATCCCGCAACACGATTCTCTATGGGCACAACCTACAGGGCGATTCGCTTGATAATGGCATGTGCTTTACTGGCGTGATGGGCTACCATACGCTGGAGGGCTACCGGAATGCGCCTGTAATCACCTTTAATACGCTTTATAAAGACTACAAATGGAAGGTGATCGGCGCTTTTGTTGCCACAACGAAGGCAAAGGATGATAACGGCTATGTGTTCAATTATATTTACCCGGATATGAATGATGAGAAATTTATGCAGTATATCGACGAGGTGCGTCAGCGCAGTCTCTTTACGACGGATGTCGATGTGCAGAAGGATGATAAGGTGCTCACACTTTCCACTTGCACCTATGAGCTTGGCACGAGCATTGACACGCGTTTCGTCGTGGTTGCTCGTATGGTACGCGATGGTGAGAGCGAAGCGGTGGATGTTTCCAAAGCAAAATTAAATCCCAACCCACATTATCCGCAGGCTTGGTATGACCGCCACGGCAAAACGAACCCTTATAAAAATGCGGAGCGCTGGTATCCCTTTTAAATTTAGGGTGCACTTGGGAAACCAATATCCCTTCTATAGGAGGGTTTGCAGATGAAACACAGTGAAAATAAGGCGGCAGGCGCGCATCAGCAGGCGAAAGGCCTGCTGGACGAGCTGGAAGAGGTCCGCAGGAAATATGGCCTGGCAGAGGAGATTGCACCAAGGGCAGGCGATTCCCGTCAGAGCGGCGTGCAGAGCAAGGAAACCGGCGCCGCCTCCAAGAAGGAAGGAGTTATCATGACTGATCAGGAAAATCAAAAGCAAAAAACGCCGCGGGGGCCGGACACTGCGGGGGATCAGCCAGTTTATTATGATGCAAACGGCAACCCAGTAACGCCAGTCGTTTATTATGACGCGGAGGGAAGGCCTGTCATTCCCGTTTTTGCAGCCCAGCCGGTTCAACCCCGCAGGAGGAGCAGTATGAAACGCTGCCGGATGGAACGCGGGTGCGCATCGTCTATCAAGAGCCGGAAAGCAAGCGGACAAGCGCTGCCAAGCCCCCGGTTGCGCCAAAGCCTCAGGTGATCCCAGCTGAAAAAAAGGGGAAGCCTATGCCGGATGCGGGGCAAAGCAATTCCATGCATGTCATATACGAATCACCGGATGCAAATCATGAAACGGTTGCGCCTGACGCCCCAGTTGCCCCGCCGCCCGTGGAGGCGCCGGATAAAACGCCGGAGGCTACCTCTAGCGGACTAGCCGACCTGTTTGCCCAGGCGGAGGATCCGTCTTCCAGTAAAAGGAAGAAAAAGAAAAAGGCCGGTTTGGCGATAGCTGGCTCCCCTGGAGAGGGGATACGGCTGCGGAGAAGGTGCGCAGGACGGTTTTTTTGATCGCTCTGGCCACCCTGCTCGTCTGCCTTCCGTTTTTGGGATATCGCCTGTATGAAGGCTGGTATAACGACTATTTTACCAAACAGTTGGCCGGGCAGGTGCAAACCGGTCTGGATGAAAGCGCTTGGGCGGATATCCGTGCCAAATACCCGAACGTCAACTTCCCCGGAGGGAATGAATCCTGCCTATGCAGCGCTTTATGCGGCCAATCAGGAGATGGTGGGCTGGCTGAAAATCCCCAACATGAAAATATATCGATTTTCCCATCGTCCAAGGGAAGGATAACGACAAATATCTGAAGCTCGATTATTACGGACGGACAACGAGTTACGGAAATCCGTTTCTGGATTTCCGCAACAATATCAAAGAGCTTGACCGCAACACGATCATATTTGGGCACCATATGCGCTCCGGCGATCAGGTGTTTTCCGAGTTGACGGATTATTTGACCATTGACGGCTTCAAGCGCAATCCGGTGATTGAATACAACACGCTCTATGCCGATTATCAGTGGAAGGTCTATGCGGTATTTTTGACAAATTCTAAGGCAGAGCATGATAACGGCTATATTTTTAACTATATCTTTACCAATTTGTCGAGTGATGATAAATTCAAGGAGTATATCTCCGAGATTGATCAGAGGAAGCTTTATTCTACGGGCGTTGATATCAGGCCGGATGATAAAATTCTGACGCTTTCCACCTGCAATTATGATTGGGATGAACAGCGCCTCGTGGTGGTCGCCCGCCTGGTCCGGGAGGGTGAGGATGCGTCTGTTGACACCAGCTTGGCAAAGAAAAATGAAAACCCGCGTTACCCGCAGATTTATTATGATAAAAAGGGAATCGCCAACCCATACCGGGATGCGGAAAAGTGGAAACCCTGATGATGGAGAAGCAGCCGGTTTGAGCGGGGAGTAGATAGCTGACTAAGAAACGAAAGGCCCAGCTTTTTGCGCATGGGCAGGAAGCGGAAGCTGGTAACAACCCCCCGGTATGTGTGGAAGGATGTGTGATTGGCATGAGCTTGCAGATATTATCCCTCAATTCCAACCAAGTGCCCGCCTGTGCCGCCGCCCAGGAAAAAATCCTGGCGCTTTTGTCCAGCGGTGAAGGCGCTATGGAGCCAAAGCAGTTTGGCACGGCAAAGGAATTGTTTTATGCCCTTGCGGAGGCATTGAAAACCGCCCAGACCATTTTGTTGTTGGTGGAGCCGGATCGGTATCTCCGCACGAAGGAGCAATTGCTGCGGGCGATGGGGCTGTCTACAGTGCCGAATCCGGAGCTGATGGAAGCGTTGCAAAAAAGCCCTGTACAGCTCCCGGAAGAAGATTTTTCGCGCCATGCCGCCATCCCGGTGGGCGCAGCTGCGTTCCCGACGCAGGATGGCCTGTTTGCGGGCTTTATGCTGACTGCGGGGCGGCAGACGATTTTGTTTTTGCCTTTGGATAACCGAAGGATTGACAGCATTTTAAAGGCGGAGGCGGGCGCGTTTTTATCCGGCTCACAGCTCGGCCGGCAAACGCGGGAGACACAGCCCCAAGCTGAGCAAAAGCCGAAACAGGCAAATGGCGCCCCTGCGCAAGGCGAATCAGAAAACAGAAACGAGCCGGAAGAACTGGCTGCACAAGATGCCGCTCCTGGACAATATGCACAGCGGGCGATGGAGGCGTTGGAGTCTAAAGATTTACGCATCGCCTTCGCCAAAACGCCCACGGTGGAATTCCTCAAGGAAGCGGCGGGAGAAAATGAGCTGGCCGCACGGCGGCTGATCTATAGCAATGCGTTTTGCGAACCGGACGAGGGTTCCGCCAAGCAGTATGCGGCGGAGCTTGCCCGCCGGGCCATGCAGGAGGAAGGCACCCCGCTTGGCGCTGCCATTACAAACGTATATACCGTAAAAAAAGAAGGCAGAGTGGAAACCTTTTTGCTCATTGCTGTTGCAGAGGAAAGCGGTGCGCAGGTGCGCCAGCTTTATGCGCAGCCAGATGAGCATCCTGGCCTTTTGATTGGAGACGGCGTTCAAGCCCTGTATGAATTGGTGGAACAGGTAGTAAAAAAAGGGTCGGACAAGCTGGAAGCACGCCCGGCGCACTGGAAGGCGTTTGCGGCTGTGTTGAGTGTGTTGCTCTCCCTGTCCATTTTGCTCTGCATCGGAACGGGCGTTTTGCTGCGCTTTCAGGAGAACCGCTCCTCCCAGCAGGTTTCTCTTTCATCGGCTCATGCACCGGCAGGCCAACAGGCGACACAGCCATCCGATCCGGAGAATGCGCAGGCTTCTTTCGATATCGGCCAGCAAACAACCGATGCGGAAACGCAGGCGGATTCTTCCACGGCCGTGCGGTTGCCGACCGCATCTGCTCTTAAAAAGCCCGCTGCACCCGCTAAGGATCAGGCAATCCTGGATGAGGTAGCGCAGGCAATGGAGGATGAGCTGAATTCCGGCGGAAAAAAAGAGGAAGAATCATCGAAACAGCCGGACACCACAGCAAAGCCGGAGACTACCACCGGAAAAGGCAATGCGGATTCCTCCCAAACAACGCCGCCGAGCTCGGTTCCGTCGGATGAAATTTCTACGGCGCATCCTTCATCCCAGCGGAAAAGCGGTAAATTCCAATTTACAGTTTATGGCTATGGGCACGGCGTTGGCATGAGTCAGTTTGGGGCAAACGAATTCGCCAAGAGCGGGTGGAATTATCGGGAGATCCTGCTGCATTATTTCCCTGGGGTGCAGATGCAGAAGATGGATGGCTGCTATCCGGAAACGCTGGAGGTAAATGGTCAGCAGGTGGATACGAAGGTTGTGCTTGCCCGCATTCTGGAGAAAGAGATGGGCGGCTCCTATCATCTGGAGGCACTTAAGGCGCAGGCTGTTGCCGCATATACCTATATTTTGCGCCAAAACCGTGTGACAGGGGTTGCGATAGGCAGCACCTATTCCGCGCGTGCCATGCAGGCGGTGGAAGAAGTGCTCGGCGAATATATGACCTATAACGGAGAGCCGATTCTCGCTACCTTCTTTGCCTACTCGGCGGGAAAAACAGCGGATGTGCGCACCGTTTGGGGCGGTAGCGGCTACCCCTATCTCCAGGGCGGCTGTACGAGCCCTGGGGATAAAAACCATAAGAATTATAAAACGACCTATACCATCACAAGTGAAGCGCTTCGCAGCCGTGTAAAGAGCGCGCTTGGCATTGAACTTGCCGGCGATCCGGCCCAATGGCTAAAGATTAAATCACACGATGCGGCGGTCAGCGGATCAGTTGGCTATGTATCTGCGATCCAGGTTGGTTCCAAAACGATGAGCGGCCAGGATTTTCGGGCGAAAGTGATGGATTATGATATCCGATCGCATTGTTTTACCATCACTTATGTGCCGGATTCGTAAGATAAATGAACGATCTGGCGCCGGGCTCTAGTAAGTCGAGGCCGGCTTGGCACGGTTGGCGACCAGTAACCCCCATAGCAGCTTCCGGGCTTGCTATGGGGGTTTTTATATTCGTTCAGCCGAACGAAATACAGGCAGAATTTTTCGTGGGGGTACCGAAACCCCCTTTATAGGAAGTTCATAGATAGAGCAATTAAAAAGTTCAATTTAAACTCGTTTAAAAAAAACGAGTTTAAATTGAACTAATCAGTCAAAAATTTAAATAATTAAATGATTTTTTTATATAACATTTTTATTAATTTCTTATTCGAAAATTTTATATTTTAAAAACTGTATATAATAATGCCGCAAAGATTATCTTTGAGGAAAAAAGGAGGCATTTCTATGACGTGGAAAAAAGCGGATTGCGGGAGTGGTCAGCATGATTTTAGTGCTGTCTATTTTGATGGTGCCAATGGCGTCCATAGCCGGAAACGATCGAATTACCATCTCGCAAAACGGGTATTACATGCAAAAGCTTTCCAACCCTACCGCGGGGGAAGGCGAGGCGGACGGCCTTGTAACGCCGGGCGATCGCTTCAACAGCTATGCATGGGCGACCGGCGAGCTGGGGGATTATATTTATGTTGGCTCCAACCGAAATTTGGTGGGCAGTACGATCGAATTATACATTCATGCGTATGGTGATAAAATTCCGATGGATACCGTGCGGCAGTTCGTCGATACGTTTACCAATGGAGAATTGGCCCTGACGCCGAAGGACGAGCAGGGAAAGGGCGGTGTGATCGTACGGTATAACAAGACAACTGGCAAGATGGAAACCGTATTTGAGCCAAATGCGGACATGCCTGCTCCATTCAACGATATTACCGGCTACCGTATGTGCGTGGAATTCAAGGGGAACCTCTATTTTGGCACAACAGGCACAGCGAACACAATGCTGCTGCGTATTGGGCCGGATTTTCAGCCGGGTGATTTGCCGGAAATCCTTGTACATATGACCAAGCCCGCAGAGACCGGCATGGGCAATATTCGGGCCTATGACGTGACGGATGATGGAGAGCGGCTTTACATCGGCGGCACGGATGCATCTCAGCTCTCGCATGAGGAGATTGCGCAAGGCGTTACCTCCGCAGTCCGAATTCAGACGACGACAGACGGAACGCATTTTGATACTATTGCCGGGCCGGATGATTTTTACCCATATACGTTAGAGAAATATATCAGCAATTCAGGCGACGTGTGGGATTTGGTGGTGTATCAGGATACGGTTTACCTCTCTCTGATGACAACGATCGGCGCGGTGGTGTATCAGGGCGTTGAGGTTGGCAAGGGGGCAGCCCGGCGCAAATGAATATGGATGGAAGTGGACGGAGTTCATCGGGATGGCCTTGGCAAGCAGGGTGACCCGATCTATCCAGCAGGCTTTGGCAATCCGCTCAACTACGTTATGTCCCCGATTGTGTATCAGGGCGATCTTTATTACTACACGCTTTCCAATGCATTTGATGCAATGGTCAAGGCGATCTTCTCATTGGTTAAATTAGTGCGCACACAGGATATCAACGCCTATTTTGAAGGCCTGAAAACGATGGAAAACAGCATGAAAAATCAGGCCTCGATTTACCGCCTCACTTCAGATGGCAAAATGCAAATGGTAATGGGCTCACCAGATCAATATTTTAATCGGGAGAAGGGGAATTACCTTTCCGAAACGCTGCATGCCTTCTCCAACAGCACGGAGCTCGGCTGCATGCAGTATATCTGGCGTGCAACGGAATATAACGGCAAGCTGCTCTTCGGCACGTTTGACGCATCCACCCTGAATCATTACTTCACCTTCCTGACCAACGGCGATTTGATTGGAATGGATGCCGATGATTGCGAGCATCAAATCCGTTCTGCTGTGGATCTGATCAACCTCCTGAAGAAGGAGACGGTGATTGATTCTAAGACGACAGATATGCTTGTTCAGGTGCTGGGCACGCTCAATAGCATGGTGAACAAGAAGGCAACAGAAGCCTCCGTGAAGCAGCTGCTGGAGATATCTCTTCAATTCAAAAAGGCGTTTGATAAGATCCGCCCCATCTTAGATAAGATTGTGAATTCCGACTTAGCCCAATCCCTTGGCGATCAGCTCCAAGGCCTCAATGCGCTGCGTTCTATCTATAATACATTGGCCAATATTGATACCGAAGGGCTGGAGCGGTACATCCGCATCTCCAATGCGATTATGGAGGCCGACGGTGGGTTTGACCTGTATCAGACAGAGGACGGCGTTCATTATCAAGAAATTCTGAACGACGGCTTCCATGATAAATATAATTACGGTTGCCGCTCCTTTATCGCGGGCTCAGACGGCTTGTATCTCGGCACGGCAAACCCTTATTATGGCGGGCAGCTGTGGAAGCTGAACGAAATCACGGCAGAGCTGAAAACGCTCTCCTCACCGCAGCTCAACCTCTCTTTTGAGCGGAATGTAAAGGCGTATCAGGCCACTGTAGACCAGAATGTGACGGAGCTTTCTCTAACGGCTCTTGGCGCTGATCCCGGCACGCAGGTGCTTGTAAATGGACGGGAAAGCGATGGAGCGGCAGTAACTATTGCGCTGAAAAACGGAGAGAACATCATCCGAATTGAAACGACCTCCATTGACGGCAGTGTGACGGATGTTTACGTGCTGACAGTGACGCGTGGAGCGGCGGCATCTGAGCCGACGGAGCCGGATACGGCAGAGCCCGGTGAGCAGAGCCCCTCTAACCCAGACGCCTCAGGCACGGAAGGAGAAGCCCCAACTGCTTCCACCCAGGAGGATGCAACACAAGCCCCCACCGGCCCCGACAACGTGGATATTCCGGGCACTGGCAGCGGCGCGTCGGTTGCGATGCTTGCGGTGCTGGTGATCGGCGCGGCTGGAACGATGACGTTCAGCCGCAAAAAGCGCGGATAAAAAAATAGCCGTGAACCGCCCGCTCCCATGAGCGATGCGTATCCCCGTGACCCGTGTGGTCATAGCAAGCCTTGCTTTGTTACTCGCTTCGCATCGTGATAAAAAATAGACGATCGATTTGATGCCCGGCAGCTATATGGTAGAGGTTGCCGGGCATTTTTGTGCCACACAGCCTCATGGTGAACGCTATGTTTGATACAGAGCGGGGCATGTGGGTTTGTTTGATGGGATCAGGCGGTTTAAAGATGAAATGGGCAGCTGCAAAAGTCTTTGCAGCTGCCCATTTGTTTTTGGGGTTAGGCGTCGTGTTCCTCCTGCCGCAGCTCCTCTAAATCCACATAAAACGCTTCGGTGGAAAGATCCGGTAGATCCTCCTCTTGTGGAAAGGTAGGAATTTCTGCGATGACCTCGGCTTTTTGGCCGCGCATCCATATGGATGGCGTAATACGCACCGTATAACCACAACCGCTTGGGGTACGCCATTCAGGCATAGGCAATTCGGGGATCCCAAAGGCGGCGAGGATCGTCATAATAACGCCGCCATGCGTGACGATTGCGGCATTGGTCACATTGGTTTTCATCATACCTTCGGCAATTTTGAGAAAACAGCTGCATACCCGCGTGGAAAACTCCGCGTTGCTCTCTCCGAAAGGCGGGGCGGCATCCGGCCCACCAGCAAGCCAAGAGGCAAAGCCTTCGTCATCGGCGAGCTGCTCCGGCGTTTTACCTTCATATTCACCGAAATCATATTCAATGAGTTCGCGCATAACAATGGCTTCACGCTCTGGATAGATCGCGTGTGCCGTTTGCGTGCAGCGCTTGAGCGGGCTTGTAAAAACGGCCTCCACATAGGGATAATCCGCTTGTTCCTTGAGCCGGTGGAGTTCAGCAACACCCTCCGGGCTCAAAATGGCGTCGGTATGGCCAATGTAACGGCCGGAGGTGCTGTCGTCCGTGCGGCCGTTGCGGATCAGATGGATTTGATATGTCTTCATTTTTCCTCCAAATTATTTTATCGTTTTTTGTCAGTAATCACTATGTACAAATTAGGGGTAGTCCCTTATAATTATTTTACAATATACGATGCGTATTATTTATGGGGGTTCAAGAGGATGAACAAATGCTTTCCGACGCGGATGGTGCTATTGCGGAAGGAACGTGGCCTGAGCCAAAAGGAGGCGGCCGCCCGCCTTGGCGTATCACAGGCGCTCTTATCGCATTATGAGAAGGGAATACGGGAGTGCGGGCTGGATTTCGTGACACGTGCGGCAAAGCTCTATCACGTAACCTGTGATTATCTGCTGGGATATAGCGAAAGCCGAACGGGGTTGACAGGCTTTTTTATTTCGGATGAGCTGGAACAGGATCGTGAAATGAGCATCAGCACGATTTACCGTGCGGCCTCACGGTTGTTGGAGGCAGTCAATCTTGAATGGGATACTGTTCTGGGCGACCGTATGCAGTGGTTGTTTGCACTGTCTGTTTATAACGGAATGGTCACTTCTTCACAGGCTGGGTTTCTCTCAAAGGATGCGATCCACTTTGATCCGCAGGCAGCAGAACTGCTCACTAGCGGGATGATGGAGGCAATTGCGCGCTCTATTATAAACTCAGGATCCGAAGTGGCGGTGGCGGCGCATGAGGATAAGCTGCCGCAGTGCATGCAAACGCTGATCTTGGAAGCGGAAAATTACATAAGGCGCAATGTTGACCAGTATTTATCCGGCGGAGAGTTGCGGTAACGTGGGGCCTGCTGGCGCCTTCTTGTGCCAAAATTTCAAGCAATGTTTCTGCCCCAAAGCAAAAAACACAGTTTGGGTGGATGAAAGCTTCAATGGACCCTGATAAGTCGATAGAGGGGATCATTACGCTATTATAGCATAATAAGCGCACAGCAAGATGCAAATGCAGCATTTTGCTGTGCGCTCGCTTATGATACGCATTTAGCCTTCCAACATGGATTTATAGAGCCGGATATATGCATTGGCCGAGCGGCCCCAACTACAGTCGCACTCCAGTGCACGCTTGACAAGCATCGCCCAACCCTCTTGATTTTGATAGCCTTCCAAGGCGCGGCGGATCGTGTGGAGCATTTCATGCGCGTTATAATTGGCAAAGGTAAAGCCGTTGCCTTCCCCATCGCCGCTATCCTTTATGCTGTCGCGCAGACCGCCTGTTTCCCGCACAATCGGAATGGAGCCATAGCGCAGCGCAACCATCTGGGAGAGCCCGCAGGGCTCGCTTTTAGAGGGCATCAGGAATAGGTCGCTCCCCGCATAAATTTTGCGCGCCAGATCCGGCACAAAACCGATGCGGATGGCAAGCTTACCAGGGTGGCGCGCGGCCGCCTCACGGAAGAAATTTTCATACTCCCAATCTCCTGAGCCAAGCACGACGACCTGTATATCTGTGGTTTCCAGCAGCTCGTCGAGCACAGCCTTGACCAGATCAAGCCCCTTATGAGAAACTAAGCGCGATACCATACCCATTAAAGGAACATCCTCCCGTACAGGAAGGCCCATATATTCTTGCAGGCCGAGCTTGTTGCTCATCTTTCCGGCCGGATCTTCCGCAGAATAATTGGTAAAGAGCGATTGATCTGTGGCAGGATCATAGCTGATGGTATCGATGCCATTGAGAATCCCACTGAGCTTCCAGGAGCGCTGGTTGAGAATGGTGTCGAGGCCGTGGCTGTACCATGGATCAAGGATTTCCTGCGCATAGGAGGGGCTGACAGTGGAAACCCGGTTGGCGCATTCGATCGCGCCTTTCATAAAGTTAACGTCACCGTCATATTCCAAAAGCGCCTCATCTCGCTGGGCAATGCCGAGCACATCCTCCAAGATCTCTTTGCCGTATACGCCTTGATACTGAATATTATGGATGGTGAAAAGCGTTTTGATATTTTGATATCCCTCGCGGTGCGCATACATCAGCGAGTAATAAACCGGTGTTAGAGCGCTTTGCCAATCATTGCAGTGGATGATATCGGGATGAAAATCAATATAAGGCAGCATTTCAAGCACTGCGCGGGAGAAAAAGGCGAAACGCTCGGCATCGTCGTAATGGCCATAGATCGTATCCCGCTTGAAATAATACTGGTTATCGAGCAGGTAATAGGTAACGCCATTGGCTTTGGCTTCAAATATGCCGCAGTATTGCCTGCGCCACGCTACGGGCACAGACAGGCTTGCAATAAAATGCATACTGTCACGCATCTCCTGCGGGATCGTGGCATATAAAGGCATGACAACGCGGCAGCCGATCAGCCGCTTACGCAGCGCCTGGGGAAGACTCCCTGCAACATCGCCCAAACCGCCGCTGGCGATAAAGGGGAGCGCCTCGCTCGCAACAAATAAAACCTTCAAAATGAATCCTCCTTTTCAGACGCATCATGGGATCAACGCAAATTCTAGCCTTAGATCACGATGCCTTTGCCAATATAAACAGGGTAAGTGCTGGTGCCTGTTACCGTTTTGTGCGGGCGAACGACTACGCTCTTATCGGCAATGACGCAGTCGAGATGAACGCCCTCGCTGATGTAAGTGCCCTGCATGATGATAGAATTACGCACCACAGCGCCCTTGCCAATTTGAACGCCACGGAATAGGATGCAGTTTTCCACTTCGCCGTCGATGCTGCACCCATCTGCCACCAGTGAGTTTTTGACTGTAGAGCCAAGGCCGTAAATTGCCGGCATATCGTCGCGCACCTTGGTGTAAACCGGGCGTTCGCGTGTGAAGAGCTCCTGGCAATTGGCTGGATCCAGCAGGCTCATGCTGATATCATAATAACTCTGCAAAGAGTCAAACACGCTTGTAAAACCGGATACCTCATAGCCGTAGATGTTTAGGCGCTTGAGATTGTGCTGAATGACATCCCGCACGAAGCTGTCCTGATTGAGGCTCACAGCGTTGTTAATCAGGCGGGTCAGCAACGCTTTGCTGATTAGGATGATATTCATTGCGTAATCGACTGGATTGCTCGTTTTAGGGTCAAGCGCAATTTTGGCAACCTTCTGATTTTCCTCAAAGGTGAAGGTCATCAAATCATCCAGCCGCGGCGCGCGGCCGTGGTGGTAGGCAATGGTGATATCGGCCCCGCTCTCCGTATGAGCGCGGCACATATCGTTGAGATCAAAATTGCAAACCACGTTGGTATCCATCAGGACGATATATTCCTCTTTTGATTGCTCTAAAAAGCGCATAATGCCCCTGAGCGCCTGGATTCGGTCGCGGTACATACCAGTGTGGCTATTGTTAAAGGGCGGGAGGAGGAACATGCCTCCGCGCTTGCGGGAGAGATCCCAAGGTTTGCCTGTGCCGATGTGATCCATCAGGGACTGATAATTGCTTTTTGTAATAATGCCAACTTTGTTGATGCCGCAGTTAACGAGATTTGAGAGCGCGAAATCAATCAGGCGGTAGCGCCCGCCAAAGGGGACGCTGCCCATGGTACGCGCATTGGTCAGCTCGCTCAATACAGAATCATAGGCGTTGGAATAGATAATTCCTAACACATTATTCGCTCTCATAGTTATAACCATTCCTTTCGCTCCAACCGTGGAGTTTTAAGCGGTTTTGCGAAGCAAGATTTTGAGATTCCCTTGATGCAAAAAGGGCGAAACTCCCGTTTGAAAAACACGTTTTTCAAACTGTCACCTCCGGCAGGTCCTCATCGACCATTGCCTTCGGCGCGACGCGTGTGCCTGCGCCAATGCAGACGTTTGCGCCGACTACAGCCACACCCCAATCAGAAAGGTTTTCCATATCCTCCGGGCGTTCGCCGACGACGGCGTTTTCTTCAATCACGGCATTTTCCGCGACGATTGCATATTGCACCACGGCGCCTTTTTTCACCACCGTGCCGGGCATCAGGATGGAATCACGCACGACTGCGCCCTTTTCGATCGATACGTTGGCAAATAAAACGGAGAAATCCACACTGCCCTCAATCAGCCCGCCTTCTGAAATCAAGGAATTCTGAACGGTGGCGTCCGGAGAAACGTAGTGCGGCGGAGCGACCGGGTTGCGGGAGTAAATTTTCCAATCGGGGTCGCTTAGGTCAAGATCAACATTGGGGTTGAGCAGGTCAAGATTGGCTTCCCACAGGCTGTCAATCGTGCCAACGTCTTTCCAATAGCCATCGAAGGGGAAAGCGAAAAGCCGCTCGTGCGCCTCATGCATGGCTGGAATCAGATCGTGCCCGAAATCGTTGCCAGAGGCTTCGTTGGCCTCATCATCCAGCAAATACTGGCGCAGCTTCTCCCAAGTAAACATGTAAACCCCCATGGAGGCCTTATTGCTGCGGGGGTGCTTTGGCTTTTCCTCAAATTCTGTGATGGCGCCATCTTCATTCACCATCATCAGGCCAAAGCGGGGCGCTTCCTCCCACGGGACTTCGAGCATGGCGATGGTACAGGCCGCTTCCTTTTCCTTATGATAGGCGAGCATTTTGGAATAATCCATCTTATAGATATGATCGCCGGAGAGGACCACAACATATTCAGGGTCATAGCGATCGATAAAATTGATATTCTGATAGATCGCGTTAGCGGTATTTTTATACCACTCTGTCCCACGAATTTTTTGATAAGGGGAGAGGATATGTACCCCTCCGTTCACACGGTCCAGATCCCATGGCTCTCCATTGCCAATATAATCATTGAGCTCCAGCGGCTGATACTGGGTGAGGACACCGACGGTATCGATGCCGGAATTCACGCAATTGGAGAGCGGAAAGTCAATGATACGGTATTTTCCACCATAGGGCACGGCAGGCTTGGCGATATTTTTTGTCAGGATACCGAGCCGGCTTCCCTGCCCGCCTGCGAGGAGCATTGCAATGCATTCCTTTTTTCGGGCCATATATGTTGCCTCCTTTATTTTATAAAAATTGATTTTATGAAATCCGTGGAAATAAATTCCAGAGGATTTGATCAGGTTGATTTAGCTTCCGGTGAGACGGGCTTTGCCTTTTTGCGGGATGGAGCCGCCTGTGCAGCGGAAGCGGGCGTTTTCTTCTGCCTTTTTTTACGCTCTTTTGAAAGCTCCAAATATAACACGGAAAAACCAGGAAGATCCAGCACCATGCTCTGCTCGCAGCTATGCATGGGGAGATCCTCCGTTTTGATGATGCCGGAGGAGCCGTTGCCCTCGCCGCCGAACGCAATATCGTCGGAATTGAGCAGCACGCGGTAATCCCCCCGCTTCGGCGCGCCGATGCGGTAATCCGGGCGCTCTACCTTTGTAAAATTGCAAACGGCGATGATCTCATTGCCCTGGTCATCCATCCTGCGAAAGGCGATCACGGAGTTTGCACTGTCATCACTGGAAATCCAGGAGAAGCCCTCCCAGCTGAAATCAATTTGCCACAGCGGGGAATGCTTGAGGTAGAAATGGTTGAGCGCCTTCACATAGTCCCGCAGCTGTGCATGTTTTTCATAATCGAGCAGAAGCCAGTCCAGCTCGGCGGCAAAATCCCACTCCTTAAACTGCCCGAATTCCTGCCCCATGAAAAGCAGCTTCTTGCCTGGATGCGCCATCATATACCCATAAAACACACGCAACCCGGCAAATTTTTCTTCATAGCTGCCCGGCATTTTGCCGATTAAGGAGCATTTTCCATGCACCACTTCGTCATGTGAAATCGGCAGAACGTAGTTTTCGGAAAACGCATAGAAGAAAGAAAAGGTGAGGCAATCATGATTGTATTTGCGGAAATAGCCATCCAGAGAGACATAGCGCAGAATATCGTTCATCCAGCCCATGTTCCATTTAAAATTAAAGCCGAGGCCGCCCACATTTGTCGGCTTCGAGACGAGCGGCCAGGCGGTGCTTTCCTCTGCAATCATCAGCGTGGAAGGATGCTCCTGAAAGATAACTTCGTTTAGCTTTCGCAGGAAGGAAACCGCCTCCAGATTCTCCCGCCCGCCGTGGTCGTTGGGAATCCAATCGCCATCCTCCCTACCGTAGTCAAGATAGAGCATGGATGCCACTGCATCTACACGAAGGCCGTCAATATGGTATTGATCCAGCCAAAACATCGCGCTGGAAATTAGAAAGCTTGCCACCTCGTTGCGCCCGTAGTCAAATACGCGGGTGCCCCACTGGCGGTGCTCGCCCTTGCGCGGGTCGGCATACTCATAGCAGGGGGCTCCGTCGAACTCATAAAGGCCATTGGCATCCTTGGGGAAATGTGCCGGTACCCAATCGAGAATCACGCCGATCCCGGCCTGGTGGCACTGATCGACGAAATACATAAAATCATGCGGCGTACCGTAGCGGGAAGTTACGGCAAAATAACCGGTTACTTGGTAGCCCCAAGAGCCGTCGAAGGGATGCTCCATCACAGGCATGAGCTCTACATGGGTATACCCCATTTCAGTGAGATAGGGAACCAGCTCTTGCGCAAGCTTTCGATAGTCAAAAAAGTTCTCATCGGGATATCGCTTCCACGAGCCGGCGTGCATCTCATAGATATTGACAGGACTGTCATAGATAACAGTATGGCTTTTCGCTTCTTCCCAAGCCTGGTCGCCCCATTCGTAACCGCTCAGATCATAAACCTTGGAGGCATTATTGGGGCGCGTTTCCATATGTACGCCGTAGGGATCGCTTTTCATCAGCTGGCGGCCATCTTCTGTTAGGATACAGAACTTATAATTTTCAAATTGCGCAAGTTCCGGCAGCTCTGCCTCCCAAACGCCGCCGTTGTCCACCAAGGCCATGGGCGCGTTTTCCGCATCCCAGCCGTTGAAGTCGCCCACCACGCTGACGCCTGCGGCATGCGGCGCCAAGTGCGAAATACCATTTTCCCACCGTCTATTCTATGCGCGCCGAAGTATTCATATGCGCGGGCATTACTACCCTCGTGGAATAAATAGAGCGGCACGTCAGAAGGAGAACTTTTTCGTTTCGCCATGGAGGTACACCTCGTTTACTTTTTAATAGCTTTATTTTAGCAAACCGAATTCAATTTTCAAGTGTATTTTGAGTATTTTATTCAAAGCGAGTGCAAATTTCACGACCTATTTTTAGCTATTTTGTTACAAGAAACGCTAAGGTCTTGATTTGTATCGAAAAGAATAACCCGTTTTTTTTGCGTCAAAATGCCGAAAAAATGCGACCTGGGAATTGTGGAAAAGATCCGTTCGACACCCCAGGGACTACCTGAAAAAATAAATTTAATTCTAGCGTCTCCCGGCATTGCCATTTGGGATTCTCCCTCCTCCTGGGCTTAACCAATCTGTATTCTTGCCGTTATGCTCCGTATCAAATAGAAACAGCGTGTGTTTTCCTGGGGAAAAAATAGTGGTGGGCCGCCTGCTTCTTATGAGCCATGCCTACTGTTTGATCGGGGTTGATGGGTTCTGGTTTTTAAATAAAAAAACGGAAGGCAGCATGGTAGTCTGCCTTCCGAAAAATATAAGAGACTGTATGATTAGGGCATCAGGCGGCGGATCACCATTTCGCAATCCGCCTCATTCATGATCTTCGGCACCGGATAGAGCGGGTTGCCCTCCTTGAGCGCACGCTCGACCAGAGTGGGGATATCCTTCTCCTGAATCTGCTCAATCTTATCGGGGATATTCATATCCTGGTTGAGCCGGCGGATCGCAGCAATAAAGGCCTCTGCCTTCTGCGCATCCGTCATGCCGGGCTGTGTGATACTTGCCGCCTCGGCAAGCTCTGCCAGGCGCTTATGCGCGCTTTCACCGTAGTATTCCAGCACATACGGCAGGATGATCGCATTGGCAAGGCCGTGCGCGATGCCATACATGCCGCCGAGGTTGTGCGCGATGGCATGAACATAGCCGACATAGGCGCGTGTAAAGGCAACGCCCGCATAGTAGGAGGCGAGCAGCATTTCGCCGCGGGCCTCAATATTCTTGCCATCCCGATAAACCGTTTCGATGTTGTCAAAGATCATTTTGACGGCGCGTTTGGCATTTTCTTCCGTATCGCGCGTATTGCTGTGGCCGATATAGGCTTCTACTGCATGGGTGAGCGCATCCATGCCGGTGGTGGAGGTGATATGCGGTGGCAGGCCGACGGTGAGCTCCGGATCAAGCACCGCATATTTTGGGCGCAGGACTGGATCGTTTATGGCATATTTTTCGTGTGTTTTTGGGTTGGTGACAACGGCCGCGATGGTTGTTTCGGAGCCAGTGCCCGCCGTGGTGGGAACGGCAAAGAAAGGCGGCAGCTTGCGCAGCACCTTCAGCACGCCGCGCATCTTCGGAATCGGTGTATTCGGGCGCACCACTCGCGCCGCGGCAACCTTGGCGCAGTCCATAGAAGAGCCGCCGCCAAATGCGATAATGGCTTCGCAGTTATTCTCCACATAAAGGCTGCGGGCATCCTCAATATTGTCAAAGGTGGGGTTGGGCTGCGTGCCGTCATAGAGTGTGTACTGAATGCCGGCCTCTGTGAGCTTTTCAAAGAGCGGGTCAAGCAGGTGGAGGCTCATTAGACCCTTATCCGTAACGATAAGCACCTTTTCCACACCTTTGGACTGGATGAGCGCAGGCAGACGCTTAATGGCGCCGGGGCCCTCGAGCCGCTCTGGTTCAGACCAGTCGAGAAAACAGACGAGCACACGGAAAACCGCCTGATAAGTACGGTACCATGCTTTTTTGATTGGCCACATAAAGATTCATTTCCTTCCTTCTTCAAAAAACCGCCGTCCGGCAGCTTTTCGGTAGTTGATATGCCTATAGTTTACTATTTTTTGCTTTCCTTTGCAAGGGGATCTGTACAATTCTCCAAAGGACTCAAAAACTGGCGGCAGCGTGCGGAAGCAAGAGAAAAGTTGAGGATTGGAACGCCAACAGCCGCCCGTTTATGTATTTTTCATGCTCTCTTTGATTTGACTTTCTTTCTGTGGTTTTATAATATATAAAGAAAAGCGATTCAAAAGGGGATGATGGAAAGAAAGGGGGATATCGGTGAATAAACAGGAAACCGTGGAATATTCGCTGCATGATGCAGGTGAATCTATCCAATACCGATTAAAGCGAGATATTCTTCATACAGACATCCGTGCGCCGGAGATGGCCGCATTGCGGGGCTGGGAAGAAGAACAACAAATTCATTTATCATATATGCAGGAGGCCGGCTCATGAATCAATGTGAAGAGATCCTGACACAGATCAAAAAAGCGTTCGTTGGCAAAAAAGACGTGGCGCGCAAAATTTTGATGACCATGCTCGCGGGAGGGCACGTGCTTCTGGAGGATATCCCGGGCGTTGGCAAAACAACGCTTGCCGTAGCGTTTTCCAACGCGACGGATTTACAGTATAAACGCATTCAGTTCACCCCCGACGTGCTGCCGTCGGATATTACGGGATTTTCGATCTTTCACCGCGAAACGGGAGCGATGGAATACCAGCCTGGGGCCGCGATTTGCAACCTGCTGTTGGCAGATGAAATCAACCGCGCTTCCTCCCGCACGCAGTCTGCGCTGTTGGAGGCGATGGAAGAAGGAAGCGTCACGGTGGACGGTGTGACGCACCTGATCCCGCAGCCCTTCACCGTGATTGCAACGCAGAACCCTACCGGCTCGGCCGGGACACAGCTGCTGCCGGATTCACAGCTTGACCGTTTTATGATGCGCCTTTCCATCGGTTATCCAGAGCCAGCAGCGGAGCGGGAAATGCTGCGCCGCAAGCATGGCGAAAATCATGGTCAGGCTGTGCGGAAGGTGGCGGATGCAGCGGCCTTGCTTACAATGCGGGATGAGGTTTCCAAAGTGTTCGTCCACGAAGAGCTGTATGACTATATCGTCCGCCTTGCCCGCGCCACACGTGAGCATAAATCGATCCGGCAGGGCGCAAGCCCCCGCTGTTCAGTGGCGGCAATGGCGCTTGCGCAGGCCTGTTCCTGGATGGATGGGCGGGATTATGTGGTGCCGGAGGACGTCCGAGCAATTTACCCGGATTGCACAGCGCACCGCTTGCTATTAACAGCGCAGGCAAAGGCCCAGGGCGAGCAGCCGCGCGAGCTGCTGGATGAAATCCTGCGCAAAACGCCCGCGCCGAAGATCAGGTGACGATATGAGCCGTTATCGTATTCTTTATTTTTGCATGTTATCCATGGCGGTATCCTATTATGTGATGGACACGCGCTATCTCTCTTGGCTGCTGCTTGTAATGCTTCTGTTGCTCGTGCCGCTGGAAGTGCTGCTGAGCCTGCCGGGCCTTTTAACGCTGCGTATTAAACTCACAGCGGAGCCTCTTTCGCCTACCCAAGGTGGGGTGCTGACCGCGCGGGCGGAGGTTTCTTCCCGCTTTCCGGTGCATTGTGTGCGTCTGCGTATGCAGTGCAAAAACCTGCTGACCGGCGAAGAGGCGGATAAAAAAGGCTGCTTCCCGGCGCGGGGTGGAAAGATGGCCGAGCTGCCCTGCCTGTGGGAGCACTGTGGCACCGTGTGCTGCCAGGTGACAAACGCGCGTATGGTTGATCTCTTGGGGCTTTTCTCCTTCCGGGTTCGTTTGCCGGCGCCGGTGGAGGTGCTGATTTCTCCGACACCGACGCCATTTCACGGGAAGGCTTCCGCCTTTGCGCCGGGCGGCACATTGGAGGCTGCTGCACGCTCGGCCGGCAAGGGCGGCGAAGAACGAAGCTCTGTGCGGGAATTCCGGGATGGGGATCAGTTGCGGGATGTGCATTGGAAGCTTTCCTCCAAGCTGCAAAAACTCATCGTGCGTGAGGCGGAGCAGACGCCGCAGCCAAGCGTTGTGCTTGCCTTTTGCCTGAGCGGGGCGCCTGACCGGGCCGATCAGGTGCTCGCAAGGCTGACGGGCCTTTCAGAAGAGCTGTTCGAAAACCAGTGCGTGCACAGCCTGCAATGGTATGATGCGGCGAAAGGGGATTTGCACACCCGGCAGGTGGAGGATGAGGAATCGTTCCGCAGGGTGCTGCTGGAGGCCTGTTCCAGCCCGCTGTCAGAGCGGGAGTTGCGTGTGGAAGATTGCCGGAAAGAGCTCCGCGCGCCGATGGTTGATCTGCTATTTCTCATTCATGCGGATGGAATTTCTATGTTTGGCGATGCAGAGGAGGGGATGGAATGAAGCTGGCCGGATCCTCCGGAGCGGGTCAGGAGCTCAAATCGCGCTTCGCCATGCCGGTGCTCCGCTTTTGCAGCGGCGCGGTTTTGCTGCTGGCAGGCTTGTATGGGGCGTTGCTTTGCTTTTTTCAAACGTTTGCATTGCCGGAAGCGGAAACGGCGCTGATTTGGTCCCTGCCGACAATGCTCATGTACGGTAAGGAAGCAAGCAACCGAAAACAAGAGATAGACCGCCAGCACTACACTATTCCGAACCAAAGACCAAAAGATAAGCATTGTGGGAAAATCTAAACTTTTGGATTTTCCTACAATGCCGACTACGGCGGAATCCTTCCCACTCCTTATATCTTTATTTCCGTATACATTGAATTTGTATTTAGTAAATGCTATAATGTCCCTATTCAAATTATAAATGTGTTGAATTAGTTACATGTACATATTTTTTGTGCCGCATAAATACCCTGTTGAGGTTGTCGTTCTTTGTCCAGATGTGGAAACAATAAAAGGAAGGGAACGATACAGGGAGAAAACAGGCTATTCCGGCTTTACGGTTGAAACCTTATACGATACATTTATGCAGACAACACCACGGATCGGCTTTTGGCTGGACAATTCCAACCCAAACACCACAGCAGACAGCAGAAAACATTCTGAACGCTAGGAAGCCGGTATGATTGTTACATATAAGGGGAAGAAAAATTTCTTTTAGGTACTTGCTTTCCTAAAACTAATGTGATATAATAGCATCATTCCAAAAAAGGAGTAAAAAAATATGCGGCAAGGTATTCTTAAATAAAACTATAATCAAATAGTGGGAACAAAGGATTATGATAGTCCCTTTTGTGGGGGCTTGGTTTTTTGTACCCCAATTTA
>ENA-OQCL01000203-OQCL01000203.1-human-gut-metagenome-genome-assembly--contig:-NODE-203-length-32478-cov-10.382430_pt1 | contig 32478 bp, 30 predicted proteins | sample MGYA00242502_ERZ504586 | MGnify/ENA primary metagenome ERZ504586 (study PRJEB26092, sample SAMD00036316) | human gut metagenome | host: Homo sapiens | study: EMG produced TPA metagenomics assembly of... | reverse complement strand
CGCCGATGTCTGCACCATCCTTTTGGGGGAATATGGGGACAAGGCCTTCGCTACGCGGCTGCTTTCCCTGGGATGGGAAAGCTGTCTGGCAGCTTATTCCAGCCATCTGTGGGGAGCTACTCCCCGGCAGCTGGAGTATTTCTACGCCTTCGTCAGCAGCGGGCACATTGGGCTCCTCCAGAAATGGCTGGAAGAGGGAATGACCACCTCTGTGGAGGAAATGGCTAAAATGGCCCAGAGCATCATGCTGCACGGAATGGACTTTCTCCAGGGGATCCCTTCGGAAGAGGATCTTCCCCGTTCCGGCACCTCAGGCCATCTCCTCCCCTAAGCATTTTCACTTTTCTTTGAGAAAGGAAGAACACGATGAAATTCTCCGAAATGACCTATACCCGCCCGGACATCAATGCCCTGCTGGCACGGTGCAAACAGCTGGCTGCCAAGGCCGCCGATGCGCAGGACGGCGACGCCCTCATTCAGGTGTACTACGAGCAGAGCCGCGCCTTTGCGGACTACACCACCGCCTCCCAGCTGGCCAACATCCACTACACCTGTGACACCCGCGATGCCTACTGGAAGGCTGAGCAGGACTTTTTTGATGCCAACGGCCCCGCCGTGACCAACGCCAGTGTGGAGATCAGCCGGGCATTTCTGGCAAACCCCTATGTGGATGCCCTTACCGAGCACTTCGGCACCACCTGCGTAGCCGGTATGAAGAACGCCGTGCTGGGCATGGACGACCGCACCGTGGAGCTGCAGCAGGAGTTCAACGCGCTGGTCAGCCAGTACCAGCAGATCTACGGCGGTGCGCTGGTGGAGCTGGACGGCAAGCAGCTGACCATCCCCCAGCTGGGCCCCTACAAGGAGGATCTGGACCCCGCCGTGCGCCGCGCCGCCTACGAAGCCGAGGCCGGTTACTTTGACGCCCACCGGGACGAGCTGGACACACTGTACACCAAGATCGTCAAGAACCTGAATCAGCAGGCCAAGGTGCTGGGCTACAAGGATTACAGCGAGCTTTCCTATGTGCGCATGAACCGCATCGGCTACGGACAGGCCGAAATTCAGGCCTTCCGGGATCAGGTGGCAAGGGACGTTGTGCCCGAGCTGCAAAAGGTGATGGCCATGCGCGCCAAGCGCACCGGCATCACCCACCCCACCTTTACCGACCTGCCCATCATCTTCAAGGACGGCAACCCCAAGCCCATCCCGGGCTATCAGGCACGCATGGATGCCGCCCGCACCATGTACCACGAGCTCAGCCCTGAAACGGCGGAGTTCATCGACTTTATGCAGGACAATGAGCTGTTTGACGTGGAAAGCCGCCCCGGCAAGATGTCCGGCGGCTACATGACCAGCCTGCCCAGCTACAAGGCGCCCTTCATCTTTGCCAACTGGAACAACACCTCCGGCGATGTGGACGTGCTGACCCACGAGTGCGGCCACGCCTTTGAGGGCTATGTGGCCGAGCGCGACCCCAACGTGCCTGCCGATCTGGAATGCCCCGCCATGGAGAGCGCCGAGATCCACTCCATGGCCATGGAGTTCCTCACCGCGCCGTGGCACCACCTGCTGTTCGGCAAGGATACCGAGAAGTATGCCCTGCTCCACGCCGAGGACAGCTTTGTGTTCCTTGCCTACGGCTGCGCCGTGGACGAGTTCCAGCACATCATGTACCAGAACCCGGACCTGACCCCCGACCAGCGCAACGCCGAGTGGCTCAAGCTGGAAAAGAAGTACCGCCCGTGGATCGATTTTGACAACCTGCCCTTCTACGGGCGCGGTGCAGGCTGGCAGCGCCAGCTGCACATCTACGAGTGCCCCTTCTACTATATCGACTACTGCCTGTCCACCATGGCAGCATTGCAATTCTTCCTGCTGAGCCTTGACGACCACAAGGACGCATGGGAGCGCTACCTCAAACTGGTGCGCCGCGCCGGTCTTGCCAGCTACACCGAGCTGCTGCAGACCGCCGGGCTGAAGGTGCCTTTTGCTGAGGGCAGCGTCAAGGGCATTGCCCAGCAGATGACCCGCTGGCTGGAAGAGCATCAGGTGGGCTAAAGACAAGCGAAAATCGTTTCGTGACAGCGGCAGGGCGTTTCGTGTCAGTTTTCTTGCTTTTTCTGTCGTGCTGCGATATACTGAAGCCAGAGATCCCCCTTCGAAAATGGAAAGGAGTGCTGACTTATGAGATCTTCCCGTTTGTTCCGGCGCGTCGTTGCCGGTCTGTGCGCTGCCGCCATGCTGTGCGGCGGCATGGCCGCTTCGGCTGCTGCGCCCGCACTGCCCGCCGCCCCTGCTGCGGTGGAAGCTACCAACGCCGCCCCCAGCGATGCCGAACTCAAGGCCGCCTTTTCCAAGTTCACCGTCACCTACGACGAGGAGACCGGCGGCTGGGATCTTTCCTCTCCGCAGGAGCAGGCCAGCATGGATAAAAAGTCCTGCGGGCTGTACCCCTATATGTTCTTGCAGGACGATAGCATTGCCTTTAATATGATCCTGACCTATGTGGGCAGCAAGAAGCTGGACATCAAAACGGTCAACGTATCTGCTGATGACGAGCTGTACACCTTTACCTGTGACGAGGAATACGGCGGCGGCTACGATCAGGATCTGGGCTGCTGGTTCGACATGGAGCTGTTCCAGCTGAGTGACGAGGAGGTCAGCCTGCTGAGCGAGTGGCTGAACGCCAAGAGCGTCACCGCCGTATTCGTTGGCCGGGACGGCACCACCCAGAGCTATGCCCTGACCAAGGAGAACCGTACCGCCATTCAAGAGATGGTCACCGCCTACAACCTGATGCTCTCCTCCACCGTAGAGCAGTGCGAGCCCATCCTGACCAGTCTGGCAAAGTAAACGCATTTCCAGAGTCCCCGGAGCGTCTGCGGATGCTCCGGGGACTTTTTGCACTAAATTTTTTTATTTTTGCAAAAAAGGCTTGCAAAGCCGGCCAAGCTGTGCTATACTTATTGAGCTGTGATGTGCTGCTATAGCTCAGTTGGTAGAGCGCATCCTTGGTAAGGATGAGGTCTCCAGTTCGAATCTGGATAGCAGCTCCAGCTTAACTGCCCTGAAGTCTTATGACTTCGGGGCGGTTTTCGTTTATCCTTTCAGCCATACTACAAAAATACCGCCGCACAGCTGTGCGGCGGTATTTTTTAATCCTCGTCGGGGATATTCTCTGCGTCCAGCAGATACTCGGTCTCGGTCTGCTGTTCCATCTGCTGCTCTGTCCAGTCCAGCTGCACAGCGCCGCTCAGGTCCAGCGAATAGTCCTCGGTGTATAGCAGACTGCCGGTGTTCAGGCTGCTTTCTGCCGGGCTGCGGGCATCCCATGTAAAGTGCAGCTTTTCCGGCGGCACGGTGCACTGCTTTGCCAGTGCGGTCAGGGTGTAGCAATCCCGGGCAAAGGCAGCGGCGCTGTCGTAGGGGCCGAACAGCTCCACGGTCAAGGTCAGGCAGGTATCCCCGGCGGGCAGGGCGGCGGCCTGCTGCAAAGTTTCGACCTGCGGGCCGCTCAGGTACAGCCTGCCGCTGATATCCCGGATGGCAATATCCTGCGCGTCCCGCTTACAGGCGGTGTACAGTTCGTCAATGGCCTGTGCGCTCAGACGGTTCATGGTCTGCTGATTTTCGCCGCTCAACTCGTCCCACAGCAGGGGCAGCATCGCCATGCAGAAGCAGCCCGCCATCAGCACCAGACAGACCAGCACGGACACAAAATCGTACTTCCAGCGGCCGGGGCGGGCGGCAAAGAACAGCACCTCGCATCCCAGCAGCACCAGCGCCACCGCCGGGGCAATTTTCAGGGTCAGCTGCACATCAAAGCCCGGCACGAAGAAATACAGCAGGAAGAACACGCCCGCCGCAATGAGACACGCGCCCAAGGTCAGGCTGCCCACCCGGCGCAGGGGCTTTTCAGCGGGTCGTTTTTGCTGCCGGTTTTCCTGCTCCGGCGCGGGCGCACTGCCCGGCTGTGCCGTCAAGGGGGTCTTATTCTGCTCGGTCATCGTCATCCTCCGCAGGGGTTTCGTCCTGCTCTGCACCGGTCACCGGTTTCCCCAGCAGTGCCGAAAGCTCCGGCATGGCAAATGGCGTCCGTGTCCGCAGTGCCCTCGGCATCCTCGGCATCCTCGGCATCCTCGGCCTGCGGCGCAGCCGTGTAGGCGTGGAAGTCCTCGGGTTCCTCCTCGGCGGGCTGCTTGCCCTTTTTGTTTTTCGGGCCGCGCACCAGCCACATACCGCACACGATCAGCGCCACGCAGACCACGATCTGCGGCAGGGCATCCAGCATCAGGTAGATGGCGCGGAAAACCGGGTTATCCTGTCCCCAGCGCCACATCACATCGCCCAGCACCCGCATGATGATGTTGTTGTAGAACACGATCGCGCCCAGCGCGATGAGCCCCCAGCCCACCAGCTTGTGGCTTTCGCCCATGAACTGGGTCATGCGGGCATCGTGCCAGTTAAAGTGCACCAGATAATCGTCCTCCGGGGCTTTTTCTGCCGCCAGCTGTGCGCGGAGGTTCAAGGTATCGAAAAAGCTGTACATATACACAACGATGCAGCCGACTACCAGTGCGTCCAGCCCCGTGGTGCTGCCTAGGATAATAAACAGGCAGAACATGGTGATGAGCGAGAGCCCCCGCTTCATATAGCCCTGATACATCTGCCCCGCACCGGGGATGCAGGCAAACAGCAGGGTCAGGATCCCGTTTTTCTTCATAATCAGTTCCCTCATTTCTCAGTGGTGTCTGCACTGTGGTGCAAAAGCGCGTCCAGTGCATCGGATAGTTTTTCAGTCAGCTGCTTTTTGTCCTCTATGGGCTTGCCCAGCGGGGCGGTGGAGGGCTGCGGCGCTTTGTCGTTCACCGGCTTGCCCAGCAGTTCCGGTTCGGTCTGTTGCGTGGTCTGCGGCAGCCATGTGTTCAGCTGCTGCCCGGTGTGCAGGATCTGCTCCAGCGTACCGGCGCGCCACAGCGTCAGCGCCAGCACGGCGGCTACGGTGGCCACAGCGGCGCGTCCCCATGTGTTCTGCATCAGCCGTATCCAGATGGTGCCCATCACCGCGCCCCGGGCGGAGCGCGGCGGCTGCTCCAGCACATCATCGGTCAGCAGGGCGGTGTAGCGGTCCATGCAGCGGTCGCAGTAGGCAAGATGCTCGGCGGCTTCCAGCCGCTGCGTTTCGTCCAATTGCCCGCCGACCAGTGCCTGTAAGCCTTCCTCACTCAGACAGCCTTTTGCGTCAAACAGTTCCATGTACGCTCCTCCTTTCACAGGGTATGCGGTCGTTTTGCAAGATCTGCTGCGCCAGCATCTTTTTGGCGCGGTAGACCTGCGCTTCCACCGTTTTGGGCGGGCGTCCGCACAGTCTTGCAGCTTCGGCCATGGTGTGCTGCTCCAGCAGCACCAGACGGCAGGGCGTGCAGTAGGGCTCGCGCAGATCTAAGATCATCTCCGTAAGCTCTTCTTCGCCCAGCGCCTCCAGCACCTGCTGCTCCGGCTGCATACCGGGCGGCGCGCCCTCCAGCGCCAGCACCTCGTCGCCGGGGGTGTTCATCTTGCGCACCCATGCGCTGCGCAGATAATCCTTGGCTTTGTTGGCGGCGATGCGCGCCAGCCACTGCTTTTCAAAGCCGGGCGGGCAGCGGTCGATGGCCCGCCACGCTGCCAGAAAGGTCTCCTGCGTCAGATCCTGCGCCTCCTGTACATCCGGCACCAGCTGATGGCAGACCGTGTACACGAGCGCCTGATATTTCTGCACCATCGTGCTGAATTCCTGTGTTGTCAACGCGCTGCACGGCCTCCTTTCCGGTTCTGGATGCGGTACTCTGCGCCGCCCTTCTGTCTTTAATACGAAGGAGCGGCGGCAGTTCCTGCAAAAAAACTGAAATATTTTCAAACTTTTTCTTCTCCCACAGATATGGTACAATAGCAGTATAGCACACAGGGAGGATTTTCGCCATGGCTTCTACCACCCGTCAGGCGCTTTTACAGGCGCTCAGCGCCGCCGAGGGCGCATATATTTCCGGCCAGCAGCTGGCGCAGCAGCTGGGTGTCAGCCGCGCTGCCGTGCACAAGGCGGCGGCGACACTTACCGCACAGGGCTATGCGCTGGAAGCCGCCTCCCGCCGGGGGTACCGCCTGCTGGGCGGCGACCCCTTCTGCACCGAGGCGGTAGGCTCCTACCCCGCCCCGGTGCAGCTGTACGACACGCTGGAAAGCACCAACCGCACCGCAAAGCTGCTGGCGCTGGAAGGCGCCGCCCACGGCACGCTGGTGCTGGCTGGCGGGCAGACCGCCGGGCGCGGGCGGCTGGGACGCAGCTTTGCCAGCCCGGCGGGCAAGGGGGTGTACTGCTCGGTGGTGCTGCGCCCGCCGCTGCCTGCCGCCAACGCCCAGACCGCCACCATCGGCGCGGCAGTGGCAGTGTGCCGGGCGGTGCAGACGCTGTGCGGGCTGGAACTTGCCATCAAGTGGGTGAACGACCTGTATTACAAGGGCAAAAAGGTGTGCGGCATCCTGACCGAGGCCGGTACAGACCTTGAAAGCGGCCAGCTGGAATGGCTGGTGGTGGGCATCGGGCTGAACCTGACCGCCACGGCGGAGGACTTTCCCCCGGAGCTGACCGCCAAAGCAGGCAGCCTGTACCCCGGCGGCCCTGCCCCGGTAAGCCGGGCGGCGCTGGCAGGTGCCATCGGGCGGGAGCTGTTAGCGCTGTGCCCGGGCTTTGCCTGTCTGGACGAGTACCGCGCCCGCTGCTTTGTGCCCGGCCACTGGGTGACCGTTTGCACCGGCACCGAGACCTACGCCGCACAGGCGCTTTCCATTGACGATGCCGGGCGGCTGGTGGTACAGCGGGAGGGCGGGCGCACCGAGGCGCTGCGCTGCGGCGAGGTGACTATTCGTCCCACTAAGACGGAATAAACGGGTACAAAAAAAGCCCGCCGGGCATTGTGCACGGCGGGCTTTGGTTTACAGTTTACTCTGCCTTGGTCTCGGGCTTTGCCTCAGCCTTGGCTTCCGGCTTTGCTGCGGGAGCAGCAGCGGGAGCGGCGGGCTTCACCACGGGCTTCGGGGGATTGGGATCGTCCTTCAGCGGGAACAGGATGATGTGCTTGGGGCACTTCTGGGCGCACATACCGCAGCCCTTGCACTTGTCGTAATCAATGCGTGCCACGCCGTCCACAACATGGATAGCGTCGAACTTACAGGTGCGCTCGCACATGCCGCAGGCGATGCAGGAGGTGGTGCACAGCTTGTTTGCCACAGCACCCTTATCCTTGTTGGAGCACATGACCACCGGCTTGCGGGGGCCGGCAGCGTCGATCATGATGACCTGCTTGGGGCAGATGTTGGCACAGGCACCACAGCCGGTGCACTTGTCCTTGTCCACCTTTGCCACACCGTCTACGATGTGGATGGCGTCGAACTTACACACCTTGGTGCAGTCGCCCAGACCAATGCAGGCGAAGGTGCAGGTCTTGGGGCCGCCGTACAGAGCTGCCGCAGCAGCACAAGTCTGGATGCCCTTGTAGTCGTAGGCGGGCTTGCAGTGCTCGGAGCTGCCCTGACACTGCACCACAGCCTTCTTTTCTACGGCGCTTGCCTCGCCGCCCATGATCTTGGCAATGGCAGCAGCAGCCTTGGGGCCGCCGGGTGCGCACTTGTCGCAGGGCACGCCGTCCAGAACAACAGCCTTGGCGTAGTCGGCACAGCCGGCGTAGCCGCAGCCGCCGCAGTTTGCACCGGCCAGACAGGCAGAAACTTCCTCAATGCGGGGGTCTTCCTCCACCGCCATGAACTTTGCGGCAGCCACCAGAACGATAGCACCCACAGCGCCCACGATGGTGCACAGGATAACAGCAGATACAATATTCATAGTCCTGTTCCTCCCTTACAGCGTAACATTGAACAGGTTTTCGACGATGCCGCCGAAGCCCATGAAGGACAGGCTGGTGATTGCAGCTGCGATCAGGGTGATGGGCAGGCCCTTGAAGGGTGCCGGGGGATCGCAGGCTTCCACGCGCTTACGCACGCCGCTGAACATGACCATGGCCAGCATAAAGCCGCAGCCTGCGCCGATAGCACAGATCAGAGCCTCGATGTAGGCGTAGCCAAAGCCGTGTGCAGCCACATCTGCACCGTAGTCGCCCACGACCAGAATGGTCACAGCCAGCACGCAGCAGTTGGTGGTGATCAGGGGCAGATAAACGCCCAGCGAGTTATACAGTGCAACGATGTACTTCTTGAGGAAGATCTCGATGAACTGCACCAGCACAGCGATGACCAGAATGAACACGATGGTCTGCAGGTAGCCCAGACCAGCCGGGTCCAGAATGAAGATCTGGATGGGGAAGGTAACGGCCGTTGCCATGAACATGACGAAGATGACAGCACCGGACATACCAACAGCGGAATCCAGCTTTTTGGAAACGCCCAGGAACGGGCAGATACCGTAGAACTTCACCAGCACATAGTTGTTGACAAGGATCATGCTGAAGAAGATCGCAGCGAGTTTGACGAGCATCTTATTCCGCCTCCTTCTTCAGATTGTCAAGATCACAGCAGCTCTTGCGCTCGATGCGGGCGTCCAGCTTGCCTTCCAGCCACACACAGCCGGCCATCAACAGGCCAAAGCAGAAGAATGCACCGGGAGCCTGCGTCATGATGGACACCTTGGCAACGCTTTCCGGGATGATCTGGAAGCCCAGCCAGGTGCCGCTGCCCAGGATCTCACGGATGGAGGCCATCAGAGTAGCGGTGAGGGTGTAGCCGAGGCCCATGCCCACGCCGTCCAGTGCGGAATCCACCACATTGTTCTTGCAGGCGAACATCTCGGCACGGCCCAGAATGATACAGTTGACAACGATCAGGGGCAGGAACACGCCCAGAGCGTTGTACAGGCTTTCCATGTAGGCCTGCATGAACATCTGCACGATGGTCACAAAGCCTGCAATGATGACGATGTAGCAGGGCAGATGCACCTTGCCGGGGATGACTTTCCGCAGCAGGGAGATCATGATATTGGAGCACACCAGCACGAAGGTGAAGGCGGCGCCCATGCCCAGTGCGCTGGAAACTGCCGTGGTAACGGCCAGAATGGAGCAGGTGCCCAGAACCAGACGCAGAACAGGGTTTTCTTTGATGATGCCGTTGGTAAGGATGCTTACCTTGGACTTATTTTCTTGTGCCATTTCTTACCAACCTCCTTTTATGCCAGCTCGTTGAAGCAGTTGATACAATCATTGATGGCAGCAAACAGAGCGGTGGACGAAATGGTTGCGCCACTGTACGCATCGAAATCCTGATTCATCACAATGTTCTTGGTGCCGTCCATGCCGTTGAACTGTGCCAGGAAGTCATCGGTGGACACATTGGAGCCGATGCCCTTGGTCTGGGTAGAAGCGTCTACCCAGATGCCGGTCTCGGCACCGTTGGCGTCAAAGCCCATAATGACGGTCAGGATGCCGCCGTCAAAGCCCTTTTCCTCGGCCTTGATGGCAATGCCGCCGTCCGGAGCCTTTACCACGCCGGTAACATTGGCGGTGGTGTAGTCGGTCACTTCCTCCAGCGTAGCTACGTCCGAAACAGAAGGCATCACGCTGACATAAGCAGCCAGCGTGGTGCGGCGGGTGTTCTCCTTGATAACGGGAGCGGTCATGCCGTTCACCAGAGCCAGCAGCAAGCTGACGATCAGAGAGATGACGGTCAGCACAACAATGGGCTTACCGGTGGTTTCCCAGCTGGAATTTGCAGTCTTACTCATTTGCCAGCACCCTCCTTCGCTTTCTTTGCAGGCTTCACATAGCCATACGGGGTCTGACGGGTCAGATCATTGATGTACGGGACCCACAGGTTCATGAACAGCAGTGCGAAGGACACGCCCTCGGTGTAGCTGCCCCAGTAGCGGATAGCAAAGGTAACGATGCCAAGGCAAACGCCGTACACCAGCTTGCCCTTCAGGGTAAAGGGGCTGGTAACGTAGTCGGTAGCCATGAACACAGCGCCGAACAGCAGGCCGCCGCTCAGCACGGCAACCAGTGCGCTGTGCAGATCCTTGGTAGCGATCAGGTAGAACACGAACACGCTGCCAACGTAGGAAGCAGGGATAGCGATGCTGATGGTCTTGGTAGCCACCAGATAGACAAGACCCAGCACGATAGCCAGTGCGCAGGTCTCGCCCAGCACACCGCCGTGGATGCCCATGAACAGATCCAGCAGGCTCAGCTTGGAGGGATCTGCCACAGCCAGCGGGGTAGCCTTGGACAGCTGATCCACCGCTGCATCCGGGAACACCCACTTATTCATGGAACCGGCAAAGCTGATAAACAGCACGATACGGCCCACCAGAGCGGGGTTTGCAAAGTTCATGCCAATGCCGCCGAACAGCTGCTTGACAACAATAATTGCCACCAGATCGCCGATGATCAGCTGGCCGATGGGCATACCCACGGGCACGTTCATGGCCAGAATGATGCCGGTGACCACAGCGGACAGGTCGCTGATGGGGTTTGCACGCTTCAGCAGCTTGCAGTACAGCCACTCAAAAACCACACAGGCCACCACGGAAACGGCGGTGACCAGCAGGGCGCGCACGCCGAAAATGATCGCAGAGGCAACCACGCAGGGGCACAGTGCAACGATCACGTTAGCCATCAGGCTCTGGGTGGTCTCATCACTGCGGACGTGCGGGGAAGCCGAAACAATAAGCTTCGTATCCATTACTTATTGCCTCCTTTTTTGATTTCGCCAAGATAGAAGGCCTTGGCCAGACTCATCATCTGGGTAACAGGGCGCTTTGCCGGGCAGACGAAGGAGCAGCTGCCGCAGTTGAAGCAGTAGTCAGCGTGCAGCTTGCCCAGCTCCTGCACATCGCGGGCGGCGTAGGCCTGATTGACCTCCACGGGCTCCAGACCCATGGGGCAGTACTCCACGCAGCGGCCGCAGCGGATGCAGGGGTTGACCTGTGCGGGCTGTGCAGCTGCCTTGCTCAGCAGGATCAGACCGGAAGTGGTCTTGGTGGTGGGGTAGGAAAGGTTCTCCACAGCGGGGCCCATCATGGCACCGCCGGCAACCACCTTGCCCAGCTCGCCCTTAACGCCCACATAGTCCAGAATGTCCTGATAAGCGGTGCCCACGGGCACAACAACGTTCTGGGGCTTTGCGCAGGCATCGCCGTCCACGGTGATGGTACGCTGGACCACCGGCATACCGGTAGCCAGATACTTGCCCAGCGTGGAAACGCTGGTCACGTTCATCACGATAGCGCCTGCATCGGCGGGCAGACCGCCGTGGGGCACCTCGCGGCCGAGGCACTTCTCGATCAGGATCAGCTCTGCGCCGGTGCCGTAGACACTGGGCAGGGGCTTGACCTCAATAGCGCTGTCGTCCTTGGTCTTTTTGCACAGCAGGTCGATGCACTCGGGCTTGTTGTTCTCAATACCAATGATGCACTTCGGGATGCCGGTATACTGCAGCACAGCCTTGATGCCGCGGATGATATCATCGCTGCACTCCAGCATCTCCTGCGTGTCGCTGGTCAGCCACACCTCGCACTCGGAGGCGTTGATCAGTAAAGTATCCACCGACTGCTTGGGCTGCAGCTTCACATCGGTGGGGAAGCCTGCGCCGCCCAGACCTACCAGACCGCACTCGCGCACGGCGGCAAGGAAGCTGGCCTTATCGGTGACTTCCGGTGCCTTGACAGCCGGGTCTACGGTCTGCTTGCCATCGGTCTTGATGACAACAGAATCGCACATACGGCCATTGGACAGACGGAAAGGTTCCACTGCAGCTACCGTACCGGAAACGCTGGAGTGGATGTTTGCGGAGACAAAGCCGCCCGCCTCACCGATCTTGGTGCCGACGAACACTTCATCGCCTTTTTTGACCAGTGCCTTGGCGGGTGCGCCAATGTGCTGGCTCATAAGGATGCGTACCTGCGCGGGCAGAGGCATCGGGATAGGTTTGCTTGCAGCAGTTGCCTTGTCATGCGGCGTATGCGCGCCAAGCGCCGCACGTTTCAGCTTGTTCAACATGGATTTCAAATCCCCCATTCTGCTTGAATTGCCATCCCCACGCCCATGCAGGCGCACTGGTACAGGGACAGCAGCTGCTTAACACACTTATTGTATCATTTTGGCGCGGGAAGTCAACGACATCACGGCTCAAATGATGAATTTTCCTGAACTTTCTTATTCGTTTTCGCCGATTAGTTTTAACTAACTACCGTATTTTTCTTTTTGTTCTCCCTCTTCTGCCGTTTGCCTTTACTGTGGGAATATGCTATACTATACCTAACATGACAGGCGGAACGTCCCCCGCTCCGCTCCCGAACTTCACAAGGAGGCACCAAACCATGAAAGTTCTCAAAGCTCTGCTCGCCGTCCTCACCACACTGGCTGTCGCCCTGACCGCCATTCTGCTGCTCTGGCAGGATAAAAGCGCCCCGCGCTATATCAAGATCTACGAAAACGAGCAGTAATATTTTTCTTGCAAAACAGCACCCCGGCCAAGCGGTAAAACCGCCCGGCCGGGGTGTTTTTGCGTTATCCGGCAGACCACACAAAAACGCCGCCGACTTTTTGTCAGCGGCGTTTGCTCGTATCAGTAGGTCATCACGACCACCATAATGGGGTATTCATCCCTCGTTTTGGGGTCGGTGTTATGCACAACGCCCACGCCCACAAGGGTAGCTTCCGTGCTCGTGACCAGTGCCGGTTTCCATTTGCCGGTGTCCTTTACCCAGCCGCGGATCACGCTCTCTGTGGGATACGCAGCGTAGCCGCCTACGCCCACCAGCTTTTTACCCTTTACCGGCAGCTGGCTGATGTCGTTCCAGTCCTTCGTATACCGCTTGCCATTCGGGTCGGTGCCGTACTTGCCAAGCAGCCAGTCCAGCTGCAATTTTGCCATTTTTTCAGCCATGGCGCAGACCTCGGCGTCCATGGTCAGCGGGGTGTTATTGCCGTAGTCCTTGCGCACCGCATTCAGTGTGTCCACCACCGCAGCCACCTTCTGCGCCTCGGTCTTTTCGTCGGTGGGGTCTTTGCCGGTCTCACTGCTGCCCGGCTTGTCCGGCGCATCCGGCGCGGAAGGGCCGGAGGGCCCGCAGGCTGCTAAAAGCAGCAGCGCCATTGCAGCTGCAAGAGCCGCTGCCGTCCATCGTTTCCAAAGCTTCATCTGTGGTTCCCCGCTTTCTTCTTATGGGAGCGCGTTGCTCCCCGGTTTCATCTTATCCCCTGCTGCGGTGCGCTGTCAATGGACAGATGCGCCAAACTTTGCCGGAAAGTTTCGGCAAAGCGTGCAAAAGCAGGAACATTTTGAATGCGCGCCGCGCCTTCCGGGTTGCGGCACCCAGCATCCGCATCGTGCCTTGGGCGGCACTCGCATCTTGCTGGCCGCTGCCCCAACAACTCCTCCCTGTTTCCGCCACTGGCGGCGGTCGTCGTCGTTGCAGTGGAAAAATTATTTTTTATTCGCAATTCCGGAAAATCTGCCGATTTTCCGGAATTGCTTTTTCACAGGCGCGTCTGCACGCGGGCTTTTCTGCACGCAAAAAAGGCTGCTGCACAGTCTGTGCAGCAGCCTTTCGGGCTTAGTAATCCTTTTCGCAGCCAAGCAGGAATTTCATGTAGGCAAAGGTGCGCTCCCGTCCAAGGTCCCGCACCATGCACAGCAGCTTTTCCAGCAGCGCCCGGGTCTCCGGGTGCATCAGGTAGTGATCCTTGCTGCGCTGGTAGTACTCCCACGCGGAGGCATCGGTGTACTTATCGCCCAGATAGATCTGGCTTGCCGCCACCCGGTCGCACACCATCTCGCAGACGTAGCGCAGGGGGATCTTCATGCCGGTCAGGCCGGTCTTGGTGGTGCTGTAATCGATCCAGTATTCCAGATGATGCTTGTTGCGCCCCTTGTGGTGCAGCCACGCCGAGGTGTAGCCCTTGGCTGCGCGCTCGGCCTCGTTGGGGCTGTGGTCACCCTGATAATAGATGCACCCGGGGATGAATTCGGTGGGGCTGTACTTGCTCAGGTCGTGGGCAAGACCCTGCTCATACAACCCGCATTCAAAGCAGTATTTCATCACCAGCAGCTTGTGCCGGGTGATAGTCTCGAAATGACCTTTGATGTTCATGCTGTTATTCCCTCCACTGCACCGTGATGCGTCCCTCTTTCAGCCCGCGCAGATCATCACTTTCGGAAAAATCCTCCCGGTCCATGGTCAGGTTGGGGTTGTAGTAGGGGTCATGCAGGATGTTCTCCTTGCCGTGCACCTCGTACAGACGCTGCTGCTCGGCGGCAAAGCGCCGTGCCTTTACCGGGTCTTTTTCGTCCCCGCCGCGGCTCTTGCTCTCGTAGTGGGTCAGCTGGGCGTAGGGCGTCCACGCAATGCGGTAGCCCGCATCCCGCACCCGCAGGCAGAAGTCCACATCGTTGAAGGCCACCGCAAAGGCTTCGTCCAGCCCCTTTACCTCGTCCCACACGCTGGTCTTTACCAGCAGGCAGGCACCGGTAACGGCAGAAAAGTCCTGCACCGTGGCGGTGCGGAACAGATACCCGCTGCCACCGGCCTTTTTGTACTTGTGGCTGTGCCCCGCGTAGCCCCCCAGCCCGGTAATGACGCCCGCGTGCTGGATGGTCTCGTCCGGGTACCAGAGCATTGCACCGCACACTGCCGCCCCGCCGGGGTGGGCGCATTGGCGCAGAAGTTCAGTGAGCCATTCGCCGCTGCGCACCTCCACATCGTTGTTCAGCAGCAGCAGATACTCGCCGGTGGCATATTTGCGGCCAAAGTTGTTGATGCCGGAAAAGTTGAAGCCCTTTTTCGGGTAGGTGACCACCCGCAGACCGTCATAGCGCTGCTGCGCCTTTTTATAGTAGGCAAAGGTGGCGGGGTCGGTGGAGTTGTTCTCCACCACGATCACCTCAAAGTGCTCCCATTCGGTCTTTGTCCAGATGCTGTGCAGACACTTTTCCAGATCCTCGGTGTGGTCCTTGTTGGGGATGAGGATGCTCACCTTGGGTTCGCCCACGATGTCCCACTTCACCCGGTAGGTGCTGGGGAACAGGCCGTCCTCCACCGTGCCGGTGCGCCCGGTGCGGGTCAGGTGGTCTGCCAGCGCCTTTTTGGCCGCTGCCGCAACGTATGGCTTGGCGTCTGCACCGCCGGAGGTAGACCCCGCGTGCACCCGCCAGTAGTAGAGCACCTGCGGCACATGGGCGGCACCGCCGGTCTTTTCCAGCAGCCGCAGGAACAGATCATGATCCTGACTGCCGTCGCATTCCGGGCGTTCGCCGCCCAGCTGCTCCCACAGCGCTTTTTGGAACACCGCCAGATGGCAGATGTAGTTGCAGCACAGCAGGTAATCCGGGGCGTAGTCCGGCTTGAAGTGCGCCACCATGGGGCGGCGGATGCTCTTGGTGAACAGTGCTTCATCGCTGTATAGGAAGCCGTCCGGCTCGCCGCGCTGCCGCAGCTGCAAAATGGCCTTGCCCATGGTGTACAGGGCATGGGGTGCCAGAATGTCGTCGTGGTCAGCCAGCGCCAGATACTCCCCCGTTGCCAGCTGCGCGGCAGCGTTGGTGTTGGCCGCAATGCCCTTATTTTCGATCTTTTTGTATACGATCTGTTGATTCTTTTGCTGATATTCCTTTACGATCCGTTCCACGTCCCCGTGGGCGGCGTCCGAAGCATCGGCAAGGCAGAGCTGCCCGTTGGGCGCGGTCTGCCCCACAAAGGAATCCAGAAATTCCCGCAGGTATTTTTCCGGGGTATTATACAGCGGGGTCAGCACCGAGATGGTGGGCAGGCCGCAGTCTACCGCCGTTTTGCCTGCCATCTCTGCGCGCTGGGCTTCCAGCACCTTTTTGGCGGGCAGGTAGCGTGCGCGCTTGCCAAAGCAGCGGCGCTTGACAAAGCCCGCGCCGCGCCTGACCATGGTGGGCAGGCCCTCTTCCTTTGTCAGCTGCACGGCGTAGCCGGCCAGCTCCTTGGCGCGTTTCAACCGTACATTCATATCAGACCTCGCCGCGCTGGGTCGCCTTGTAGGCGGCGCAGACTGTCTGGGTGTCCCCGTTCATTTTCAGGTGACCGTGGCTCAGCCATGCCACCTTGGTGCACATCCGCTCGATCTGCTCGATGGAGTGGGACACCAGAATGACCGTGGTGCCGCCCGCCATCAGCTCCTGCATCCGCTTTTCGCACTTCTGCTGGAACAGGAAATCGCCCACCGACAGCACCTCGTCCGCAATGAGGATATCGGGCTTGGTGATGGTGGCAATGGCAAAGCCGATGCGCGCCACCATGCCGGAGGAGTAGTTTTTCAGTGGCACATCCAGAAAGTTTTCCAGCTCGCTGAATTCTACGATCTCGTCAAATTTTTCGTCCAGATACTTGGGCGAGAAGCCCAGCACCGTGCCGTTGAGATAGATATTCTCGCGGGCGGTCAGATCCATATCAAAGCCCGCGCCCAGCTCGATGAGCGGGGCGATGGTGCCGTTTACGGTCACCTTGCCCTTGCTGGGCTTGTACACCCCGGCAATGGTCTTGAGCAGGGTGGATTTGCCCGAGCCGTTCAAGCCCACAAGGCCGTAAAAATCGCCGGGCATGATGTCCAGACTGACGTCCTTTAAAGCGTAGAACTCGTCGTATTGCAGCCGTCCCTGCACCATGGCCAGAAAGTACTCCTTCAGGCTCTCATGCTTTTCCTTGGAAAGGTTGAAGCACATGGAAACATTGTCCACTTTGATGATCGGTTCCATTGTTCACCCTCCTTAAATGTGCAGCACAAAGTGGTCCTGCGTTTTGCGGAACACCTGCAGCCCCACTACCATGGACACTACGGCGCAGATGCCACAGACAAGGAACATATTCCAATCCAGCGGGATGCCCCACATCACCGTGCGGCGGAAGCCTGTGATATACCAGTACATGGGGTTCAGTTTGATGATCTGCTGCATATTGAAGCCGCCGATGGAAAAGGTCATCTGGGTGGGGTCGTAGAAGATGGCGGAGAAATACAGCAGCGCCGTGACGAACACGCTCCAGATGTGCATGATATCCCGGAAGAACACGGTAGCCGCCGCTAAGAACATACTGACCCCGAGGCTGAAGAAGAACAAGGTCACCAGCGGGTACAGCGCCTCAAAAATGGTCAGGTGGAAAGGCGCGCCGGTAAAGATCATGACCAGCAGCAGCGCCACAAAGCTGAAGATGCAGTTCACCATGGCAAAGCAGCACTTTTCCAACGGGAAGATATACTTGGGGATATACACCTTTTTCAGCAGCGGGGCGGCGCTGAGCACGCTGCTCATACTGGTGGAGGTAGCCTCGTTGAAGAAGTTGAACAGCAGCTGACCGCACATCAGAAAGACGGCAAAGTTGTCGATGCCGCTGCCCCGCATATCCATCAGGCTGCTGAACACCGCCCAGTACACAAGGCACATCAGCAGCGGGTTCAAAACGCTCCACACCACGCCCAGCACGCTGCGGCGGTATTTCAGCTTGAAATCACGGCTTACAAGGTTCCACAGCAGATAGCGGTAGCGCCAGAAGCCGTTCCACATTGCTTTGAGTTTTGCCACGGGCGATCACCACTTTTCAAAATACTCGAACTTCTGGGCGGCAAAGGGCTCGTGCAGCTTGTCCTTTGCGCTGGTCTTGTGCTCACAGCCGCAGTCCGGCCACTGCACGTTGACGGTGGGGTCATCGTAGGGGATGCCGCCCTCGCTGGTGGGGTCGTAGACATCGGTGCACTTATAGCAGAACTCTGCCACATCGCTCAGCACCAGAAAACCGTGGGCAAAGCCCTCCGGGATATAGAACATCTTCTTGTTGTCCTCGGAAAGGGTCACGCCCACCCACTTGCCAAAGGTAGCGCTGTGGGGACGGCAGTCCACGGCTACGTCATACACCTCGCCCTTGGTCACGCGCACCAGCTTGCCCTGGGTGTGGTTCTTCTGGAAGTGCAGCCCGCGCAGCACGCCCCGGGTGGAGCGGCTCTGGTTGTCCTGCACAAATTCCTTGTCGATACCGGCCTCTGCGAACTGGTCCTTCTGGTAGGTCTCCATAAAATAGCCGCGGTCGTCGCCAAACACCTGCGGCTCAATGACCACCACGCCGGGGATCTCGGTCTGCGTAAAAATAAACTTACCCATGATATTGTACCTCTCTTTTTTTCTGAAAGCTTTTTCTTTATCTGGAAAAGTCTGGTTTTGAACAGGCTTTTACGCTTTTTTATGGTGCCTTGCCGTTTTGCGGCGCTTTTTCAGGCGGGAATGTACCCGCAGCACCAGTACGGTAACCACGGCTGCACCTATGGTGCACCCCACCGAGATGCCCGCCAGCAGCCATGCGCTGCTGCCCGGTTCCACGTCCCTGGCGGCTTCCAGCTTTGTGCCGACGCTCTGCTCCAGCAATTCCGCCAGACCTGTGATCTCCGCCTTTACCCGCACGCTGGTGCTCTCCTGCTGCGCGCCGCCGTTCAGGGTGTACACCGCATACACGGCGGGCTCTGCGCCAAGCAGATACTGCTCCGGCAACTCCAGATCCACGGTCACATCCTGCGCGGATAAGCCCTCGGCCAGCAGCAGCTTCACCCCGGGGTCCGCTACGGTAACGGTGCCAAGGCTCTGCCCGCCGCCCGCCACAGCCAGCTGTGCGGTGACCGTGCCGCCGGGCAGCTGGGTGTAGCTTTTATAGGTGGAAAAGGCGTAGTCCAGCAGGGTGCGCATATCGTTATATTTATCGGTGCTCAGCTGGCTTTGCATGGTCGCGCAGATCAGCCGCACCCCGTCCTGCTCCGCCAGACAGACATAGCTGTACCGGGCGGTGTTGGTATAGCCCAGCTTGGAGCCCAGCACACTGTCGATATGGTAGCGGCTGGAGCCGATGCGGATCTTATCCTGCTGAGAGAAGTAGCGGGTCACCGGCTGGATGTTGGTGGGCTGCATGGTGTACATCTCGTTGCGGGTGAACAGGTCCTCAAACCCCGGCTGCTGCAGCGCCCAGCGCAAAATCTGTGCCATATCGTAGCAGCTGGTATAGTGGTCGTCATCGCTGATGCCATGGGGGTTTGAAAAGTGGGTGTGGGCAAGGCCAAGTTCCTCCACCTGTGCATTCATGGCCGCCACGCCGTCCGCGATGGTGCCGCCGCCGAAATACTCCGCCAGCAGGTTGGCGCCGTCGTTGGCGCTGGCCATCTGGGTGGCGTACAGCGCATCCACCAGGGGAACTTCTTCCCCTTCCCGCAGGGCAATATGGCTGGAATCCGTGCCCGCCAGCGAGTAGACGTCCTCGTGGGTCACGGTCAGCTTTACATCGTCCCAGTCCCCCTGCGCCTTCTCGCAGGCAAGACCAAGGGTCATTACTTTGGTAATGGAGGCCGGGTGCAGTTCCTCGTCCATATTCTGCTGCGCCAGCACAAGGCCGGTGTCTGCATCCATGATGCAGTATGCCCGGGTATTGGCCAGCGCCGGGCCGGCTGCTGCCGCGCCGGGCACCAGCACAGCGCCTATCAAAAGCAGCACGGTGCACAGTGCTGCGGTAAATTTTTTCATCTGGTATTCTCCGCTTATCCGTTTTATGCCGACAAGACATCATTTGAAGTATACCACATTTTTTCCCCGCTGAAAAGAGATTTACACATTCCTTTGTCCCAGCAGCACCGGTTGCAGCTGCTCACCCCGCAAAGCGGCGTCCACGGCGGCGGGCAGCAGGGCAAGGTCGGCCTTCAGGCTCTGGGGCTTGGCAAAGGGGTCGTCCTGCCCGTAGGGCACAAAGTAATAGTGCTTGCGCTGGCACAACCGCGCCATATTTTCGCCGGAGGCGCCAAGGCCGTCGTTGGTAGAGACTGCCAGCACCACCGGGCTGCCCACCCGCAGCAGGCTTTTGGCGGCAAGGGTCACCGGCGTATCCGAAAGTCCCGCCGCCAGCCGCGCCAGCGTTGCGCCGGTGCAGGGGGCAACCACCAGCGCCTGCGCCAGCCGCCGGGGGCCCAGCGGCTCCACCGCCTGCAGGGTGTCCAGCACCGGCTGCCCGGTAACGGCCTGTAAGCGCTGCCGCCAGCTTTCCCCGGTGCCGAACCGGGTATCCTGCTGCGCGGCAAAGCTCATGACGGGCAGCAGCGTCCAGCCCTGTGCCGTCAGCGCCTGCGCCGCGCCCAAGGCGTCCTCCAACGTGCAAAAGCTGCCGCACACCGCAAAGGCAAGACAGCCCTTTTTCTCTATGATCATATCTTCTCCTCCCGCTCCTGCAAAATGGTCTGCACCGTGCGCGCCAGCGCCTCCCCTGCCGTTTCCGGTGCCCAGACCGTCGGCAGGCTCAGCGCGTGCAGCGCTGTGTGCCCCAGCCGCCGGGCGGCGGCAAAGTCCGTGCCGCCGGGCTTTGAGGCCAGATCCACGATCAGACACCCCTTCGGCAGCGCCGCCAGCACTGCCGCCGTCAGCACCGGCGCGGGGATGGTGTTCACCACCGTATCAAAGGCGGCAGCTGCGGCAGCAAGGTCTGTCAGCGGCACCGCCCGCAGCCCCCGCTCCTCTGCCATGGCCCGCTGCACCGGGCGGCGTGCCGCCACGGTCACCCGCGCACCCAGCGCCGCCAGACGCACCGCAAGCGCCCGCCCCACCGGGCCAAAGCCCAGCACCAGCACCGCCGCGCCCCACAGGGTACGGCTGCGCCGTTCCAGCAGAATGCCGATGCAGCCCTCGGCGGTGGGGATGGCGTTATACACGGTCAGCTCCGGGCGGGCAAAGTAGTCCACCAGTTCCACCCCCGCTGCCCGGGCGATAGTCCTTGCGCTGTCCGTCACCTTACCGCCCAGCGCCAGTGCCCCGGGCTTTGCCATGCCCAGCAGCTGCGCCAGCGGCAGACCAGGCTGTTCCAGCGGGAGCGGCAGCAGGATGCAGTCTGCCTGCGGCAGCTGCTGCACGCCGCCCACCGTATACCCCGCCCGCGCCAATGCACGCCCTGCCGCCGCCTGCCGGGCATCGCTGCCCACCACCGCAAACCGCTTTGTCTGCCTCATGTCGTCATCTCCCCTTTTCCGCTGTGCACCATCCTATGCAGGAAGAGGAAACTGCGTGAGCGGGAAAGATGCTGACCGGCAGAAACAAAAAAAGCTCCCCCGAGGGGGAGCCGTCATCGCGCAGCGGTGACTGAGAGGATTCTTATTTCAGCGCTTCTTCCAGCACCTTCAGCAGGTGCGGGATATCCAGCGGCTTTGCGATGTGGCCGTTCATGCCCGCATTCAGGGCGTTCTGCTTGTCCTCCTCAAAGGCGTTGGCGGTCATGGCAAAAATGGGGATGCCCGCCTTGCGGGGGTCGGGCAGGGCGCGGATACGCCGGGTGGCTTCGTAGCCGTCCATCCGGGGCATCTGGATGTCCATCAAAATCAGGTCATATTGCCCGGGCACGGACTGCTCCATCTTTTCCACTGCTTCAACGCCGTCTCCGGCGGTATCCACAAGGAAGCCCGCTTCCTTTAAGATCTCTATGGCGATCTCCCGGTTCAGGGCGTTATCCTCCACCAGCAGCAGGTGCTTACCGCTGAAGTCTGCCTTGGGCTGCGGGGCAGTCGTCTGCTCCGGTTGTACCCGGAAGGGCTCTGCCAGTACCTTGCGCAGCTCCGAGAGGAAGAGCGGCTTTTCGCAGAAAGCGGTCACACCGGCGGCGCGCGCCTCCTCCTCGATATCCGCCCAGTCGTAGGCGGTCAGGATGATGATGGGGCAGCTGTCCCCGATGACCTTGCGGATCTGCCGCACGATCTCGATGCCGTTCATATCCGGGATGAGCCAGTCGATAATATACACGCTGAAAGCATCGCCCTGCTCCACGGCGTACTTCGTGCGGATAACCGCCTCCTTGCCGGAGATGGTCCACTCCGGGCGCATGCCGATCTTGGAAAGCATGGTGCTGACGCTCAGACAGGTGTTGGTGTCGTCGTCCGCCACCAGTGCCCGCAGCCCTTCCAGTTGGGGCAGCTGCTTGATCTCTGCCTTCTGCCCGCTGAGGGGGAAGCAGAGGTTCACGATGAACTCGCTGCCCTTGCCCGGCTCGCTTTCAAGGGCGATGGTGCCGCCCATCAGGTCTACGATATTCTTGGTGATGGAAAGGCCCAGACCCGTGCCCTGGATGCCGCTGACGGTGGAGCTTTCCTCCCGGGTGAACTCCTCAAAGATGTGCTTCTGGAACTCCTTATTGATGCCGATGCCGTTGTCCTTGATGCGGAACTCATAATTGCCGCAGCCCTTGGGCGTGCCGGGCTTCTGAGCAATGCGGATGCTCACCATGCCGCCGGTGGGGGTGAACTTGATAGCATTGGAAAGGATGTTCAGCAGCACCTGATTCAACCGCAGCGGGTCGGTGATGATGTCCTCGTCCACCACGTCCATGGTGTCGATGAACAGCGACAGCCGTTTGGAACTGATGTTGGGCTGGATGATGGAGCGTATATCGTGCACGAGATCCGGCAGGTGCACTGCCTTTTCCTCGATCTTTACCTTGCCGCTCTCGATGCGGCTCATGTCCAGCACATCGTTGATGAGGGAGAGCAGGTGCTGGCTGGAAGTGGAGATCTTTTTCAGGTAGTCCAGCACCTGTTCCTTATTATCAACATGGGTCGCCGCCAGCGAGGTGAAGCCGATAATGGCGTTCATCGGGGTGCGGATGTCGTGGCTCATGTTGAACAAAAACTCCCGCTTGGCGCGGTTTGCCGCTGCCTCGTGCCGGACGGCAAGCTCCAGCTTGCGGTTCTGCTCTTCCAGCTGGGCGTGATACTTCTGCTCCTGCTCCCTTTTTTGCTGCTCCGCTAGCTTCATGGAGCGGCGGCGCAGCGTTTGCAGCACTGCCACACAGATCAGATAGAAGATCAGTGCCGTCAGCAGTGCGCTGCTGAAATTGCGGAACACCGATTTTTCGTCGATATAGAGATACAGATCAAAATTCTGTCCGTTGCTGTACATCCCGAAATAGCAGCCGGAATTTGCCCAGTCGCGGGTGTGGGTCAGAATGTCGGGCGCACCGGCCTTGCGGATGCCCTGCACCAGCGGGCTGTTCGTGGTGTACAGTCCGATGAGGCTCGGGTCGTTTGCGGCGATCACCTTGTTGTCCTGCACGATAAAGATGGTGCCGCTGATGTTCTTCGGGTAGCCGTCCAGCACGCTCTGGATGGACAGGGCTGTCCCCTCCACAAACTCCGGCGGGGTCACCCGGTACGCCAGCAGCACGGCGTCCCCTGCTGCGGCGCGGCGGGTGGCAACATCCACCGCCGTGCCATCCTGTAACAGAATGCGCTTGAGGTAGGTCTTTTGCGGGTTTTGCAGCACGTTCAGCGCGGCTTGCTCTCGCAGCGATTCCGCAAACTGCGCATAGCCGATATTACCATCCGTATATTCGCACAGTGATTCTCCATTTTCGTCCAACACGGCAATGCCGGTAAGCCAGAGGGGCTCCGTTTCTGCCCGGAGGCTTTCGGGGTCGTAGAGATCCAAGGTATCATTTTCGGCCAGCTGCCGCACCGAGACCGCCATCCGGCGCAGCGACTTTGCGGTGATGGTATCGTTATATTTTTCGTAGCTGGTGGACTGCACCTTTACAAAGTTGATGGTGCGGTCAAAGTATTCCTCGGTAGCGCGCATGGACTCCCGCCCGGAGAAGAGGGTCACTGCCAGCAAAAGCAGCACGCCCATCAGCAGGTAGAGCGCCGCCACCCGCATATTGGGCGTGAACGTTTTCTTGTTACGGTTCAAGGGCGTCCACCTCCAGATATTTTTCCGGGTCCGGCAGATATTTGCCTACGATCTGCTTCATCGTGCCGTCGGCGCGCATGGCGGCAAAGGTCTCGGTCAGCTTTTCGTCCAGCCCGCGGGTGTCGTTCAGCGCAAAGGCCACGCCGATGCCGGTGACCAGCAGCGGCTCCTCCAGAATGCGGAAATTGGCATTGCAATCCTGCATATACCGCAAAATGGCGGCCTCGTGGGCGGCAATGGCGTCCACATAGCCGCAGTTCAGCATGGCGTACTGCACGCTGCGGTCCTCGGCGCTCAGCAGTTCACCAAACTGCGGGATGCGGGGGTCGGTGCCGGCGAGGAAGATTTCCTCCGGCTTGGTGGTGCTTTGCACCATCATGGTCTTGCCCGCAAGGTCGGCAAGCGTTTCAATGCCGCTATCGGCATTGACCGCCACCACCTGACGGCTGACCATATACGGCCCTACCCAGCGGTACAGCTGCTCCCGCCCATCCATGGAAAAGCAGCTCCAGATGCAGTCAATGGCGCCGCTTTCCACCAGCTTGGTTTTCTGCTCCCAGTCAATGATCTCAAACCGCACCGCATACCCCATGCGGGCAAAGGCCTCGGTGGCAATGTCCACATCAATGCCGGTGGGCGTGCTGTCATTGTTCAGGTAGATAAACGGCGGGTAGTTATCGCTGCCCACCGTAAGCTCGGGCAGTGCTGCCGCCGCCTGCGTTTTGCTGCAGGCGGTCAGCCCGGCTGCCGCTGCCGCCGCGCACACCTTTAAAAAGGTACGGCGGGGTATTTTATGGTTGAATCGCTGTTCTGTCACGCGTAGTTGCCCTCACATTACCATTGTAAAATTTCCTGCTTCAGTTCCCCCTGCACGTCCAACAGACACTGCAGCAGCAGCGGGTTGAAGGCTCCGCACTCGCCGTTCGTGATCATCTGGACAGCCGTTTCGTGCGGGAAAGCCTTTTTGTAGCATCGCTCGCTGGTCAGCGCGTCATACACATCCGCCATGGAGACCAGCTGTGCGCTGATGGGGATATCGTCCCCCTTCAGCCCGTCCGGGTATCCCCTGCCGTCCCAGCGCTCGTGGTGCCAGCGGGCGATCTCGTAGGCGGTCTGCAACAGCGGCTGGTCTGCAAAGCTTTCAGTCTTTTGCAGCATCTCTGCGCCCAGCATACTGTGGGTCTTGATCACCGCAAATTCCTCTGCGGTCAGCTTGCCGGGCTTGTTCAGGATAGCTTCGTCAATGCCGATCTTGCCGATATCGTGCAGCGCCGACGCCAGCGGGATGTTATCCTGCTGCTCGGGAGTCAGGTCGTAGCGGCTGGTCAGCTCTATCAGCCGGTGCAGCAGCGTCTCGGTGATGATGCGGATGTGCCGCACATGAGAGCCGGACTCGCCGTTGCGGAACTCCACGATCTGGCTCAGCACACCCACCAGCACATCGGTGTTCTTTTCCCGCGCGCGGATCTGGTCAGACACCATCTGCACCAGCCGCCGCTGCTTGGCGTACAGCTTGATGGTGTTGGACACCCGGCGGTAGACGATCTTGGCGTCAAAGGGGCGGCTGACGTAATCGCTTGCGCCCAGCTCATACGCCTTGCGGATGGCTTCTTCCGAGTCGTCGCTGGAGATCATGATCACCGGCACATCCTCGATGGTGTGGTTGGTGTTCATGGTGCGCAGCACCTCAAAGCCGTCCATGACCGGCATATTGATATCCAGCAGCACCAGCGAGATCTGCCCCGCCTTTTCCCGCAGCAGCTCCAGACACTGTTTGCCGTTCCCGGCTTCCAGAATACGGTAGTCCTCGCCCAGAATGCCGGTAAGCATCATGCGGTTCATCATGGCATCGTCCACCAGCAGGATGACGGGCTTTTCCTCCAAGACTTGCTCCTGAGCCGCCAACCGGCTGTCCTGTGTGTCCACCGCTACCGCGTCCTTGTGGTTCTTGGCCTGATACATCAAAAGGTCTGCCCGGCGCACCACATTCTCCATGGGGTCGGCAAGGGTCTGCATCGCGCCGCCGATGCTCAGCGACAGCCGGAAGTGGGGGTAGCCCGGCACCACCGTTTGCTGCACGGCGGTGCGGATCTGCTCCAGCTTTACCTTGAAATAATCCGCCGGGATGCCGGGCAGCACCAGCAAAAACTCGTCGCCGCCGTAGCGGATCAGCAGATCTGTTTCCCGGATGCAGCTGCGGATGGCCTTTGCAACGGTTTCCAGTGCCAGATCTCCGGCGTGGTGGCCGTAGGTATCGTTGCAGATCTTGAAATCGTCGATATCCATCAGAGCGATGCCCGCCGGCCCGAGGTTATTGCGCACCACTTCCTCGTAAAAGCGGCGGTTGTAGGTGCCGGTCAGGGCGTCGTGGTTCAGCCGCTGCCGGTAGCGCTTTTCTTTTTCCATGCTCCGGGCAGTAGTCTGGGCAAACTGCGCCTTCTGCTCCTCCATCTGCTGCATCATCCGCAGCAGATTATGGTTGGCGGTTTCCAGCGCCTCCCGCTGGGTACGGTTCTGCTGTTCCAGCTTTTCCCGCAGTTCCATATAGGGGGTGATATCCGTGATCGTGCCCACGATATAGCCTTTGCCGTACCATTCCACCTGATTGGCAGCGTTGGTGACCCAGCGGTAGCCGTTTTTGCCCAGAATCCGGAAGATGCTGTCACCATTCTTGGCGTAAGTCGCGCTGTTTTCCGCATTCCGGTAGCGCAGCCCGGCCGCCAGATCATCCGGGTGTATCAGCGCTGTATAGCGGTTATCGAACCTTGCCGCAAATTCTTCCCGCTCCCAGCCCAGTATCTCCAGAAAACGGTCACTGACATAAGCAAACGGATAGCCGTTTTCAGGATCCTCTGCGCAGCAGTGAAAGCCGCCCGGTATATTCTGTGCATAGCGTTCCAGCCGCAGAAGTCCCTTTTTTATCGTCTCGCCTGTTTCCATCTGGTTTTCCCTGTCTCTTTCTCTGTGTACCGCACCTTGACAGCACGCGGTACACCCTGTTGCCGCAATTTACAAATTTACCTTCCTATGATGCCCCGATTTTGGGCATACTATAACATTTTGATTTTATCATCAAAACCGCCTAGATGCAAGCATTTTTTGCCAGTTTTGCCAGTGGAAAGGAAACAGTTGTTCCCCTTTACGCCCCTTCCCGTGAAAAGGGTACACCGGAGCGTCCGCAGACGCTCCGGTGTACCGAAAAAACAAATCATTTTTCCGCTGAAAATGCCCAGAGCAAAGCGGAGGGCATTCCCAATCGTTCCGCGCAGCAAAAAAGCCGCCGCACAAAAAGTGCAGCGGCTTTGCGGGGCGTCACCTCACAGCCAGCGCTCTGCGATGATCCACCACATACCGGGCAGGTTGATTCGACCCAGCAGATGCTCCAATACGATCAGCATGGTATTCTCCTTTCAGACCGTCCGTTTCAGCCGAACAGCCCCTTCAGTAAAAACAGAAGCAGCTTAGTAAAGCTGCCGCCGCCCAAAAGGCTGAGCAGCGGCCCAAGGCCTTGAAACATGGGAGGTTTGCTCCTTTCGTTTCATTCCGTCCCGACTGCTGCCGGGTGCCGGTCTGCTTTATATACGAACCAGTCCGCTGCAGGATTGCAAATGCCGTGGTGGTAAATATTGGGAGTATTGCAGCTGCCGTCTGCCTTTACGACCCCTTCCCGTGAAAAAGTTGCTCAGAAACGCCCGCAGGCGTTTCTGAGCAACAAATCAAAAATACTATTTCCGTTGAAAATGCCCATAGCAGCGCGGAGGGCATTCCGAATCGTCTTACTTAAAACGCTTCCATGCCGGGGTAGACGGCGCTTTCGCCCAGCTGCTCCTCAATGCGCAGCAGCTGGTTGTACTTTGCCACACGCTCGGTGCGGCTGGGCGCGCCGGTCTTGATCTGGCAGGTGTTCAGCGCCACAGCCAAGTCCGCAATGGTGGTGTCCTCGGTCTCTCCGGAGCGGTGAGAGCTGATGGCGTTGTAACCGGCCTTGTGTGCCATTTTGATGGCTTCCAAGGTCTCGGAGACAGAGCCGATCTGGTTCAGTTTGATCAGGATAGCGTTGCCCGCACCCAGCTGGATGCCCTTTGCCAGACGCTCGGTGTTGGTCACAAACAGGTCGTCACCCACCAGCTGTACCTTGCCGCCCAGCTCGCGGGTCATCTGCTGCCAGCCCTCCCAGTCCTCTTCGTCCAGACCGTCCTCGATGGAGATGATGGGGTACTTCTCCACAAGGCTCTTCCAGTGTGCGATCAGCTCGGCAGAGGTGAACTCGGTGCCCGCCTTGGGCAGCTTGTAAAAGCCCTTGCCCTTGGGGCTCTTCCACTCGGAGGCAGCGGCGTCCATTGCCAGCATAAAGTCCTTGCCCGGCAGATAGCCCGCCTTCTCGATGGCAGCCAGAATGGTCTCGATGGTCTCCTCGTCGCTGGAAAGGTTGGGCGCAAAGCCGCCCTCATCGCCCACGGAGGTAGCCAGCCCCTTGGACTTCAGGATGGCAGCCAGCGCATGGAATACCTCGGCGCACCAGCGCAGCGCTTCCTTAAAAGAGGGTGCGCCCACCGGCATGATCATGAACTCCTGCGTGTCCACGGTGTTGGTGGCGTGTGCGCCGCCGTTCAGGATGTTCATCATGGGCACAGGCAGGCGGTTGCCGTTTACGCCGCCCAGAAAACGGTACAGCGGCATTTCCAGCGAAGCGGCTGCTGCGCGGCAGGCTGCAATGGACACCGCCAGAATGGCGTTTGCGCCCAGATTGGACTTGTCCTTGGTACCGTCTGCTTTGATCATGGCGGCGTCGATGGCGTAAATGTCGGAGGCATCCATGCCCACCACTGCGTCCGCGATGACCGTGTTGATGTTCTCCACTGCCTTGGTCACGCCCTTGCCCAGATAGCGGCTCTTGTCGCCGTCCCGCAGCTCCAGTGCCTCAAACTCGCCGGTGGATGCGCCGGAAGGGGCACAGCCGCGCGCCACGGTGCCGTCCGCCAGCGTGATCTCGGCTTCCACAGTGGGGTTGCCGCGGGAGTCCAGAATCTCGCGGCCAACAACAGCTTCAATTTCCAGATAATTCATCTTGAAACCCTCCTGAATATCATTTTCTCTCCCATACCGCCCGGGCGGGCAGACGGGGAACTGCTCTATTTAGATAGTTATATATAACTAACCGCCAATATCCTACCACGCTTTGCACCCCGGCGCAAGAGCCGGTGCGTATGTTTGCAGACCTAAATTTTTAACGGGAACGCAAACCGCCGTGGAAAACCCGTTTACAGTCTGCCCTCTTGCGGCAGCGGGGATACGTTATGCTTACCATGTGTTTTTTATATGGCAGATATGCCAAAAATTTTCTTTACTTTTTGGTGATTCGGTTCTATACTGGTTGCGGCGTTTTCGCTGTTTTCCCATTTATAGTCGTTATAGAGGAGGATTTTTGCAATGAATAAGGATCTGACGGTGGGCAAGCCGTCACAGGTATTGTGGCAATTCTGTCTGCCAATGTTCGGCAGCATCATTTTCCAGCAATTGTACAACATCGCGGATAGTCTGGTAGCGGGCAAGTTCATCGGTGAGAACGCACTGGCTGCGGTGGGCAACAGCTACGAGATCACCCTGATCTTCATCGCCTTTGCCTTTGGCTGCAACATCGGCTGCTCGGTCATCGTGTCCCGCTACTTTGGCGCAAAGGAATACCGCGAGATGAAGACCTCGGTCTACACCTCCCTCATCGGCTCTGCCGTGCTGTGCGCCGTGCTGATGGGCATCGGTCTGTTTGGCTGCGACGCCCTGCTGGAGCTCATCAACACCCCGGAGGAGATCCTTGCAGATTCTGCGCTGTATCTGGACATCTACGTTCTGGGCCTGCCCTTCATGTTCTTCTACAACATTGCCACCGGCATCTTCTCTGCCCTTGGCGACAGCAAGACCCCCTTCTACTTCCTTGCAGTCTCTTCTTTGTCCAACATCGGCGTGGACATCCTGTTTGTGGCAGGTTTCAAGATGGGCATTGCCGGTGTAGCATGGGCTACCTTCCTGTGTCAGGGTGTCAGCTGCGTGCTGGCCATGGTGGTGGTGTTCCGCCGCATCCGCGCTTTCCACACCGAGGGTCATGTGCAGCTGTTCTCGTGGAATATGCTGGGCAAGGTGGCCGTGGTGGCTGTGCCCAGCATCCTGCAGCAGAGCTTTGTCTCGGTGGGCAACATCATCCTGCAGAGCATCATCAACACCTTTGGCGCCAGCGTCATTGCAGGCTACTCTGCCGCCGTCAAGCTGAACAACATGGTCATCACCTCCTTTACCACCTTGGGCAACGGCATCTCCAACTACACCTCCCAGAACATGGGTGCAGGCAAGATGGACCGCGTGAAGGAGGGCTTTGGCGCAGGCCGCAATCTGGTGTGGCTGTTGTGCGTGCCGCTGGTGGTGCTGTACTTCTTCTTTGGCCGCTTTTTGCTGCTGCTGTTCATGAACGACCCGCAGGGCCCTGCCATTGACACCGGTATGCTGTTTTTGCGCATCCTCTCTCCCTTCTACTTTGTGGTGTCGGTCAAGCTGGTGGCAGACGGCATCCTGCGCGGCTGCGGCCTGATGGTGCGGTTCATGATCGCCACCTTCACCGACCTGATTTTGCGCGTGGGCATTGCCGCCGTGCTCAGCGCCACCGCGCTGGGCTCCACCGGCATCTGGATGGCATGGCCTGTGGGCTGGTGCATCGGTACGGCGCTTTCCATGGTGTTCTACGTCACCGCCATCCGCAAGGCACTGGCAGAGCCGTTGGCTGTTGCCGAGGCCGAGGGACAGGCCGCCGAAGTCCGCGCCGAGGCCGAATTTGCCGCCGACGCCGAGATGGAGACCCTGTAACCATTTTGCAACTTGTGAATTTGTTTCATGTCACAGATAAACAAAATGAACAATTTGAAATAGTGCACAAAATCACGCTTTAATTTTTGTATAAAGTATCAACAAAGCCGAGAAAATGCGCCCAAAAGTATGGACGGTTTGTGAATTGCGGATTTGAACCCAGATAGCTATAATAACAGACAAGAACAGAAGCAAGGCCGCTTTAGAGGGGAAGGGCCTTGCTTCCGTTTTTATCAATTTACTTTATAGAACACTCCGAAGGAGGAGATTTTTATGAAAAAGATGATCACTCGTCGTCAGTTCATGGCTGCTGCCGGTGTTGTTGCCGCAGCAAGCGCTCTGACTGCCTGCGGCGGTTCTTCCGCAAGCACGGCCGCTTCTTCTGCAGCCGGTTCCGCTGCTGCTTCCGGCAGCACTATCAAGGTGGGTGTGATGGGCCCCCTGACCGGTGACGCTTCCGTTTACGGTCAGGCTGTTGTAAACGGTGCCAGCCTGTACATGAAGCAGGTCAATGCCGATGGCGGTGTCAACGGCAAGCAGCTGGAGATCATCGCCATGGACGAGCAGGGCGATGAAACGCAGGCTGTGACCTGCTTTACCAAGATGGTGGATCAGGGCATCACCGCTCTGGTGGGCGATGTAACCACCGCTCCCACGCTGGCTGTTGCCGCCGAGAGCGCCGATTACAATATGCCTATGGTCACCGCTTCCGCTACTGCCGAGGCTGTTACCTACGATGCCGAGACCGACACCGTGAACGGGAATGTGTTCCGTGCCTGCTTCACCGACCCCTTCCAGGGCGTGAAGATGGCAGATTACGCTTACGAGAAGCTGGGCTACACCAAGGCAGCCGTCATCTTCCTGAAGGGCAAGGACTACAACGAGGGTCTGGCCGAGAACTTTGCCAAGGAGTTTGAGGCAAAGGGCGGCACCGTCGTGGATCAGGAGAGCTACTCTGAGGGCGACGTGGACTTCAAGACCCAGCTGACCAGCATTCTGGGCAAGAACCCCGAGATGGTGTTCTGCCCCAACTACTATCAGGAAGTGGGTCAGATCCTGGCTCAGGCTGAGAGCGTCGGCCTGAACGTTCCCTTCCTCGGCGGCGACGGCTGGGATGGTCTGGAGGGCTACGCCACCGCCGACCAGCTGAAGGACTCCTACTTCTGCGCCTGCTACGCCAAGGGCTCCAGCACCGCGTTTGAGGATGCCTACAAGGCCGAGTACGGTGAGGCCTACCCCAACGGCTTTGCACCCTTGGGCTACGATGCTGCCATGACCGTCGTGTACGGCATCAAGGCAGCTGAGGAGCAGGGTCTCGAGGCCGGCTCCGACGAGTACAAGCAGGCCGTCATCGATGCCATTGCCGGCGGCACCATCGAGGGCATCACCGGCACCTTTACCTTCGACGAGCACCACAACCCCGTCAAGAGCACTGCCATCCTGACCTACGTGGACGGCAAGCCCGAGCTGAAGGAAATGTTCTGATCCGCGCTGTTCCATCCACCGGTGATGGAGCCGCCCGCACAGATCAACCCCCATGATTTTTTGGAGAACGCCGGAACAGCTTTTTTTCTGGTCAGGCGTTCTCCTTTTTTATAACAATTTACTGGCAAGCCATTGGCCGCCAGCGCCCTCATCCGGCGCTGCGCGCCACCTTCCCCCGGCCGGGGAAAGGCTTCAGATGCGTCATCGCATCTAAAAAAGTGTATCCAACGGCGTATAAACGCCGCAAAGAAAGGAAGTATCCAACCATGACAGTGTTCTTTAGCCAGCTGATCAACGGCTTGTCCCTTGGCAGCATCTATGCACTGATCGCACTGGGCTACAGCATGGTGTACGGCATTATCCTGCTGCTGAACTTTGCCCACGGCGATGTCA
>ENA-OQCL01000202-OQCL01000202.1-human-gut-metagenome-genome-assembly--contig:-NODE-202-length-32522-cov-6.585739_pt1 | contig 32522 bp, 26 predicted proteins | sample MGYA00242502_ERZ504586 | MGnify/ENA primary metagenome ERZ504586 (study PRJEB26092, sample SAMD00036316) | human gut metagenome | host: Homo sapiens | study: EMG produced TPA metagenomics assembly of... | reverse complement strand
GAGTGTGGTCGACATACAATGGCAAACGCTGATGACCACTCCCGTCGGCGTTCGCATTTTGTCTTTTGTTTCCCGGAGGTATTTCCAGATGAAAAAAGTCCAACTGTTTTTGCTATCGCATCCTGCCCATTGCCCTGTGCGCCGCCATGCTGGGCGGCTGCGGTGCCTCTGCTGCATCCTCTTCGGCCATGGAGAGTGGCGTTTTCACGGACAGCGCGCCGCTCAAGGTCATGGTCAGTTTTTACCAGATGTACGATTCCTCGATGCCGGATTCGATTACGGAAATGCTGTCCGGCCCGATGAAGCTTGTGATGAGCCTGATGGGCGGCAGCAGCAAGCCGAAGCCCGGCTGCGAAATCAAGACCCAATACTGCACGGCCATCCCCATCGGCACTGCGCTGGCGCAGAGCTTTGACCCTGCATTTGTGAATTTGTTTATGCCCGGCAACGAGGGTGATTATGACAATCTGCTGCAGGGTATCGACAGCGGCGCAGTAACGCTGGAGCAGGTAAAAAATCAATGCCTCCCGCGTGGTCAGAACGGCCCGGGCGCTGACACAAGGATAAAACCAAAAAAACCTCCGCCAGACTTGATGTTTGCCTGACAGAGGCTTTTTTGGATAAGCATTTACTTTTCGCGGTACTCCATCGGGGTTTGGCCTGTGACCTCCTGAAAAATCCGGCTGAAATAGTTGCGTGTGCTAAAAGAAAGTGCAGCGGCAATGTCCTGCACGGTCTGGTTGGTGCTTTTCAGCAAAACTTTGGCGCGCTCAATCTTGGCAAATTTTATGTAATCTGTCACGCTCAAGCCCGTTTCCTCCTTGAATTTGTGGGTCATATAATATTCCGTATAGCCCACCAGCGCTGCAATATCTGCAGCGCGTATTTTTTTATCGAGATTCATCTCAATATAGTCCACGCACTTTTGCACCTGCTGGCTGAGATGCGGGTTGGTGCGGCATTTATGCACACGCCGGACAAAGTCGTCATACATCATAAGGCCGAGCGGTTCAAGATCATCCAATGTTTTTGCATTTTCAGCGGATTGGATATAGCTGTCCCCCAGCGCGTAGGCTTCCTCCGGCGAAAGCCCGCCCTCGATGGCGGCACGGCATACCAGCGAGGTAAACACAATAATGCTTGTTTTGCTCTGACGCAGGGCATCATCGCTGCGCACCGGCACACCCGCACTGATTCCCATGCTGGCGGAAAGTGCCTGCTTATAGTTCAAGTCGCCGGTGCGCACCATCTGCAGAAGTCCCTGCTCTGCCATCCAGACCTTGTGGCGGTCATGGGCAGGCTGCTGCACTGTATTGCGTACCTGTGCCAAAGACTCGCTGTTAATGTCGCCAATCGTAAGATGGTTGCCGGTCAGACAATAGTGCATCATCAGGGCGTAGCGGTGCAAAACCGTGCATTGCAGCACCGGTACGGTTTTCAACGCCTCGTACAGCTGCATGGTCCATGCCACGCTCGTTTCCAGACGGTTATAGTATTGCAGCCCCTGCTCAATCCCGCGCAGCGAAACATCCTGATAAAACACCGGCCCGATGACCCAGGCGCGTTTCAGCACACTGCCGTCTTTTTCAAAGGCAGCTGCCCATGTCATGCCAATGGCCGTTCCGAGCGTGACCGGCGTTGTGTGCCGGCTGCCGTAGTCCAGCACTTTTTTTCTTACAGCCGAATAAGTCAAATGCGCCGGACAGGAACCCCGCCTCCGGGCAGTTGCTCTGCAGCAGGCTGCCATCGGCATTATAGCACCATGTATAAATGTTGCCGCCGCACTGAATCAGTTCAGAAAACAGCTCCATATTTTGAAAAACATCCATCGCATCAACCTCATTTTATCCCAGTATACCACAAAAAAGTGGCTGCCGTACAGACAGCCACTGCTATTTTTATGCGTTGGCGTATCCGCCCAGTGCCGCAAGGCTGGGCTTCGGGGTGCGTTCCATCGTTTTGCGGTTCACAGCAATCAGGCCAAAGTTCATGGCATAGCCCTTCTGCCACTCAAAGTTATCCATCAAGCTCCAATGGAAGTAGCCCTTGACGGGGATGCCGTCGGCGATGCAGTTTTGCACACCAGCCAATGCGGCCTCGATAAACGCCACGCGGCGGGTATCATCGGCGGTGGCAATGCCGTTTTCGGTCACGATCAGATCACCGTGGAAATCCTGCGCCACCTTGCGGATGACATTTTCCAGTGCCTGCGGATAAAACTCGTAGTCCATCTGGGTCAGCTCGGCACCCTGCGGGGCGGGCAGCTGCCCCTGCGCACCGTACAGCGTGCGGGTGTAGTTCTGCACACCGAGGAAGTCATCCTCTTTAATATAAGGAAGATAGTGGGTGAATTCTTCCTTCCATGCGGCGGCGGCAAAGCTTTCGCCACCCGGCTGAGCCTGCAGGTCATGCAGCGAGAGGGTCAGACCGACCTTGACCTCAGGGCAGATTGCCTTGATGGCCTCCCGCGCGGCGGCATGGGCGCGCAGAACCAGCAGATCACCCTCCGGTGTGCGCTCGCTGACGAAAATTTTCGGCTGCGGCGTACCAAACACGGCGGCGTTTTCAGCGGCAGCGTATTTCATGTTCTCCATCATCTTCTGGAAGTTCATGCCCACCTGCACGCTGCCCTCGGCGGATTTGCCCGCGTTGGCGGCAGCCTTGGCGGCCTGCTCTGCCATTAAACGGAACCGCTTGGAGATTGCCGCCAGCTGCAGGCCCATATTCGCCTCATTGATGGTGCAGACGTAGTGCAGCTCACTGCCCAGCTGCTCCATCACATAGCTGACATAGCGCTTGAAGTATTCGACCGTGGATTCTGCCTCCCAGCCGCCCTTGGCAATCAGCCATTTGGGGCTGGTGAAGTGCAGCAGCGTCACAACGGGTTCCACGCCGTGCGCCTTGCAGCAGGCAATGACCTTACGGTAATGCTCGATTTCAGCAGGGTCAAACTGGCCCTCCTCCGGCTCGATACGCGCCCACTCAATGGAAAAGCGATAGGCGTTCAGCCCGGCGTCTGCCAACAGCTTGATGTCCTCTTCATACCTGTTATAATGGTCACAGGCAATGCCGCTCGGCTCGGTAAAGCTGGTGTGGGGCAGCTGCTCCTGCGCCCAGTAGTCGGAATGGATGTTGTTACCCTCGACCTGATGGGCGGCAGTGGCCGCGCCGACAAAGAAGCCTTTTTCAAATTTCTGCATGATTTTCTCCTTATCTATGCCTGTCTAAAACAAATCAAGAAACTTCTGTATTTGTATCATAGCATAACAAGCGCAAGTCGTGAGGATATTATTTAGTAAAGTGGGGTAATATTTCATGTATATCGTAAAAGCGCGCGAATTTTTGTTCCTCGACTTATGAATTTTTATCCCCTGCTGCCGTTTTGCTTTTGGTATAGTGGTGTTAGTGAGAAAAGCTACTGCGGAATTATTCTAGGAGGAAAACAAAATGTTCAAAAAGAAACCCACAGCTTCAGAAGTTGACGGTGTGCAATACCGCCGCGCCAAATTATGGCAAATCATCTGCTATGCCTGCAACGGCCTTGTCGGTATGAGCGTCTACTCGCTGATTGGTATGGCGAGTTATTCCGCCAGCATCGGCTACGGCATCACGACCGCTGCCGTCGGCATTATCCTGACCTGCTCCCGTATTCTGGACGGCATCACCGATCCCCTGCTTGCCTTTGTGTATGACCGTGTCAACACCAAGTTCGGCAAGCTGCGCATTTTGCTGGTTGCGGGCTATCTGATTGAGGCGCTCGCCCTGTACGGAATGTTCACCGGCTTCTCGTCCAAGGGGCTGGGGCTGCCGGTATTCACCCTGCTGTACATTGTCTACATCATCGGCTACACCATCACCAACATGACTGCGCAGACCATCCCCGCCATCATGACGAATGATCCGCGCCAGCGCCCGACCATCGGCGTATGGACAACCGCCTTCAACTATCTGGTGCCGATGGCAATGTCGATGATTTTCAACGTTGTGCTGCTGCCCAAATGCGGCGGCACCTACAACCAGGCCTTCCTGTCCGCTGCCTGCAATATGACGCTGCTTGCCGCGGGTATCGGCACCGTTTTGGTCTGTCTGGGCGTTTCTGCCTACGATAAGCCGGAAACCTTTGTCGGCACCAAAAAGTCCGAACCGCTGAAAATGTCCGACATTGTCGAGGTTCTCAAGCACAACAGACCCCTGCAGTGCTACATTGCCTCCAACGCTTCTGACAAGCTGGCACAGCAGGTGGCCAGCCAAGCCATCATCAACACGCTGTTCAACGGTATTTTGATCGGCAATATGGGTCTGGCCACCATTCTGACCGTCATCAGCATGGTTCCCTCCATCTTCTTTGCGGCGTTCGGTGCCAAGTATGTCGGCAAGCACGGCAGCAAAAAGGGCATCGTCACTTGGACCTATGTCAGTATGACCATCACCGCCGTGCTGGTTCTGTTCTTCATCTTCGGCGACCCCACCCAGATCGGCGTTATGGGCAGCCCCTCCATGATTCTCTATGTGGTGCTGACCCTTTTGCAGAACGGCTCCAACATGTGCATCACCACCTCCAACACCTCGTACATGGCGGACGCTATTGACTACGAGCTGGACCGCAGCGGGCGTTATATCCCCGCCGTTGTTTCCGGCACCTACAGTCTGGTCGATAAGCTCATCACCTCTTTTGCCGCCGTCATCGCAACCGGCGCTGTGGCGCTGCTGGGCTACACCACCACGATGCCTCAGCCCACCGACCCTTGCACAAGCGCGATTTTCTGGATGACGCTGAGCCTAAAGTTCGGTCTGCCGCTCATCGGCTGGGTCATCACCTTGATTGCCATGCGCGAATGCCCGCTGAGCAAGGAGGAAATGGTCAACGTCCAAAAGCGCATTGCCGAGAAAAAGGCTGCTGCGCAGTCTGAGTTCTATAAAGAACAGCTTCAGTAAGCCCATTATCCAAAGCCGAAAGGGTTTGCAGCCCTTTCGGCTCTTTGAAGTTAAAAACCACACATAAGGAGTCATTCTATGAGCAAAGCAATTCTGTTGAACACCGGTTGGACTTTTACCAAGGAAGGTCATGACGAGCCGGTCACCCTTCCCCACACTTGGAACGCTGTAGACGGTCAGGACGGCGGCAACGACTACTACCGCGGCACCTGCACCTATACCCGCACGCTGGAAAAGCCGGAGCTGCCCGACGGCGGCCGCGCGTTTTTGCAGTTTGACGGCGTGGCTATGACTGCAGTTGTCAGTCTGAACGGTAAGAAAATGGCCGAGCACAAGGGCGGTTATTCGACTTTCCGCGTGGACATCACCGATGCCCTGCACGATGGTGCAAATGAGTTGCTTGTTTCCGTTGACAACAGCGACAACGACACCGTCTACCCGCAGAAGGCCGACTTCACCTTCTACGGCGGCATCTACCGCCCGGTGCATCTGCTGGTTGTGCCCAAGGCGCACTTTGCGCTGGACTACCACGGCGCGCCCGGCCTGCGCATCACCCCTGTGCTGAGCGCCGATTTAAAAACCGCTGAAATTCACGCTGAGGCGTGGGTTACCGGCACCGCGCAGAGCGTGCAGTTCACGCTGGGCGAAGAGACGCTTTCCGCGCCTGTCACGGACGGCAAGGCGGAATGTACGTTCAAGCTCGAAAACGTCCACCTGTGGGACGGCGTCAATGACCCGTATCTGTACAAAATGCAGGCCACGCTCGATAGCGGCGATGCCGTGGAAGCCAATTTCGGCTGCCGCACGATTGCCTTTGACGCGGAGAAGGGCTTTATCCTGAACGGTCGTCCCTACCGCCTGTGCGGCGCAGCGCGACATCAGGACCGCCAGGGCCTTGGCAACGCACTGACCGAAAAAGAGCACGACGAGGATATGGCCCTGCTGCGCGAGATGGGCGCGAACACCGTGCGCCTGGCCCACTACCAGCACGCGCAGTATTTCTACGACCTGTGCGATAAATACGGCCTTGTGGCGTGGGCAGAAATCCCCTACATCACCGAGCATATACCCGAGGGCCGCGCCAACACCCTCTCCCAGATGACTGAACTGGTTGTGCAGAACTACAACCATCCGTCCATCGTCTGCTGGGGGCTTTCCAATGAGATTACCGGCAGCGGCAAGACGGAGGATCTGGTCGAAAACCACAAGCTGCTCAACGACCTCTGCCACAAGCTGGACGCCACCCGCCCCACCACCATGGCGCACATCTTTATGCTGGATGCCAATGACCCGCTGGTATTCCTGCCCGACATCCGCAGCTACAACCTCTATTATGGCTGGTATGTAGGGGAGTGGGACCAGAACGATGCGTGGTTTGATGAGTTCCACAAGAAACACCCCGATGCCGTGATTGGCCTGTCCGAGTACGGCGCGGATGCAAACCCCGCCTACCAGAGCGCCAAGCCAGCCAAGGGCGATTGGAGCGAGGGCTATCAGGCCGTCTACCACGAGCACATGCTCAAAATGTGGGCAGATCGGCCCTATATCTGGGCGATGCACTGCTGGAATATGTTCGACTTCGGCGCAGACGGCCGCGACGAGGGCGGCAAGCCCGGCCAGAACCAGAAGGGCCTTGTCACCTTTGACCGCAAGACGAAAAAGGATGCCTTCTACATTTATAAGGCCTACCTGAGCAAGGAGCCGTTTGTGCATATCTGTGGCCGCCGCTATGCCGACCGCACCGAGAGCGAAACCGAAATCAAGGTCTATTCCAACCAGCCGCGTGTGACGCTGTTTGTGGACGGCAAGGAGTTTGCCGCGCAGGACGGCGACAAGATTTTCAAATTCACGGTGCCGATTTCCGGCGAGCATACAATCGAAGCCCGCAGCGGTGCCTGCAGCGATACCATTGCCATCCGCAAGGTCGATAAGCCCAACCCCGCCTACGTGAAAGCGGGCGGCGAGGTTGTGAACTGGTTTGACCGCGCGGACGAGATCGTCAAGGAAGGGTATTTCTCCATCAAGGATTCTATGGGAGATGTCAAGGCCCATCCGCAAGCCTCTGCTGTGCTGAATGAGCTTATTGCCCCGCTGCAGGCCAAGGCCGCAGCCGCCTACGGCGATGTTGCTAAAAATATTCAGATTCCCGAATCCATGCAGCGCATGATGGACAAGATGAGCGTGGAGGCCACCCTGAAGCAGATGGGTAAGCTGGTCACACCCGCCTTTGTACATGAGCTGAACGCCGCATTGAATCAGGTGAAAAAGGAGGGGTGAGCGCAGGACCTGTAAGGCAGTGCCACAACTGCATTGAAAATTTTGTAAAAAGAAAGAGAGAAACAATACTATGGCTAACAAGAAAAACGACCCCAACCATCTCGGCTTCGGCCGCCTGATGGCGTGGAAAAGCTCGGACATTGCTATGGCCGGTCTGAACGTAATCGTTCTGGGCTATCTGAGCATTTATTGCAGCGACACCCTTGGCATTGCACCAGCAGTTGTGGGCACTGTGCTGATGGTAAGTAAAATCATCGACGCTTTTACGGATATTTTTGCGGGCTGGCTGGTCGACAACACCCATACCAAGCTGGGCAAGGGCCGCCCCTATGAGCTTGCCATTGTCGGCGTTATGCTCTGCTCTCTGGGCCTGTTCTCCGGCAGCCCTGCATGGAGCAACACGCTGAAAGTTGTGTGGATTTTCTGTATGTACACGCTGGTGTTCTCCATCTTCACCACCCTGCGCGGTGCGGCCAACACACCGTACACCATTCGCCACTTCAGCAACAACCCCATCCTGATTCGCAAGGTTGCCTCCTACGGTGGCGTTATCACGATGGCCGGTTCGATGATTGTCAGCATCCTGTTCCCCATCGTAATGAGCAAGCTGGCCACCAGCGCCGGCGGCTGGCGTACCACTGTGGCAATCTTTGTCCTTCCCCTGCTGCTGATTTCTCTGCTGCGTTTCTTCTTCTGCAAGGAGGATCCCAGCGTGGACGGCGGTGACGAGCAGTTCCAGCCGGTCCGTCTGAATGAGATTTTCTCGATGTTCCGCCGCAACAAATATGTCTGGCTGTATGCTATTATTATGCTGTGCTATAACATCAGCACCTCTCTGGCCGTTACGACCTACTACTTCAAGTACATCATCGGCAACACCGCTATGATGAGCGTTACCTCCATTTTCAGCATTGTGCTGCTGCCGCTGATGCTGGTATTCCCGTGGATTATGAAGAAAATCGGCGGTATGAGCAAGATGGTCGGTGTTTTTGCCTGCATCGGTATCGTTGGTTACATCATTGTTTTCGTCTCCGGCGCAAACCTGACCGGCGTCCTGCTCGGCGGTGTGCTGGGCGGTCTGGCCGGTCTGCCTTTGGCATACTACGGCGTTCTGTTCATTATGAACTGCTGCACCTATAACGAGATGATTGGCCTGCCCCGCATGGATGGCTCTGCCGGTATTCTGGCAAACTTCATGGGCAAGTGCGGCGGCGCCATGGGCAGCTTCATCACCGGGATCCTGCTCAGCGTCGGCGGTTACATTGCCGCAGAGGGGACGGTTGATCAGCCCGCAAGCGCACTGATGATGATTCGCATTGACTATGCGCTCGTCCCCGCCGTGCTGATGATTGTGATTGCAGCCTGCTCCTTTGGCTTTATGAAGCTGGAAAAGAAAATCCCCGCATGGGAAGCCGCCCAGAAGGCCAAAGCCGAGGCCACCCCGGCTGAAAACGCCTGAAACAGAAATGATTGATTTATAAAACAGTTCTGAAATAACAGACCGCGCATTTCCCGGCAAGGGCGATGCGCGGTCTGTCTTTTTGCAGATAAAGAGTATCGCACTGTTTTTGTTTTGTATTTGATCTTCTAATTCATGGTCAGACTGTATTCGCTCAAACACCCTTTAGAATGGTATGCCGGAAGTAGATGCTCAAAGCTGCCGACATCTCCGATTTTTCAAAAAGACTTGACATTCCCGGGCACTTCTATTATAATTATCAACGTTAATTATCTTTGATAATCGTTTGGAGAGGAATTTCATTATGACCATCGAACTGATCAAGCAGCTGCTGGATGCCTGCTATCTGGCAAAGCGGGCACGGGAGATGCTGCCTGCCCTGCCGGAGGGTGTGACATCCTCTTATATCCAGTGTCTGGATGTTATTCAGAAATTGCAGACCCGTGGCATCCAGCCGAAGATCTCTGATCTCAGCGATACACTGAACCTGCCCCGCCCCGGTGTGACCCGTACCGTAAAAGAGATGGAGCACAAAGGGTATCTGAGAAAACAGGTATCCGCTGAAGATGGCCGCGTGACCTATCTGTTTCTCACCGAGAGCGGGCAAGCGCTTTCCCAGAAGTACAATACGGACTACTTCTCGCAACTGCTCCCGTATCTGGACAGCATTTCCGAGGAGGATGCAGCGTGCACCATCCAAACGCTGGAAAAATTCTATGCTATTATGCGCGAAAGGAAAGATTCTCTTGAAAAACGATAAGACCGATTTTACCCAAGGCCGCATTTTGCCAAAGCTCGCTTTTTTCATGCTGCCCATTCTGGGTGCGCTGGTGCTGCAGGCCGCTTACGGCGCAGTAGACCTTCTGGTAGTGGGGCGCTTTGGCTCCACTTCAGGCTTGTCTGCGGTTTCTACTGGTAGCCAGGTACTCAATCTCGTCACCTTTGTTGTCACCCAGCTTGCCATGGGCGTCACAGTGCTCATTGCCCGCTATCTGGGCGAAAAACGACCGCAGTACATCGGGCAAGTCATTGGCGGGGCAGCTATTGTGTTCACCCTTCTGGCAGCTGCACTGTTCGTGGTGCTGGTGTTTTTTGCACGGCTTATTTCCAGTCTGATGCAGGCTCCTGCCGAAGCCCTAGACCTGACCGCCAGCTATGTGCGCATTTGCGGCAGCGGCATCTTCTTTATTGTAGCCTATAATATGCTCTCGGCTCTTTTCCGCGGTCTGGGCGACAGCCGCTCTCCGCTGATCTTTGTACTGGTGGCGTGCATTGTGAATGTTATTGGCGATCTGGTGCTGGTGGCTGGTTTTCATCTGGATGCTGCCGGTGCCGCCATTGCTACGGTAGCAGCACAAGCCGTCAGCGTAATCTGTGCAATCGCAATGCTGCTGAAGAAGGAGCTGCCCTTCAAAATCCATCGCTCTGATTTCAAGCTGAACCCCCAGTGCAAAAAATTTCTGGGCATCGGTCTGCCGCTGGCTTTGCAGGAGTTTTTGACCCAGCTTTCCTTTCTGGCGCTCTGCGCCTTCGTCAACCGGTTGGGGCTGGAGGCATCTTCCGGCTACGGTGTGGCGTGCAAGATCGTTAATTTTGCCATGCTGATCCCCAGTTCTCTGATGCAGTCCATGGCATCCTTTGTGTCCCAGAACGTGGGTGCTGGCAATAAAAAACGCGCCGAGCAGTCCATGTTCACCGGCATTGGCATCGGTCTGGTGTTCGGCTGCGTCGTATTTGCACTGGTGTGGTGCAAGGGTGACGTTCTCTCCGGTCTGTTTACGGCAGATGCCGCTGTTATTGCCAACAGCTACGCCTACCTCATGGGCTTTGCGCCCGAGACCATCGCCACTGCCATCCTGTTCAGCATGGTAGGCTACTTCAATGGCAACGACAAAACGCTCTGGGTCATGGTACAGGGGCTGGTGCAGACTCTGCTGGTGCGTCTCCCCATGGCGTATATTATGAGTATCCAGCCCAACGCCAGCCTGACGATGATTGGTCTGTCCGCACCCACCTCCACCGTAGTGGGCATTCTGCTCAATATAGGCTTTTTCCTCTGGCTTAAACGATACGAAAATCAAACGTCTGCATAAGTTTTGAAGGCTGGAGGCCTGCCGATGGTTGTTACCACCTACAAATATGATACAGTCGTGCTTGAAATTTCAAATTCAATCATGAGTCGATAATAACAAACAAGCCCACAGGATAGACCGCATAAAAATACGGCAGACCTGTGGGCTTGTTCCTTATATCGAGTTAATCTCTAAACGATAAATCCTCTGATCCATGACCTCCGGCCACATTCTTCAAATATTCCTCCGGGTTACCATTCAGAATCAAATCCGCGTAGCTCAGCGGATCATTGTAGATGAGGTAATCCAGTTCCGACCTCTGCGCCATGGTCACGTCCAGTGCATCCTCGACCCCGGTGCAGTCGATGGAAATTTTTCTCCCATCCCGGAGCAGTAGTTCCACACAGCCGGTATCCATGTTGAACTTGCAGGCTCTTTCATCGTACTTCATACTCGTGTCCTTTCTGCCTTACGGCACCTTTACAGTTGTGACCTTTGTGACACGGTCTTTTTTCTGATAAGGTTTCGGACACACAGCCGTCAGGGAAGAACTCAAATTTCATTTCCGAAGAAAACGAAAATCCGAACCCTTCTCCTATCGAGAAAAGGTTCGGATTTCATGGTTGGTGCGGATAAGAGGACTTGAACCTCCACCGAGTTGCCCCGATTAGAACCTGAATCTAACGCGTCTGCCAATTCCGCCATATCCGCATATTCTGTTGTGTTCCTGCGCCGTGGCGCCGGGAACGATAGTTATTATACCAGATGCAGCAGAATTGTCAAGCACTTTTTTGAAAAACTTTCATCTTTTTGGAAAGGATCATACTTTCGCATTTTTTGCAGACAGCGCGGCTGCGCTGTGCAGGCGTTTTTGCGGCATTTGCAGACGCATTGCGGTGCCTTGCGTGTGCCGTGCACGGTTTTGGGTTTGACAGGGTTTTCGCGGCGATGTAGAATAGAGGTACTGTTTTCTTACAATTATATAGAGGAGCGTTTTGCCATGCTGTATTTTGAAAACGACTACTGCGAGGGTGCACACCCCGCCATTCTGCAAAAGCTGACCGAAACCAACTTTGAAAAGGTCTCCGGCTACGGCACCGACCCCTACTGCGCCAGCGCCCGCGAGAAGATCCGCGCCGCCTGCGCCTGCCCGGAGGCCGATGTGCAGTTCATCTCCGGCGGCACCCAGAGCAACGCCATCGTCATCGCGTCCATGCTGCAGCGGTGGCAGGGCGTAGTGGCTGCTGCCACCGGTCATGTAGCCGGGCACGAGGCAGGTGCCATCGAGTACACCGGCCACAAGGTCATCACCCTGCCCCAGCACAACGGCAAGCTGGACGCTGCCGAGCTGCGGGCACTGGTGTCTACCTTCTACGCCGATGACAACCACGACCACATGGTGTTCCCCGGCATGGTGTACATCTCCCACCCCACCGAGTATGGCACCCTGTACACCAAGGCGGAGCTGGAAGCTCTGCACGCTGTGTGTCAGGAGTACAAGATGCCGCTGTTCCTCGATGGTGCACGGCTGGGCTATGGTCTGGCTGCCGAGGGCACGGACGTGACGCTGGCCGACCTTGCCCGGCTGACCGATGTGTTCTACATCGGCGGCACCAAGGTGGGTGCGCTGTGCGGCGAGGCTGTGGTGTTCCCCCACGGCGCACCGGCGCACTTTATGACCATGGTCAAGCAGCAGGGCGCACTGCTGGCAAAGGGGCGGCTGCTGGGCATCCAGTTTGACGTGCTGTTCACCGATGGCCTGTATTTCTCCATCAGCAAAAACGCCATTGCCACCGCCAACCGCCTGAAGGCCGGTTTTGCGGCAAAGGGCTATCGCTTCTTTATGGACTCCCCCACGAACCAGATCTTCCTTGTACTGGAAAACACCCAGCTGGCTGCGCTGGAAGGCAAGGCAAAGTTCGGCTTCTGGGAAAAGTTCGACGACACCCACACCGTGGTGCGCATCGCCACCAGCTGGGCCACCCGCATGGACGAGGTGGAAGCGCTGATCGACCTGATGTGATCCTACGCTCCTTTTGAGGGTATAACGATTTGAATGCCCTCCGCGTTGCTTTGGGCATTTTTAGCGGAAAAACATTTATAATTTTGGGACAGCGGAGCGTCTGCGGACGCTCCGCTGTCCCGTTTTCACGGAAAGGGCTGCTGCGGAGAACTGGCTGTTTGCCGTCACAGCTCCAATCGTGAAAAGAGGCTCAGAGGCGCCGACAGGTGCTTCTGAGCCTTTTTTATCGTTCTTCTGTATTCCACGGCTGCGGGGTGCTTTCCAGCGGCTGACCGGCGGCAAGGGCGCGCTCCATCAGCAGGGCAAGGTAGGCGTCCTGCAAGGCGTCTGCCAGCGGATACACCTCTGCCCCGCCGGCAAGATAGCCCTGCATCCTGTCCAGAAAACAGGCGATGGCGGTCTCGTCCTCGTTCAGTCCTGCCTGCGCGGCGGCAGCTGCCAGCGGGTCGGGCAGCGGGGTCAGTTGACGGCACACCGGCTCCCCGGCGGCATCCAGACAGCGCAGGGTGTCGTCGAACACTTCGCCCCGCTCTCCCTGCACACTGGTGTGGGTGCTGCGCAGATAGGAGTGGTACTGCACACCGTTAAAATCCAGAAACGCTGTGCCGCCGCCCGCAAATTCCAGCGTGTGCTGCTGCAAGGTCTTTTCCACCAATGCGCCGTTATGCACCGCACCCCAGCGGGAATCCGTTTCGATGATTCTTTCCGTCCAGCTGCGGCCGGTCACCCGCACCGGCTGCTGGCCGGCGTTCAGGAACTGCCGCGCCAGACTGACCGCGTGGTAGCCGTGCGCCACCGACAGCCGGGCAAACTGCGGCGTGCCCAGTGCGCCGCTGCGCACTGCTGCCAGCCGTTTTGCCAGCGTGGGGTACAGCCAGTACTGCTCTGCCACCTGCAGCTTTGCGCCCTGCCGGTGCAGCTGCCAGAGGGCGCGCAATGCGTCCTCCTCCAGCGCCGCCGGGGTCTCGCTCAGCACGGCAAAGCCCCGGGCAAGCCATTCGGTGCTGACGGCGGCGATGGACGCTTTATTCACTGCCACCACCACGAAATCCGGGTGCAGGGCAATGCACTGCTCCGCCGAGGTGCTTACCGGCACGCCGTACTCCCGGTGCATTTTTTCGGCCTTTTCCTCGGTGCGGCAAAGCATGGCGCACAGCTCGAACCGCTCCGGCAGCGCCTGCGCGATGCGCCAGTAAAACAGCGACCGCCAGCCGGAGCCTACTACAATAAACCGCAGTTAGCCATTTGCCTGTTCCTCCTGAATATGCTTTTGCAGCTCCTGTTCAAACCGGTCTGCGTCCAGCGGCAGGGTGATCTTCTCCCCCAGCCATGCGGACAGGTAAGCCGCGTCGGTCAGTTCCAGCGCCCGCACGCCCTCCACGCCGGGAGCGGTCAGGGGCGTGCCGTGCAGGATGGCGTCCGCAAAGTTTGCCAGCATCTCCGGGTAAGGCTCGGCCTGCGGCGCGAACTGCTCGGTGGTGGTGGTCTCGGTAAGCTGCTGGCGCTCGGTGCAGTCTGCGGTACGGCGGTAGGTCTCGGTGTCTGGCGTGTAGGTGTGCAGGGTGAGGGTGTCCTTTTCCAGCAGGGCGGTGCCCTTGGTGCCCACGATCTCCAACCGCTCGGTGTAGCTGCCCTCGCCGGTGGAAAGGATAAAGGTTGCCGTGCGCTGCTGCGGGTACTCCATCAGCAGGGTGGCTTCATCGTCCACCATAAAATCGTTATACTTTCCGTAGGGGATCACAGCATAAATACTGGTCGGCATCCCGAACAGCCACTGCCAGATATCCAGAATGTGCTGGCCCTGATTGAGCAGCGCACCGCCGCCCTCCCCTGCCCAGCTGGAACGCCAGCTGCCGGAGCGGTGGTACATCCATGTGCGGAAGTAGCGGCTGTTTTCCAGCTGCACCCGCTTGATCTCGCCCAATGCCCCATCATCCAGTAATTTTTTAAGCCGCATATACTTTTTGTAGCGGCGCTGATGGAACATCATGGCAAAAACAAGGCCGCTTTTTTCGGCGGCGCGGTTCATTTCCAGTGCCGGTGCCAGCGCGTTTGCGCTGGGCTTGTCGCACAAGACGTGCTTGCCGTGGGCAAAAGCCTGCATCACCAGCGCCGGGTGGGTCTTGTGCGGGGTGACCACCAGCACGGCGTCAAACTCTTCTGTGTGGTCGTACAGCGCCTCGGCGCTGGGGCACACCCGCACCGTATCCGGCAGGGTATCCTTTGCCCACTGCTGCGCCCCGGCGCTGCGGCAGACCACGGCGGTCAGGCGCAATGCGCCCGCCTTTCCTTCTGCGATCATCTGGGCATACTTGCGCCCCATGACCCCGGTGCCAATAACGGCTGCGCGTACTTCCTGCATGATAGTCCCTCCTGTTTTTCCACAATGCGTTTTGTTATGGGGGAAAACTGCCTTTCACCCCTTCAGGTTTGCTTCAATGGCGGCTTTATCCAGTGCCTCGCCGATGACGATGACCACCTCCTGCCCCTGCGGGATGGGCGCAAGGGTGCAGCCGGCGGCGGTGGCGTTCAGCTCCAGCCAGCCGCCTGCCGGGGCGGGCGCAAAACCCTTTACCCGCAGCACCCGCCCGCACTCGGGCGCTGCGAACAGCCGCTGTGCGGCGGCTTGCAGCTGCTGCGGGGTGAGGTGCAGTTCCAGAAAGCAAAGGGAGGTAAAGGCCGCGTGCTGGTCAAAATGCAGCTTCTCGCAGCTGGCCTGCCGATAGCCGCAGGCGGCAAGGGCAGCAAGGTCGGCATCGGTCAGGGCGTCCCAGTCCTTGGCAAGGATCTCCCCCGGCGCAAAGCGGCGGGAGGATTTTGCGGCTTCCAGTGCACGCTCCAAGTGGGCAGCGGCGGCGGCGCACTGGACGGGCGCTGCCAGCTGGGCACGGCTCAGCAGCACGCAGCCCGCGTTCATGGTCTCGGAGGCCAGCAGGTACTCTGCCTGCGGCGAAAGCGTTTCCGGCAGAAGGGCGTCCACAACGGCAATGACGCTGCCCAGCTGATACCACCGGTCCAGCGGGTCGTCCCGCAGGATATCGAAAAACTCGTCCACATCAAAGATGCCGCTGGGCTCCACCACCACCCGGTCAAAGCCGCGCATGGCCATGGCGATGAGCTTGGTGCGCATCCGGCGCTGGTGGGTGTCGCAGTCGCAGCCGCCGCTGATGGTCTCCACATCGCAGCCGGGGCCCAGCACCTCCTGCACCAGCATGGCGTCCACGTTCACCGCGCCAAAGTCGTTTTCCAGAATGCACACCTTATGTCCCTGCTGTACCAGATACCGCACATAGCGGCGCAGAAAGGTGGTCTTGCCTGCGCCCAAAAAGCCGGTGATGAGATCCACCTGAACCATATCTTTTTACCTCCGTTGCAAAAACCCTCCCAGCGCCGCAGCGCCCGGGAGGGCATATATTTCAGTCTTTTTTCCGGCGCTGCAGCTCCTGGATGATCCCCGCTGCTTCCGGCGCGATATCCCCCGGCGCAATGGCCGGGCGTGCCAGAAAATAGCCCTGCAAAAGGTCTGCGCCCAGCTCGATGACCGTGCGCAGCTCGGCGGCGGTCTCCACGCCCTCGGCAACGATCTTCATGCTGCGGGGGTGGGCGTAAGCCACCATATTGCGCAGGATCTGCTGCTTGTCCGGCGAGGTGTCGATGCCACGGATGATGGTAATATCCACCTTGACGAACCGGGGTGCAAGCTGCAATAGCGTATTCTCGTTGGAATAGCCGCTGCCGTAATCGTCCAGTGCAAACATCCCGGAAGAGCCCGGATCGTCGCGCTTTCTCTCCAGTGCTTCGTAGTCGATGGCTTCCTCTTCGGTGATCTCAATGACCATGCGACGGCGCAACTCATGCCAGCGGCTGTCTATATAATCAACATCCGCCTGCGTCAGGCAGGTGCTGGCGATGGAGTTGACAAAGAGCATGGCATCCCCGGACACACTGCCCGCCCGGCACAGGCTGTCGAAGGTCTCCAGCGCCTTGGTAAAGGTGAGGCGCTCGATCTCGTACAGTGCCCCCTGCTCCCGCGCCAGCTTCATGATGGTGGCCGGGGAGCGCAGGGTGGGCAGGTCGGAGCGCATCAGCGCCTCGTAGGCGACTACCCTGCCGCTGCGCGCCGAGAAGATGGGCTGGAAGCAGTAGAACACCTGCGCATTGCTGAGCAGCTGCCGGAACTCCCTGCGGGTGCGCTCGGCGTAGGCTTCGCGGTTGTACACCCCGATGTCGAACTCCTCCACCCGGCCCTTCTCCGAATGCTTGACCTGATACATGGCAAAGTCGGCGTATTTTTTGAAGGTCTCCCAGTCCTGCCCATCGTCCGGGTACCACGCAATGCCGCCGGAAAGGCTGATGTGCAAAGCGTTGCCGCTGGGCAGCAGCGCCACGCTCTGCTGCATGGCCTTCGTCAGGCAGTCGATCTTTTCCCGCACTGCGTCCCGGCTGCGGTAGCCGTGGAACAGCACAAGGAACTCATCGCCGGAAAGGCGTGCGCAGACTGTCCCGGCGGGGGTATTGTCCCGCAGGCACTGACCGGTGCGGCGGATGTACTGGTCGCCCCAGTCGTGGCCGTAGGTATCGTTGATGTGCTTGAGGTTATCCAGGTCCATCATCATCAGCGCAGCCACGCCCATGCGCTCCGGCGCGGCAAACAGCTCGGTGCACACCCGGTTGAAGGCCTGCCGGTTGTACAGCCCGGTCAGGATATCGTGATCGCGCTCGTGCTCGATGCGCTTCCGTTCCAGCACAGCGGCGGTCACGTCCTCGGCAAGGCCGATCTTGGCGTGCCCCTCGATGGTGCTGCGCAGCATGATGTACCGCACGCCGTCCGGCTGCTGAATGGTCAAAAGCTCGTCGCCCTCGGCGGTGTGGTCACAGGGATTCTTTTCCCGGATGCCCTTGAGCACCTCCTCGAACCGGCGCACGCTCAGCGGCTCGCCCTGCATCTCGGGCTTGCCCAGCAGGGAGAAGAAATTATCGGTCACAAACACGCTGCCAGTGTCGGTGCGCAGCTCGTAGCCGCCGATCTCCACACTGGCCATATCCATGATGCGCAAAAACTTGGTGGAGTTGGTCACCAGCTCCTTGTTCAGCTGGGTAATGGTCTCGGCAAAGCGGTCCACCTCCCGGATGGCGGTACGGGACAGGCGGGGGAAGGTCTTTTTCTCCTGCGCGTCTATCACCTCGCGGTACAAACGGTTGATGGGTCTGGCCAGCCGTGCCGAGACCAGCAGGCTGCCCAAAACGCTCAGCACCAGCGTGATCGCTATGGTGGTCAGCAGCACCTCGCGCACCCGGCTGGAAAAAGCCAGCAGCACCGACTGTTCCATGGTACCCGCCAGAAACCACTTTTCGGCGGCAAAGGGCGCGTTGCGGTTATACACCTGCAGCGGCTCCAGCACCATATAATAGCGCTTATCGTTCAGCTCCACCCAGTTGCCGCCGTTGCCGTTGCTGCGGCAGTTCAAAACGCCCAGCGGTGCATCTGCCGTTACCAGATCCTCGCCGGAGGTCACGGTCTTGCGCAGGGAGAGCACGCCGTCCGTCAGCGCATCATCGGTAGTGGTCACGATAAAATAGGTGCCTGCCTTGTCCTCGTCCAGCTCGGTGAAGGGCAGCTTTGTCTGCAGATACTCCGTGAGCAGTTCCACGCCCACCACGCCGTATACCGTGCCGTCCGGCAGGATCAGCGGCATCGAGTAGGCAATGGCATGCCGGTCGTCCCCTGCCAGACAGTAGGAGTTGGTGGTCCAGCGGCCATAGCTTTCCGCCGAAAGGCCGGCATCGCTCTTATACGCAGTCTGAAAGACCGTGCGCAGGATGCCGCCCTTGGTATCTCCCTGATAGGGGAAAGCGGGCTGCCAGCCCTTATCCGTGCCGATGGCCAGCTCTTTTACCACTGTGGCGCTGGCGCGTTCCAGCAAAAGGTCGCTGTTGCGCTCCGAAGGGCGGGCGTCCGGGTCCATATCCCGCAGGTAGATGCCGGGCATTTTTTTGCCCACCTCGCAGGTGTCCAGATCATGGGTGTTCAGGATGAGAAAAATGCCGGTCACCTGCTTTGTGCGCAGGGTGTCCAGAAGCTGCGGGGCAAGCGCTACCAGCAGGGCATCGCTCTGTTCGCTGCTGTTATCCAGCGTGTCCAGCGAGATATCGCCGCTTTTCAGCAGCTGCTGGGTGGTGGCGGTGATCTTCTCGCTCAGCTGCTCCAGATCCTCCGCGTTCCGCAGGATCTCCTGCACATAGCTGGCGCGGTTGCGCACCCGCATGGTAAGCAGATCCTTGGCGTTTTCGTCCAGCTGCTCGGTCACGTTGATGGCAAGGATGCTGGCGACCGCCATCAGCAGCTCCACCGCCAGCACCAGCATCATGGTGGCAAAAATATTGTAGAACACGGTTCTTTCCGGTCTGTTTTCCAAGCGCTGCCGCTGGCGCTGTTTCCATGCGTCAAACATCGCCCTGCCTCCTTTCCGTCTTTTTCCGGGCGGTCAGCCCTCGTACTGCTGTAACTGCGCAAGGGTGGCCTGATACCACGCCTCAAAATAGTCATCGGTCAAAAACTCTGCCGTGGCTGCCTCCGTGCTCTGGCCTGCGGCGATGCGTTCCAGCACCGTGTCCCGGTCGGCACTGGCCTGATTGCCCATGCTGTATTCCAGTATCTTGCGGACTGCATTGCCGCCTGCAAAGGCCGTAGGGGTGTACAGCTCGTTTTCGCGCACCGTTTTTACCGCGCCGGAAAGGGTCTGCTCCATATTGTCGGTCAGTTCCAGCCCGCTTGCGCGGATGGCGTCCATGTCGTTGGCGGCGGTGGTCACCGGCAGATAGCCCGACTCCACCGCGAAAGCGATGTTATTCTGCGGTTCGGTGAACCACTTTAAAAAGGTGACTGCGCCGTTGATCTCGGCCTCGGTGCCGCCGCCGAGACCGCAGCCGCCGCCAGAAAGCTGCGGCGCGAGATCTTGTCCTTCATCCCATACCCTCCCGGAGTATGCAGGCGCATTTTACCCCATACCATACTATTTTATATAATACCACCGTTTCCGGCATAGTGTAAACTCTTTCTTAAGAAATATGGTAAAAAAGTGCAGATGACGAATTTTCGTCTTATTTTTTGGCAGTTCTGCCAAAAGCACGCGTCCCCTATAAAAATGGGATAGCGGAGCGTCCGCAGACGCTCCGCTATCCCGAAGTAAAAAATAATTATTCCTCTAAAGATGGCCAAAGCACAAGCGGCGGCCATTTTTGATCGTCCCGCGTTACATCCGTATCCGCTGCGCGGCGCGGGCGATGGAGGCCAGCAGCGTCACAAGGCGCTTTTCGTCCATCTGGCCGCAGTAGGTGGTAAAGGTGTAGTAGCACCCCTGCACGCAGAAGGAAAGCACCACCTTGCGCACTACGTCCGTCTCAAAGGTGGGGTCGGTCTGGGCGATGCACTGGCACATGGCCTGCTCCACCCGGTTGATGAACAGCCCCTGCCGGGAGCCGGAGAAGAGCACGCTGATCTCGGCCTGATGCGCGGTGAAGGCGCGGAACATCTCCCGCGCAAGCCACTCGGTGCGCTCGCTCACATCGCTGGCGGTCAGGCGGGGCAGGCTTTCCACCACCGCGTGCACCATCTCGTCCTCCATGGCGTTGGCCAGCGCATAGATATCCTGATAATGGGCGTAGAATGTGGATTTATTGATGCAGGCACGGTCGCACAGCTCCTTGACACGGATCTTTTCCACCGGCTTTTCGCGGCGCAGCTCCATAAAGGCCTGCTTGATGGCGCGCTCGGTCTTTTCAATGCGGATATCCAGAAAACCCACCTCTTTTGCATTTTTGTTGATTTTCCAACATTTTTCCGGTTTTGCGGATAGACAAGCCCCGCAGCCCTTTTTATACTGGGTATAAGCGGAGCGGCGTTACTCCTTGCGGTACAAAAGCCCCTGCTGTTCCAAAGCATCGTGGATGCGGGCAAAGGTGTCCTTGTCCGGGCAGCGCAGGGTGTGCAGGTGCACACCGCCGGTCATGCGGCTCAAAAGGCTTTCAGGTGCATCGGCTGCCTGACGGATAAAGTTATCCACGTCGTACCGGTTGCACAGGTTCAATGTGGCGCGGATCTCGCCGTACAGGCTGTTTTCCACCGCCACATCCACCACCGTGCCGCCCTGATCCACCACGGTGTACAGCTCCCGGCGCATCTCCTCCTGCGTGCGGTGCACACAGGCCAGAATGCCGGTATAGCCCTTCTCCGCCAGGTGCAGCTGGTAGCCCCGGGGGGTGGCATCGATCTGCGCCCCACCGGCGCGCAGCAGCGCCACATCCCCTACCACGATCTGCCGCGACACCCCCAGCTCGGCCGCCAGCGTGCTGGCGCTTAAAGGGGCACCGGCGCTGTTCAGCCGGGTCAGGATGCGTTCTCTGCGCTGTGCTGCATTCATAGGGGGTCAGGCTTCCTTTCCGTAAAACGACTTTTCTCTCCTTATTGTAGCAAAACGCGGCAAAATGTGCAAGGTTATTCCAATCTCAGCTTTCTGAACAAAGGCTTCCCCCGGACGGGGGAAACCTATCTCCAAAGGGTAAAGGCTTTTGCGCTGGTCACGCCGCAGGCGTTGCTTTATTCCAATCTCAACAGGGTGGCGTAATTGGAGGGCAGCTGCACCTTCATGCGGTCCCACTCGGTGGAGACCAGCACCTCCTGTGCACCCACGGTGTCCGCCAGCAGGTCGGTGACCTTGGCGGTTTCCACCGGCAGCTGGAACTCCAGCTGTGCGGGGGTATCGCCGTTGTTCAGCACCGCCACCACGGCCTTGCCGTCCAGCACCCGGGCAAAGGCGTAGCACTGGGTGGTGAGCTGCAATTCCTTTACCTCGCCGTAGGTCATTTCCGGCAATTCAGCCTTGCATTTCCCCAGCGCTTTGTATACACTGGTAACAGGATTTGTACGTTCTGCATCAGCGTAGTCACTGAGCTCCAGACAGGGGCGCAGCGGCCAGTCGCTGCCCCACTCCTTTTTGCCCTCGATGCCGAACTCTGAGCCGTAGTAGATGGACGGGATGCCCCACAGGCTGTACACCAGAATGGCAATATGTCGGATGTGCTCTTTGTTGCGCAGCTTGTTGGGCAGGCGCTCCACATCGTGGTTATCCGAGAAGAGATACAGCCGGGTGTCGTGGCACAGCCCCTGCAGCCGGCGCATGGTGTGGGCAATTTCAAAATAGTTATGGTCGTTGTGGCCGCTCCACAGGCCCTTGTGCAGCTCGTAGTTGGTGACCGAGTGCAGCATTTCCGGGTTTGCCCAGCGGCTGTAATCGCCGTGGATGACCTCGCCCATCAGCCAGAACTCCGGCTTTACCTCGTTTGCCAGACGGCGCAGCCCGCGCATAAAGTCGAAATCCAGCACATCGGCTGCATCCAGACGGATGCCGTCGATGTCGAACTGTTCCACCCAGAAGCGGACGGTATCATAATGGTACTGCTGCACCTCCGGGTTGCGCTGGTTCAGCTTGACCAGCAGGTTGTAGCCGCCCCAGTTGCCGTAGGAAAAACCGTCGTTATACTCGTTGTTGCCCCAGAAGTTCACATCGCAGAACCAGTCCTTATAGCGGGCGTTCTCGCGGTTTGCTTTCAGGTCCTGGAAGGCGAAGAAATCGCGGCCCACATGGTTGAACACGCCGTCCACGATGACCCGCTGCCCGCGGGCGTGGCAGGCCGCCACAAAAGCCTTGAACTCCTCGTTGGTGCCAAGGCGGCGGTCCACCAGACGGTAGTCGATGGTATCATAACCGTGGGAGCCGCTCTCGAACAGCGGGCCGATGTAGATGGCTGTACAGCCCAGCTTTGCCGCGTGGGCTGCCCATGCTTCCAGCTTTGCAAAAGCGCCCGGGGTGGGCTGGCCGTCATTTTCGTGCGCACAGCCGCACAGCCCCAGCGGATAGATGTGATAAAATACTGCTTCGTCATACCAAGCCATGATCATTCGCTCCCATTCTATTGCTCTAAAAAGTTGCACCGCCCGCAAGGCGGTAGCAACAGTATACCACACCCTCTGGCAAATATGTGTATTTTTGCCGATTTTTGTCAAGATTCGCTAAGATTATCGGCCACTGTGCCGGTAAAAAGCATTTTTCTTGGATAGTTTGCCCAAACAGCCTTGTATCAACCGGCGCACACCGTCGGTCAACATAGAGAAGTAAGGAGATCTTTGCATGAATTACCCTGTGATCCCCCGCACGTTTTTCAGTGGCGACTGCTTCGATGCCTACCGCATTCTGGGTGCGCACCCCTGCACCGACCCAAACGGCGCCGAGGGCTGGCGTTTTGCCGTATGGGCACCCGGTGCCACCGCCGTGGAGGTGTGCGGCGGCTTTGACGGCTGGGAGCGCGGCGTGCCCATGGAAAAAGCCGATACCGGCGTGTGGAGCGCCTTTATCCCCGGCCTTGCGGAAGGAGATCTGTACAAATACCGCGTGCATGGCGCGGACGGCAGCACCGTGATGCGCAGCGACCCCTACGCCTTTGCCACCGAGCTGCGCCCCGGCACCGCCAGCAAACTGACAAAGCTGGATTTCACCTTTGACGACACCGCGTGGATGGAGCGGCGGGACAAATGCCGCAACCGCCCGCTGAACATCTACGAGCTGCACGCCGGTAGCTGGAAGCACAAGCCCGGCGCAACCCGGCCGGACGGCTCGGACGGGTGGTACAACTACGAGGAGCTGGCGCGGGAGCTGATCCCGTGGCTGCTGGAGCACCACTTTACCCATGTGGAGCTGCTGCCGCTGGCCGAGCACCCCTTTGACGGCAGCTGGGGCTACCAGACCACCGGCTACTTCTCGGTGACCAGCCGCTACGGCACCCCCGCCCAGTTTGCGGGCTTTGTCAACGCCTGCCACCGCATGGGCATCGGCGTCATCATGGACTTTGTGCCGGTGCACTTTGCCGCCAACGCCGACGCACTGGCAAAGTTTGACGGCACCTACCTGTACGAGTACGACAGCGACGTGGGACAGAGCGAGTGGGGCACCTGCAACTTCAACTACTACCGCCGGGAGGTGTGCAGCTTTTTTGAGCAGCGCCGCCGGGCTGTGGATGGACGTGTACCACTGCGACGGCATCCGCATGGACGCCATCTCCCGGGCGCTGTACTGGCAGGGCGACCCCAACCGCGGCGTGAATCAGGGCGCGGTGAACTTTTTTGCGCAGCCTGAACCACGGCCTGAACGAGCGCTGGCCCACCGGCATCTACATGGCGGAGGACTCCACCAACTTTTTAAAGGTGACCGCCCCCACCCGCTACGAGGGCGTGGGCTTTGACTACAAGTGGGACATGGGCTGGATGCACGACACGCTGGACTACTTTGCCACCCCCTTCGGCGAGCGCCCGGGCTGCTACGGCAAGCTGCTGTTCAGTATGCACTACTTCTACAACGAGCTGTATCTGCTGGCGCTGAGCCACGATGAAGTGGTGCACGGCAAAAAGACCATCATTGACAAGCTGTGGGGCAGCTACGCGGAAAAATGCGCCCAGCTGCGCACCCTGTATTTTATATGTACACCCATCCCGGCAAAAAGCTGAACTTATGGGCAACGAGCTGGCACACTTCCGGGAGTGGGACGAAAAGCGGGAGCTGGACTGGAATCTGCTGGAATACCCCTTCCACGATGCCTTCCAGAAATACTTTGCCGCTCTGAGCCGCACCTACGCCTCCGAGCCCGCCCTGTATGACGGCGAGTACAACCCGGACTGCTTTGAGTGGGTGGCCAGCGAAAGCTGCGCCGAGGGTGTGTACGCATGGCTGCGCAAGGGGCGCGGGCAGAACCTGCTCTGCGTGATGAACACCCAGGACCACGCCCACAAAAAGTTCCCCCTGTACCTCAAGTTCCCCTGCAGCGCAGAGCTGGTGCTGGACACCGAGGCCGGCACTTGGGGCGGCGTGCACAAGGCGCACCGCAAGCAGAGCTTCCACACCACCGACGGCGGCGTGTTCGGCCGGGACTACACCCTGACGCTGGACCTGCCCGCCATGGGCAGCTATCTGCTGCGGCTTGCCCCGGAAGCCCCAAACCCGGACGCCGCCCGCCTGAGCGCCAACAGGGCGCTGGCGCAAAAGCGCAAGGCGGCAAAGGCTGCTAAGGCCGCCGCGGAAGTTTCCGATAAGTAATATTTATGCAAAAATGTCCCGTCTGCTTTGAAAGCGGCGGGACATTCTGCATTTTTCGCCGCCGGGGTGCTGGACAGTGCCCCGGGGAGTTGTTATACTGTAAGGTGTGAAACTTTGCAAGGAGGGTCTTTTTCCATGTCCGAACCCATTACGAAGCCCCGCGTTTCCGCTGCGGCGAAAATCGTGCTGGTGCTGGCGGCAGCAGCGGTGCTGCTGGCCGTTTTTGCGCAGGCTGCGCCCGGCAGCAAGTTCTTTTTTCCGCTGGTGAGCCTGTGGTGCAACCTTGCCCTGTTTGCCTGTGTGCTGCTGGTGCTGCGGGTGGCGGGAATCAAATTTGACCTCTTCCACAAGGCGGTGCTCGTCGGCCTGTGGGCGGCGGCGCTGGTCTACTTTTTCTGGGCGCTTGGCCGCCGCAGCTTTGTGTATATCTGGGATTACGTCAACTATATCAACAAACAGTACTGGGCCGAAGCTGCCTTTCTGCAAAGCCCGGCGGCGGGCTTCCAGTTCATCTTCGGCTCCTTTGCCGAGGACTACACCAACTTCATCACCCTGTTTCTGGAGTTTCCCTTCTGCCTGAGCGACCGCACCGGCGACAGCTTTGCCTTTTGTCAGGTGTTCAGCATCCTGCCCATGCTGCTGGTGCTGCTGGCAGGGCTTACCATCAAGGTGGGGCAGATGCTGCGGGTGAAAAACCGCTTCTGGTACTTCCTCATCGGCATGACCTGGATGGTCACCTACCCGTGGCTGCGCATGAGCGCCATGCTCAGCCAGCCGGACTGGTTCGGCCTCATCTTCGGCTTCAGCATCCTGCTGCTCACGCTGGACTTCCGGTTTGAAAAGCTGGAGCCGGTGCGCTTTTGCCTGCTGTTTGCCGCCACGGCAGCCATCATCCTTTCCCGCCGGTGGTACTTATATTTTGTGGTGGGCTACTATTTTGCCTACGCGGTGCTGGTGCTGGTAAGCAGCGCGCGCATTGCCCGCGCCGGGCAGAAAAAGCAGGCGCTTTTGCAGGTGCGCAACCTCGTGCTGTTCGGCCTGATGAGCATGGTGGCCATGCTCATTCTGCTGTGGCCGATGGTCAGCCGCATCCTCGCTTACAGCTACGCCGAGCGCTATTCCTACTATAACGGCGGCGGCTTTGTGGCCGAGATCAGCCTGCAGTTCTGGCGCATGGGTCTGATGAACCTTGTGCTCGTGGGCATGGGGCTGTGGTTCAGCCTGAAAAAGCGCAAAATGCCCGCGCTGCCCTGCCTTGCCGGGCTGGAGATCCTGCTGAGCATGCTGCTGTTCACCCGCATCCAGAACACCGGCTCCCACCAGATGCTGCTGTTCCTCCCGGGGTGGTTTCTCCTGTTTTTGCTGGGCGCAGCGGCGCTGGCCGAGGGCATCAACCGCTTCCGGACGGCAAAGGTCGTGTTCTGGGTGTTCACGCTGGTGTTTGCCACCTCGGTGCGCTGCTCTCCCCTTACCACCATCGCCCTGCCCGGATTCATGGTCGATCACTTCCCGCTGGCAGTCACCGAGGAGTTCGTCCGGCTGGATAAGCTGATCTATGACCGCAAGGATCTGCCGCAGATCAAGGCCATTGCCAACTGGATCGACACCCACTGCGCCGAGGGCGAGATCAGCTATATGATCCCCCACGATATGCTGTACTGCCCGGATCACTTCAAGAACTGCCAGCTGCCCGCAACCCCCATCAACGATAAGCTGGCCTTCGGCTTCTCGGTGCCGGGCACCCACAACTTCCCCATGCAGTTCTTCGAGGCCAAATATGTCCTCACCGCCGACCCCTTCCCCCAGACCTTTGTGGGCAACGGCGAGATGTCCCACAAGCTGAACGAGAGGTTCCTTGCGGTGCGGGACGAGTACTTTGCGCTGGAAGCCACCTTTGATATGGGCAACGGCACCACCTTTACCATCTGGCGGCGCACCGTAGCCCCCACCCGCGCCGAGGTGGAGTACTACCTGAGCGCCTTTAAAGAAGAAGATGCCCAGTACCCGGAGATGTTCTCCCAGATCGCAGAAAGCTGGCTGGCCGCCCGTGGGCTGTAACGCCGCTTTTGTAAAAAGGAGTGTTCGACTATGGAACAAACTGCAAACACCATGCCCGCTGCCACTTTGGGGCAGTACAAGGGGCTTGCCTTCACCCGCCGGGTGCGCCCGGTATCGGATAAGGCCGTAGAGGCGGATATCGGCAATCTGGCGCGGGTCCACGCGCCCTTTGTGCCCACTGACGCGCCCGCCGCCCGCGGGATGCGGGTCACGCTGGATTTCGAGGGCTTTCTGGAGGGTGCGCCCATCCCGGACAGCCGGATGGAAGCCGTGACCGTGGTGCTGGGCACCGGGCAGCTGATGCCCGCCGCCGAAGAAGCGGTGTACGGTCACTGCGCGGGCGAGACTTTCCGGTTCGATTTCACCTACCCCGCCGATTTCCGGGTGCCGGAGCTTTCCGGCAAGACCGCGCAGTTTGAGATCTGCCTGCACACAGTGGAGCGCAAGCAGGTGCCCCCGGTGGACGATGCCCTTGCAAAATCGCTTGGCTATGCGGACTTGGAGGCCCTGCGGGAGAGCCTGCGGGAGAAAAAACGCCTTTCCCACGAGGCCAACGCCGACCGCATTGCCGGGGCTGCGCTGCTGGATATGGCGGGCGCGAACCTGACCGTGGAGCTGCCCGCAGAGCTGCTGGCGCAGAACGCCGAATACCAGATGACCCAGCTGCGGGAAAAGCTGCGCAAGAGCAAAATGACCATGGAGCTCTACTGCAAGAGCGCCGGGCTGACCCCGGAGCAGGTGCGGGAGGGCTACCGCAAGGAAGCCGAGCGCCAGCTGCGGGCCATGCTGGCAGTGCGCGCCATTGCCGAAGCCGAAAAGATCACCGTGACCCAGCAGGAGGTGGACGCCGAGATCGCCCGTCTTTCCAAGCTGCACGACACCCCGGAAGAAGAGATCCGCAAGGTGCTCAGCCGGGACGCCATCGCCGCCGCCGTGACCAACCAGAAGGTGCAGCGTTTCCTGCTCGACCACGCTGCCCTTACCTCTGTTGTGGAAAAGGAGTAAGACCATGGGCTTTTTTTACCAGAACTGCAATGGATGCCCTGATGAAGACCAGCCATCCCGAGATCAACCGCCGCCAGTGCTGGAACCTGCACCCCCACCGCAAGCCCTGCACCACCTGCAAGGACATCTGCCCCTACGGCGAGGAGATCTTTACCCGCCCGAACCTCGTCAAGGACTGGGACCCCTGCACCGACTGCGGACTGTGCGTTTCCGCCTGCCGCAGCGGCTGCATTGCGCCTTCGCCGGAGCAGGTGCAGCGGGATACCGCCGCGGCGGACACCGACAACGATACCATTTGGATCGGCTGTGAGAAGTCCAGCCGCAAGAACACCGTGGTGCGCAGCTGCATCTGCGCCCTCTCGTGGGAGGCGCTGGCGTATCTGGCGCTGAACAAAAAGATCGTGCTGGACCTGACCCCCTGCGGGCAGTGCGAGAACGACCTGTGCGCCGAGCAGCTGCGCAAAGAACTGACCCGCCTTGTGGACTTTTTCGGTCAGCCGATGTTCGAAGCGCGGTTCTCGCTGGCGTATGAGGAAAAGGAGTACCCCTACCATGTGCAGGAGCTGACCCGCCGCGAGATGCTGGAACAGGTGAGCCACGGCTCCAAGAGCGGCACCAAAAAGCTGCTGCAGATGCTGCCCGGCCTGCGCAGCGAAGAGGACAGCGGGGTGGACTTCCGCCTGCTGCTGCACCAGCGCACAAAGCAGCTGAAAGCCGCCATGGAAACGCCCCTGCAGTACGGCTACTATATGCCCAAGTTCACCGACAACTGCTTTGGCTGCGGCCGGTGCGAGAAAGCCTGCCGCGCCAATGCCCTGAAGTTTGAGGAGATGCCCAACGGCCAGACCCGCATGGTGCTTACCCCGTGGAAGTGCAGCGAGTGCGGCGTGTGCATGAACGTGTGCTCCAACAAGGGCTTTGACGGCATGAAGCTGTACCAGCTTACCACCCTTGGCCCCGTGGTGCTGTACAAGTGCACCAAGACCCTGTGCAAGCAGTGCGGCAAGCCCATTGCCCCGGACAGCGCCGAGGGTCTGTGCTCGGTGTGCCGCATCAAGGCGCGCACCCTGAAACGGCAGGAGGAGGCACGTCAGCGCGCCGAGCAGCTGAAGGCCGAGCGCGCCGCCAAGGCCGCCGAGGAGGCCGCCAAGGCAGCGGAAAACGCTGCGGAGACCGCTGCCGAAGCCACCGCCGAGGCCGCAGCCCAGACCGTGGAGACCGCTGCCGCCCTGCCGGAGACCATCCCCGCCGGGCAGAGCGCTGCCCCTGCCAATGTAACTGCACCTGCTCTCGGAGAGCCGGTCTCCGAATGATGATAAAGAAAGGTCTGATCCTATGATGGAAGATGGCAAGGAGCCGGTCTACGCCTCCAAGGCAAAGCCATGGCTGAAATATTATGAGGAAAAGTACATCCATCAATCCGTGCCGGAGTGCTCGGCCTTTGCGCTGGTCTGCCGCAACAACGAGCGGCATCTGGGCGACACCGCGCTGGAATACTACGGCCGCAAGTTCAGCTACGCCGACCTGATCGTGCAGATAAAAAAGACCGCCGCCGCCCTGCAGGCGCTGGGGGTGAAAAAGGGCGATATCATCACGGTGGTCAGCGTGATGACCCCGGAGGTGGTCTACACCTTCTACGCCGCCGACCTGCTGGGCGCTACCCTGAATCTGGTAGACCCCCGGTACAGCGCCGAGGGCATCCGGGAGTACATCGAGGAGGTGGAGTCCCGCCTGCTGATCTGCCTGAACGTGGTGTACCCCCGCTGCCATCAGGCCGCAAAGCGCACCAGCGTGGAGCGGGTGGTGGTGCTCAGTCCCGCCGACAGCCTGCCGCTGGCCAAAGCCGTGGGCTACAAGCTGACAGAGCCGGATAAAAACCGCTACGCTTCCAACGTGCTGCGCTGGAAGGCTTTTATCGCCGCAGGCAAAGGGCACAGCCCCGCCGCCGCGCCCTACGACCCCCAGCACACCTGCGTGGTGGTGCACAACCGGCGGCACCACCGGTTCGCCCAAGGGCGTTATGCTGACCGACTACTGCTTCAACGCCCTTGCACAGGAGTTTGCCGCCCAGAGCCGTCTGTTCCACCGCGGGCAGAAGCTGCTGAACGTCATGCCGCCCTTCATCGCCTACGGTTACAGCTGCGGCATCCATATGCCGCTGGTCATGGGGCTGCATATCATCATCATCCCCAATCTGGACCCGGATAAGCTGGGCGCACTGGTGTGGAAGTACAAGCCCGCGCACATGTTCGGCGTGCCCACCCACTACCAGCAGCTTGCCGCCGACCCGCTGCTGAAAAACAAAGACCTCTCCTTCATCCGCAACTACGCCGCCGGAGGCGATTCCCTCTCGCTGGGCGCGGAACAGACGGTGAACCGGTTCCTCAAAGCCCACGGGGTGGAGTACCCGCTGGCAAAGGGCTACGGCATGACCGAGGTATCCTCGGCTGCCACCATCGCCGCCGGTAACGTGACAAAGCCCGGCAGCGTGGGCATCCCCATGGTCAACACGGTGGTCTCCATCTTCGAGCCGGGCACCGAGACCGAGCTGCCCATCGGTCAGCGCGGCGAGATCTGCATCTGCACCCCCACCGCCATGAAGGGCTACTACAACAAGCCCGAGGAGACCGCCTACCTGCTGCGCCGCCACGCGGACGGCCAGCTGTGGGCGCACACTGGCGATATCGGTTCCATGGACGAGGACGGCTTTGTGTATCTGGACGCCCGCATCAAGCGCATCATCATCCGGCACGACGGCTTCAAGGTGTTCCCCTCCATGATCGAAAACGTCATCAGCCGCCACCCCGCCGTGCACCAGTGCTGCGTGGTGGGCTACGCCGATACCGACCACACCCAGGGACGTCTGCCCTTCGTCTTTGTGGTGCTGGAGCCTGCCGCCACCGGCAAAAAGCGCCAGATCCTGCGGGAGCTGTGCCAGCTGTGCCTGGAGGAGCTGCCGGAGTATGTGCAGCCCGCCGCCTCGGCCTATAAGATCATTCCCGAAATGCCCCTGACCCCCGCCGGCAAGGCCGACTACCGTAAGCTGGAAGAAGAGGTGGGGTGAACACTCCCGTGAAAATTCGTTTGGAGCGCTCCGCAGAGCGCGACAAACGCGAAATATAAATAAGCTTTCCGCTGAATATGCGCAAAAGCGAGCGCGGCGCGCATTCCAAATCGTCCCACTGCCCTTGAGAAAGAAGGAATCATCCATGAAACATCCTCGTTTTACCGCATGGCTGTGCAGCGCCGCTGCGCTGGTGCTGCTGGCTGTGCCTGCCTTTGCCCAGCAGCCCGACGCCCTGCCGCCGGAACAGACCGCCCCCGCCGCGCAGGAGCAGACCGCCGAGGCAGCTGCCCCGGATGCGGAAGCCCCCACTGCGGAAGCCCCTGCCGCCGATCCTCAGCGCACCTATGTGGCGCTGGGCGACAGCATCGTTTCCGGCGTGGGTCTGCCGGATTTCAAGTACACCGAAGCCGCCATCGGCATAGACGCGGCCCCAAACTTCGAGGGCTACCCGGAGCAGTGCTATGTTTCGCTGGTGGGCAAAGGCCTTGGGCTGGACCGTCAGCACGCCATCAACCTTGGCCTGCCCGGCCTGACCACCGGCGACCTTGCGGATATGCTGCGCACCGGCGCAATGCCCCAGATGAACCAGCAGGCGGGCACCTACTACGTCTACCCCCAGATGCTGGACTACCTCAAGCGCGCGGATGTCATCAGCGTGCAGATCGGCTCCAACGATGCGCTGGTGCCCGCCCTTGTGGCGCTGGGCAACGCCACCAACTGGAAGAGCGAGCAGCTGGTAGCCACCATGGTCAGCGGCGTGCTGCGCGAGCCCAGCTTTGAGAACCTGCAGCGGCTGAACAGCGACCTTTCCCGCCTGCGGCTGACAAGGGAAGAAAAACAGGCCACCACCCAGCTGCTGCTGGGCGGCGGTACGGACGCCATCTGCGAGCAGGCGTATCAGGAAGCCGCCGTGCATATGCCGCAGGTCGTAGCGGAGCTGCGGGCGCTGAACCCAGACGCGCAGATCATCCTTTTGGGCTACACCAACCCTGTGCCCCTGCTGCCGGAGTGGACACAGCTGTTCCGACGGCTGAATGCCCTCAGCAAGAGCCTTGCCGCCCAGAACGAGAATGTGACCTATGTGCCCATCCCCTTTGCCATGACCGCCACCGACGCCCACCCCACCGTGAGCGGGCATAAGTACATCGCCAACCGCATCCTGCGGGCGATCAAAAAATAACCACAACGCACAATGCCGGGCAGCCTGCAAGCTGTCCGGCATTTGCATTTTCACGGGGAGGGGCCCCCCTTCAGGCGCTCCCGCGCCAGCTCCCCCAAGGGGGAGCCAAGCCATAAAGTTCATCACTAAAGTTTTAGGTGCAATGAGAAATCTTCCGGCAGTGCTCTTGGCTCTCCCCTTTGAGGAAAGACTTCCCCCACTCCGGGGGAAGATGTCACCACAGATGACAAAAGGGGGAATCTGTCACCACAGGTGACTGAGAGGGCGCAACAAGGCTAATGGGTGCTGCCCCTCATCCGGCGC
>ENA-OQCL01000199-OQCL01000199.1-human-gut-metagenome-genome-assembly--contig:-NODE-199-length-32623-cov-5.038959_pt1 | contig 32623 bp, 35 predicted proteins | sample MGYA00242502_ERZ504586 | MGnify/ENA primary metagenome ERZ504586 (study PRJEB26092, sample SAMD00036316) | human gut metagenome | host: Homo sapiens | study: EMG produced TPA metagenomics assembly of... | reverse complement strand
AAGGGGGAACCCTCGCCGGGGGTTCCCCCTTTGCGGGCGGCTAAAGCCGCCCGCAGCCCTGCGCGCCTCCATAACGCCGGTGGTGAACGCACGCCGGGCGGGGGTGGAACCCCGCCCCTACGTGGGCTGGTGGAACGTGGTGACATCGGCGTAAGGTACGTCGAGAACGCCGCCCCATGAATTGAATCAAAAATGCCGCCCAAAGGGCGGCATTTTTACATTATAAGCAGCGAGAGCGGTATGAGCAGCACAAGCGCCGCCACGTTTACCACGGTAAAATACAGCATATACTTCCCCGCCCTTGAACCCGGAACGGCGCAGTAGAGCTTGAACGAGATGAGGCTCGCCAGCGAGGCGATGATGGTACCCAGCCCGCCCACGTCGGTACCGAGGAGCAGGCCCTTCCAGTCCTCCGTGAAGCCCGCCAGCAGCACCGCGGCCGGGACATTGCTGATGACTTGGCTGGCCAGCAAGCTGGTGAAAAACGTGCTTCCGTCAAGCATAGCCGACAGAGTGTCGTTCACCACCGGGATGTTGCCTATGTTGCCGGCAAATATGAAAAAGAACACAAAGGTCAAAAGCAGACAGTAATCCACCTGCTTGAGCGCCGCGCGGTCCACCAACAGCAGCGTCAGAAACACCACCACAGTAACAGCCCCGTAATGCACGACGCGCATGACCGCCAGCAGACACATGATGAACAGCACGATACACAGCGCGAGGCGCCTTACGTGCGTTATCTCCGCTCGCTCACCGAAGTTCACCTCTATGCCGCCCTTCGGACCAAACACTACAGCCAGTATGAGAAGCACAAGGCTCGCCCCCGCTATGGGCAGCACAGCCGCAAAGAAATCCCCGGTCGGCACGGAGTATTTCGCGTATATGTATAGATTCTGCGGGTTGCCAACGGGCGTCGCCATGCTGCCAAGGTTCGCGGCAACGGTCTGAAGCACGATGACAGGAATGAGCCGGTCCGTGCGGCCTATGGCCTGTAAAATCAGCACCGCAAAAGGTACGAATGTGATGAGCGAAACATCGTTCGTCACAAGCATCGAGGTGAAAAACGGCAGCAGTACAAGTATCATCGTCACGCGGCGGAGGCTCCCGCGTCCCGTAAGCAGTCTCTGGGCCATAACCGCGAAAAGTCCGCAGCCCTTCAGCCCATCCACCACCGCCATGAGGCAGAACAGCAGGCACAGGACGCGCAGGTCGATGTAATCCATATACCCCGGCCCGGGCGGAACTGCAAGCATCGATAAAAGAGCCGCGACAGCCGAGATGACAAGCACCGGCTCGCGGCGGAAAAAGGCGGACACGCCCTTCAAAGCGCACACCTCCACTTAAAAGTCGCGTACATGATAGCACGACAGGCGAAAATGTCAATAGCCCTCCCCAATCTATTGTGTTTTCGATGGAAAGAGGCTATAATTTTCCCCGGGAGTGATGCCTTGTGCCGGACGAATACACAATGCGCGCCATAGCGCACATACGTAGCGACTTTGACAGCAAATTCGGTATCCCGCGCCAGAGCGGTGTGGTCCCGGAGCTGGAGGCCGACATAGTTTTCACGCCGGAGTTCCGCAATCCGGATGCCCTGCGCGGCATAGAGCGCTGCTCGCATATCTGGCTCATATGGCTCATCTCCGGCAACCTGCGGGAGGGTTGGCAGCCCACGGTGCGCCCACCCAGGCTTGGCGGCAACGCGCGCTGGGGCGTATTTTCCACACGCTCGCCCTTTCGCCCCAACCCCATCGGCCTGTCCTGCGTACGTCTCGGCGGCCTTGACTTGCACGGTCCGGAGGGGCCCGTCCTGCATGTGCTCGGCGCAGACCTCATGGACGGCACGCCCATCCTCGATATAAAGCCCTACGCACCTTATACAGACTCCATCCCAGACGCCACGGACGGGATAGCCCGCCCGGGCTGGGAGCGGGAGCTGCGCGTCGAGTGTGCGGAGGCTTTGCTCTCCCGCCTGCCTGAGCGAAAGCGTGACGCCGCGCTCGCCGTGCTCGCGGAAGACCCCCGCCCCGCCTACCAGGCCGACCCCGACAGGGTCTACGGCATGGCCTTTGCGGGTTTCGACATACGCTTCACCGTTTCTGACGGTGTGCTCACCGTGCGGGATATCATCCGCACCGCATCTGAAAAGGAGGCTCACATATGAAACGCTTCGGCTTCGGCGCAATGCGCCTGCCCATGCTCGACGGCGAGGTCGATAAGGCCCAGTTCTGCGCCATGATCGACGAATTTCTCGCCGCAGGCTTCACCTACTTTGACACCGCCCACGGTTACCTCGACGGCAAGAGCGAGCTTGCCATCCGCGACTGCCTCTGCGCACGCTATCCGCGTGAGAGCTTTCAGCTCGCCGACAAGCTTTCCGCCGGCTTTTTCAAGACGCGCGAGGAGGTCCTCCCCTTCTTCGAGGAGCAGCTGCGCTGCACCGGCGCGGGCTACTTCGACTACTACCTCATCCACGCCATGAGCGCTGAGCGCTACGATTTTTACCGCGAAGTCGGCGCCTTCGATATCATCCCCCAGCTGAAGCGCGAGGGCCGCGTGCGCCATTTCGGCATGTCCTTCCACGACAAGGCCGAGGTACTGGACCGCATACTCACCGAGCATCCGGAGCTGGAGTTCGTGCAGCTCCAGTTCAACTACCTAGACTATGAGGACCCCGTCGTCGAGAGCCGCAAGTGCTATGAGGTCTGCGTGAAGCACGGCAAAAAGGTGTCCGTCATGGAGCCTGTCAAGGGCGGCGCGCTGGCGGAGCTGCCCGCGGACGCGGGCGCCATCCTCGACGCTCTGGGCGGCGGCAGCCACGCGAGCTATGCCCTGCGCTTTGCCGAGAGCTTTGATAACGTCTTCATGGTGCTCTCCGGCATGAGCACGCTGGAGCAGATGCGCGACAACCTCGCCACGATGTCCGACTTCCGCCCGTTGGACGACGCGGAACTCGCCGCGGTTCATAAAGTCGCCGCCACCCTGCGCGGCAAGGGGGCGATCCCCTGCACCGCCTGCCGCTACTGCACCTCGGGCTGCCCCGCGGGCATCGACATCCCCAGCTACTTCTCCTGCTTCAACTCCAAGCGCATGTTCGGCCGCCCGCAAAGCTCTGAGCGCTACGCGGAGCTAACCAAAACGGCTCCGGCCCCAATGACTGCATCGGCTGCGGCCAGTGCGAGGAGGCATGTCCCCAGCACCTCAAGGTGCGCGAGCTGCTGCGCGAGGTAGCGGCGGAATTCGGGGAGGGCTGAGCATGCAGCCCTACGCCCTGGATTTTGCTGAGGACGTCGAGATAAACGGCAGCCGGCAGAACATACGCATACGCTCCCGCTCCCTGGCCCTGCCCGCGCTGCTGTTCCTGCACGGCGGCCCGGGCGTTACGGACCGGCATCTGGTCCTCAAAAGTTGCGAACAGCTGACCAAAAGCTGCACGCTCGTCTGCTGGGACCAGCGCGGCTGCGGCAAGAGCTTCACGCCCGCCTCACTTGGCGAGCACTTTGACATAGATACCTTTGTGGAGGACGCGCGCCAGGTGACCGAATACGTTTGCACACGGCTCGGCAAGCGTCAGATCTACATCGTGGGCCACTCCTGGGGCAGTATACTCGGCGTTCTGCTCGCCCAGAGGCACCCGGAGCGTATCGCGGGCTACATAGGCATGGGCCAGTTCTGCCAGGGTGTGGAGAACGAGCTGCTCTCCTACGAGTTCGTCCTGGCGGAGGCCGAGCGCCTGGGCGACCGCCGAGCGGTCGAGAAGCTCCGCGGCATCGGCGCGCCCGTCGAGGGGCGCTACCGCACGAAGCAGGACATGCGCATCCAGCGCGACTACCTGACCCGCTACGGCGGCGGCAACTGGCAGAAGCGCGAGGGCATCGTGCAGAGCATCCTCATGCCTCTTGTAAAAACCCCGGAATACCGTCTCTCCGAGCTGCCGGGCATGGTAAAGGGCCTGCTGCACAGCCAGGAGGAGCTGGTAGACGAGGTCGTGGCGCTTGACTTTTTCCGCGACGTGCCTGAGCTCAAAGTGCCGGTAATCCTCACTGAAGGCCGCCACGACCAGAACACGCCCGCCTCGATAGCGCGCCGCTGGTACGACGGGCTGCGCGCGCCTAAGAAACAGTGGATATGGTTCGAGAACTCGGCCCACTCGCCCATACACGAGGAGCCTGAGCGCTGGTGCGAGGAAGTGCGCGCCGCGCTCTTCGGGACCTGAATTTTTGAAAGGAAGTCATTTGAATTGTACGATGAACTGACCGAGGTTGACGTCAAGAAAATGCGCGAGGAGCTGGAATACCGGCAAAACGTGCTGCGCCCCAAGCTCATAGACGACGTGAAGGTCGCGCGCGAGTTCGGGGACCTGAGCGAGAACTTCGAGTATAAGGCCGCCAAGCGCGAGAAGAACCGCAACGACAGCCGCATCCGCTATCTTGAGCGCATGATAAAGACGGCGAAGGTGATCGAGGCCCGCTCTGGCAGCAGCGAGGTCGGGCTGTTCGACCGCGTGAAGATCTACATCGAGGAGGACGACGAAGAGCGGGACATCCGCCTGGTGACAACGCTGCGTCAGAACGCGCCGCTGGGGCTTATCAGCAAGGAGTCGCCCGTGGGCGCGGCGCTGATGGGCCACAGGGTCGGCGACCGGGTCAAGGTCGAGGTGAACGAGGACTACAGCTATTACATCGTCATCCGCGAGATAGAAAAAGGCAGCGACGACGAATCGCTGCCCATAAGAGGCTACTGAAAAACCGGGGAGGCGTCAGCCTCCCCGGTCTCATTATGTGGTTTTTACTTCACGCTCTGGCAGAAGCGCATGATCATGGCCGCAGCCTGGGCGCGGGTGGCGGTGGCGAGCGGGGTCAGCGCGCCGTTCTCGTCGCCCTCGGTGAGGCCGCTGCCGCAGGACCACTGGAAGGCCGCGACGGCGTACTCGCTGATGCTCGTCGCGTCGACGTAGCTCAGGATGTTGGTATTCTCGCCGACAGACACGTCATAGCCCTTTATCTGGGCGTAGCGGTAGAGCATGGTCACCAGCTGCTCGCGGGTGATGGCCGCCGTCGGATTCTCGCCGTCGGAGATGCCGTTCACCACGACCCACTCCTGGGCCTTGGCGTACCAGGTGTTGCCGCCGGTGGTGTCAACGCCGCTCATGCGGGCGATGATGGTCCAGACCATCGCGCGGGTCAGCGTGTCGTTCGGAGCGAACACGTAGGTGTCCACGCCGTCCATCAGCTTGTTGTCGTAGACGTACTTCACAGCCGTGTAGTACCAAGCGGAGGTCGGCACGTCGTAGAACGGGAACTCGGGGACCTCAGGCTCCACAGGCTCCTCCGGCTCGGGGACGTAGGGCGTGTCGGGGTGGCGCACCCACACGGCGGTGAAGGTGGTGTTCTTGGTGATGGTGACAGTCGCCAGCGCGTCGTAAGTCGTCGTACCGTCACTCCAGCCGAGGAAGGCGTAGCCGCTCTTGCTCGGTGCAGCGGGGAGTTTTATAGTCTCACCTTCAACGTAAGTGTTCACAGTGTCAGCAGCGCCGTTGCCATACTTTACAATGACGGTGTAAACAATCCGTCCAGGCCCAGTTATAGCTTCTACAGTACCGTTAGGACCGGCAGCAATTTGCGCATCGTAAAACGTTTCATGATAACTGTAATACTTGCCATTAAAAGCCTGATACTTAAAAGTGCTGGACAAATACTCGGAATTAACAGGCGTTGCAAAAAAGCCGCCATTAATTCTTATGTTAGGGTTAGACGTAGATCCATCGGTGGTTTCTATATTTTCAAACACACCTGCGCCGTTAATTTCAAGCTTGGCCTTTGCTGCATCGATACTGTCGTAAAGAATAATACCATCAATTTTACCAACAAAATCATCGTCAAAAATAACTGCTACCCCATTGGGATAATCGGGCGTCCAATAGCATACGTCAAAAGCGATGGTTTTCTCAGGGTCTGAGGTGTAAATGTTAGTATTGCCCTTAAAGGTTATCGTACCATTGTTAAAACTCAGCGCATAATTCTCATCCGGCTGCTGATTCATGGCATATATGACCATGTTTTCAAGCGTAAGGTTGGCATAATTCTGAATAATTCTCTTTATGCCACTTGCGTTATCCGCAATCTTTATTGTGCCGTCTTTAAAAACTATTGTGGAAATTTTTCAGCAGCTGGAATCCGTTCGTCTCAGTCCCAGCCGAGCCAGCACCGGGGCCAACAAGAATATATTCGTGCTCTGCAAAGTCTATGGTGAAATTCTTGCCGCTATCAACTGCGATACCTACTGCATCGGTTATGTTCTGAAGGACAGTAATAGTACCGCCATCGCCAACGGCTTTAATTGCAGCACCCATAGAGGTGAAACCAACTCCGTTAATGGCCACAACAGCAGTTTTAGTTTCATCAACTATTACTTTACCATTCCCATCTTGAATAAGTACAGAACCTTCAGGGAGATACTTCTCAACACTACTGCTAAACGTACCTCCAGATATCGCCACTTCATTGTTTGTAGATTTAAAACTAAATACTGCTTTATTATTTGCTGTCTTAATATTACCTCCAGAAATGGATATCTCTCCGTAAGAGGAAGAAGTAGATGTGATAGCCGAACAATAGTTATTGGTGGACTCAACTGTTCCGCCTGTGATATTCACAATTGCAGGGGCGTCTTCATCACCATCTACATAAATGGCACCGTACTGAGAAAACGAGCTTTGAATAACTGCGTCGCCGCTTACATTAAGCTCCGAGTTTTGGCGGATATATACACCAGCACCGCTGGAAACGATCTTGCCTCCACTCATATTGAATATTCCGTTCAAATAGACGCATTGATTTCTTCTATTCGTCATTATGAGTTCCCCGCCGGTCATATTGACAACGGAACCATTTCCATACACGCCAATGGTTTTATTGCCATTTTGGGCGGTCATAGTCCCGCCATTTATGTTGACAACAGAGTTTACGGCGCTGCTTTTGAACTCCAGAGCTTCATAACTGGCCGCGATAGTACCGCTTTCCAGTGTAAACTTACTTCCCGTGCCATCTATACCAATAGCCCTGCTATTATTAGCGTTTACTTCAATTTTACCTTCTTCTCCAGCAGAGTTATCCAATATAGTGAGGGAACCACCGTTAATCATAAATAGGTAATAATTCGATTTGTTATATGTGCTTGTAATGCTCTTCCCGTTCAAGTCAATAACAACGCTTTTTGTTACTACCCAATTTACTTCTTCATAAACGCTAAAGCTGTCTGTGAGTTTTATGTTGCCGCCGCCAGCAAGCGCGTCAGTCATTTCTTCCGCCGAGCTTACCTCAGTCCAGTCCTCATCCGCCAGCGCTGTTGCGGGCAGCAGGGATGCTACCATTACGAGCGCGAGGAGGATGGCGAGTATCGACTTTTTCATGCGATTTCTCCCTTTCATTTTACTTTTATAGTGCCACATGAGGCGGGGAGAACCCCCGCCTCAAAAAGGGCCATGGCCCTTTGCGCTGTTCTGTCTCTCAATTTACCACTTTCTGAGAGGTATTTCAAGTAAAATCTGCGTTAAATCGAATAATTTTTTCTTTACTCCGGGAATTTTGCATTTTCCCGTCAAAATTGCTGGATGAGCGTATACTTTCCGGCTTCATCAGTGTATACGGCCTCGGTATCTCGGTCTAGAAGCTCCAGCTCAGGGGTCTCGGCCTCGTAGCGGACGCAGGTGCCGCAGGAGCTGGACAGCTTGCGCGGCACCGGCGTCATCTGCGCGGTTATCCCCTTCCCGCTCAGGCTCCGGCTGCTCCTCAGGGCCGCCAGATGCGTGTGGAAGGTCGCTATGTACCGCGTCATTTCTTCAGCTTCAGCCGGAAGTCCGCGCCCTCGGGGGCGGTCTCCACCTTGTAGCCCTGACTCTGGCCGTAGCGCGTCACGTTCTCCACCGAGCACTGGTTATCCACCAGCACCTCCAGCTCCGCCGGCTTCTCGGCCGCCACCGCCTTGCGCACCATGACCACCGGTATCGGGCAGAAGTGGCCCCGCGCGTCTACTGTCTTCATGCCTTCTCCTCCTTCCCCGGAAGATTCATCAGCGAGACGGCAAGGCACACCGCAAAGCCCAGTATGACCGCGACCTTACCCGCCGTCGAAATGCCGCCGACCACCAGCTCGCCCGCCTCGTTCAGCGCGTCCGCGTTGCCCGCGAGGCCGAAGTTGTGCGATATCGCCGCGCCCGCCATCATGCCGAGCACCGTCACCGCGCTGTCGCCGTTGCCCTCGCCCGCGAGGATGAGCTGCCTCAGCGGGCAGCCGCCCAGCAGCACCGAGCCCAGCCCACGAGCGCATGCCCAGGAAGTTCCACACATGCGAGCTGTGGGACACCGGCTGAAGCTCAAAGCCCAGCTTGAAGCTGCCGCTTTATGAGGTTGCCGACAAGCACGACCACGAAAATCGCCACAAAGCCGTACAGGAGCTTGAAATCGCGGAACATAAAGGCATCCCTCAGGCCGCCCGCCATGCAAAGCCGCGCCCTCTGCGCCAGCGCGCCGACGACGGCCGCAATGAGCAGCGCCGCGATGACCGGCGCACGCATGGAGCCCGGCCCCTCGGTACTGGACTTGAACAGCGTCGGCACGGTCACCACAAGTATGAGCAGCCCTGCCATGATGACCGGCAGGACGCCACCCTCGGCCTTCCCCACCGGATACGCCCGCTTGAGTGAAAAGCCCCGGTTCAGGAAAATGACGCCGACACCGATACCCAGCGCAAAGCCGCAGAGTGCCACGAGCGCGTTGAGGTCTCCCCCGCCGAGCCTTATCATCATGCGCAGCGGGCAGCCCAGGAAGGCCAGCGCGCCTATCATGACAAAGCCGCCCAGAACAAAGCGCGTCGCGGGCGAGGAACCCGCTTTGGCCTTGAATTCCCGCGTAGCAACGGACATGATGAACGCGCCCAGCACGAGGCCGATTATCTCCGGACGCACATACTGCACCTTCGCCGCGCTGTGCAGACCGCAGGCTCCCGCGATGTCACGCAGGAAGCAGGCTATGCAGAAGCCCATGTTCGACGGATTGCCCAGCATCGTCAGCGCCACCGCAGCGACGCCCACCGCCGCGCCCGCCAGTACGACGAGCCAGCTCACTTTTTTCATTGGTCATCCCTCTCTTTTGCCATAATAGGTTTTGAACGTTATTCTCATTATAGAATAACGTTCAAGTAATTTCAACAAATATTTTGAGGATTTCGACTAATTTTTAGATGGTATTCGCTCTCAAATGGCTGCGATAGCCGAGAGGGCCGCGTCGATGTCCGCCTCGGTATTTGCCCAGCCGGTGGAAAAGCGAACGCTGCCCTCCGGGAAGCTGCCGAGCGTCTTGTGCGCCGAGGGCGCGCAGTGCAGGCCGCAGCGCGTAAGTATGCCGAACTCTCGCTCCAGCCGCCAGGCTGCCTCGGCGTTGTCGCAGTTCAAAAAGCCAACAGAAAACACACCTGTCCGCCTTTCAGGAACAGTTATGCCGTACAATTTGACGTTTTTCAGGCCATAAATGCCCTCCAGGAAGCGTTTTAAGAGGGTTTTCTCGTGGTTTTCAAGGGTTTCTATCCCGGTGTTTTCAAGCCACCCGAGCGCGGCCTCCCAGCCATAGACGCCGGGCATGTTAGGCGTACCGGACTCAAAGCGGTCCGGCATCCAGTCGGGCAGCTCCTCCGAGTCCGAGGCGCTTCCGGTGCCGCCCGCGACGAGGGGCGTGAGCCGCCGGGCAAAGTCCGCGTCCAGCAGAAGCGCTCCTATGCCCTGCGGGCCGAGCAGGCCCTTGTGTCCCGGCACGACCAGTGCGGCGAGGCCAAAGCGCTCAAAATCCACCTCGATATGCCCCGCCGTCTGCGCGGCGTCGAGCGCGAAGGGGACGCCGCGCTCGCGGCAGATCTTGCCAACCGCCTCCGCATCCTGCACCGTGCCGCAGACGTTGGAGCCGTGGGCCATGACTACGAGGCGGGTGTTGAGCTTTATCATGCCGGGCAGGGCTTCGAGGCGCAGGCGGCCCTGCGCGTCGCAGGGGATGCGCTCAAAGACGACGCCCTCGCGCTCCAGCTGCACCAGGGGGCGCATGACGGCGTTGTGCTCCATCGAGGACACGAGGCAGTGGTCGCCCGGGCGGAGCAGGCCCTTTATGACCATATTCAGCCCCGCCGTTGCACCAGGGGTCAGGACGGCATGCGTGGGGTCAGGGTGGTTGAAAAGGTGGCAGAGCCGCTCACGCAGGCTGAGCGTCACCAGCCCTGCTTCCTGCGCGGAGGCGTAGGACGAGCGGTTGATGGTCGCGCCGACCTTTTCGACGTAATCTGCCATGGCCGAGGCCACGCCTGGCGCCTTGGGATAGGAGGTGGCGGCGTTGTCGAGATACACCATGGCGCTCACCTCAGCCGGATGAGCGCGCCGCCGTCATACTCGACAGCGCGGCCAACGCGCTGCGCGGCCGGGACGCTGCCCTCCAGCTCCGACATCAGCGCGTCCGCGTCCTCGGGCGCGACGGCGATGAGCAGGCCGCCTGAGGTCTGCGGGTCGTAGAGCATATCCTGCTGCCAGAGTTCGGCCTCGCCGGGGTCCACGCGGCACTCAGCGAAGGCGCGGTTGCGGTACATCCCCTCAGGCAGGAGGCCCTCCTTTGCAAGCTGGGCGGCCTCCTCAATGAACTTGAACTTTGCGACCTCGTACTCTATGGCGACGCCGCTGCCCTCGGCCATCTCGCAGGAGTGGCCCAACAGGCCGAAGCCGGTGACATCCGTGCAGGCGTGAACGCGGTACTTCACCATAGCGTCGCGCGCGGCCTTGTTCAGCGTGGTCATGAGCTGCACGGCGTAGCGCATCGTCTCCTCCGAGCACAGCTCCGCCTTGGCGGCGGTGGTGAGAACGCCTATACCAATAGGTTTTGTGAGGATGAGCACATCGCCCGGCTTTGCGCCGGAATTGGTCAGCACCTTATCAGGGTGGACGAAGCCCGTGACGGCAAGCCCGTATTTCGGCTCGTCGTCGAGTATGCTGTGGCCGCCGGTGATGATGGCGCCGGCCTCGTAGACTTTGTCGTAGCCGCCGCGCAGCAGGGCGTGGACGGCCTCGCGCGGCATCTTCTCAGGCACGCACATGAGATTTAGGGCCAGTTTCGGCTCGCCGCCCATGGCGTAGACGTCCGAAAGCGCGTTCGTCGCCGCGATTTGGCCGAAAGTATAGGGGTCGTCCGCGATGGGCGGGAAGAAATCGACGGTCTGGACAATGGCGAGGTCATCCGTGACCTTGTAGACCGAGGCGTCGTCGCTCCTGTCAAAGCCGACAAGCAGGTTAGGGTCAGTGCGGACCTTTATCCCCTCCAGCAGCTGGGCCAGGACCCCCGCGCCGACCTTTGCGCCGCAGCCGGCGCATTTCGCGAGCTTGGTGAGCTTGATCTCGTTTTCCATGTTCAATCCTCCGCTCCTAATACACCGGTCAGGCGTAGGATGGCTTCAAGCGTTCCTCCGCCGACGGCAAGGGCCTTGTCAGAGACAGACCAACAGTTCTCCACGTCCCCGCGAGGGTCAACGTCCCCTGCTTTCATGCCCTTGAACACCGGTGTGCCGTCCTCAAGTATGCCGCGCAGGACGCCGGATATGGTGCAGCGCATGGGCTCCTCCCCCACTGTTCCGGCAACATCGCCCGCCTCGACCAGCGCGCCTATCTCCAACCGCTGGCGGAACACGCCATCAGCCGGGGCTCTCAGTACACGCTCGCCCGCGTAGCCGCCTATGAGGCCCGGCACGGCTGTATTCGGCAGGGCGGAACCGCTGTAATACACCCGGCCCAGCGTGTGGCCGCGCATAGTTTCCACCACTGCGTGGCAGTCCTTCCCAGCCGTGAAGCCGGGTCCGACACCTATGACCGCCGGGGCCATATCCCGCCGCGTACCCAGGTTGCGCTTGGCGAGGATGGCGTCCACCATGGCGTCCGGAGCTATGGCGGGCAGGCAGGCGCAGTTTTCATCCACCAGTACGGCTATGTCGCCCCCGCGCGTTATTTCCAGCGCCTCTTCCGGCGTGGCAGCCAGACGCGCCGTCACGTCCTCAACCGTTTGTCTGCCGCTCTTTATTGCCCCGGAAAAGCTGACCGTCCTGCGGATGGCCGTTGGGCGGGCAACGTCTGTCATGACCACGCGCATACCGCTCCTGTGCAGCCTTATGGCTATGCCGGAGGCTATATCCCCGGCGCCGCGTATTAAAATGAGCATTGCAGCCACCTCCCATGCAGGCTGCCCCAGGCGGCGGGCCTTTCCAGCAGCCGAGCGAGCGCGGGCGCGGCCTCCGGGGCCGCGTCGGCCTGATTAAGATAATATATATCCGCGAGCGCTTCGCGGTTCAGGACGTTGGCGGCGCGCTCAGGCGTGGCCGCGTCCTCCGGGAGGCAGTCCGCGAGGCGGGCGTAGAGCTCCGGCCTGTGTGCAGCCTCGGCTATCGGCCTGCCAAGGCCCGTGAGGCCCAGGACGCAGACGGTGCGCTCCGTCCCCGGCGGTATCACCGGCTCATGGGGCGCGTGTGCTTTCAAAGGCAGGCGCTTTGAGCCGTCCGCCTCGACTACTACGTAGTCCGCGAGGCGCGCGAGCTCCGAAATGGGCAGGGCCGGCGCGTGCAGCCGCCCGTCAGGCGCGAGTTCGCCCAGGCAGACGGCCCCGTCCTCAGCGAGCGCCCGCTCGACGTCCTGCGAGGAGGCGTTTTGCAGCGTGCGCAGGCCCGGCGGCGGAAACATATGTGTTGTCGTACACAAAACAACACGGCCCCGCTCCCGCAGCTCTTCAGCCAGGCGGTCCAACAGGCTGGATTTGCCGCCGCTGCCTATTATGGACGTTATCCCCCGGCCAAGACCCAGGGCCTCGCAAAACTGCATATCTTCACCTCGTTATTCTCTCCCGAGGACAACAATACCACCCATTTCCACCTTCGTCAAGCGTTGACGCGGCTCGGAAGCGGGTGGTATAATTCAAATATGGAAAAGATGCACTACAACATATCCGTGAGGCTGTTCACGGCGGGCAAATGCTTCGGTCCCGGGATGGCGGCGCTGCTGTCGCTTGTGCGGGAGCGCCATTCCCTGCGCGCCGCGGCGGCCGAAATGGGCATGGCCTACTCCAAGGCCTGGCGTATCCTGCGCGACTGCGAGGGTGCCCTGGGTTTTCCGCTGCTGGACAGCACCACCGGCGGCCGCCACGGCGGCGGCGCGGTGCTCACCGCCGAGGCCGAGGCCCTGCTCTCCGACTATGAGACCTTCTGCCGGAGGCTCCGCGAGGAGGGCGATTCGCTCATTTTCCGAGTGCATTTGAGCGCTGGATGAACTGAAAAGCAAGAGAGCCGCCCGGCGGGCGACTCTCGTTTTTTATAATTTCTCCCTTCTCCCAGATGCCTGTTTCGAGAAAACGCCGGGGCTCGCTTGTCGGCGCGCTGCGTTATGCTCTCGTCAAGGGCCCATGAGACGCAGGAGCCTTATCGCGTTGCGCGTCAGCGTGCGGCCCGGGCGGACACGATAATCGAAGCTCATGCCCTCGTCCGTGACCTTCTCCTCAAAGTGGAGCATATCGTAATTCCCGTCCAGGATGGCACACAGCTCCAGGTCGTGAGTCGCGGCTACGACCAGCGCGCCTGAGGATGCGAGCGACAGCAATATCTCGCTGGCTGCCGAGATCCGCTCCAGCGTGTTCGTGCCGCGCAGCACCTCGTCCACGGCGCACAGGACGGGCTCGCCCGCCGCGGCGGCGTCGAGGATGCGTCTTGTCGCCAGGATCTCGGCAATATAGTAGCTCTCGCCCGAGAGCAGGTCGTCGCGCAGGGCCATGGCGGAGTAGATATGGAAGGCGCTTCCGCGGTAACTCGCGCCCGGGCAGGTGCAGAGGCTCTGCGACAGCAGCGCTGCGAGCAGGCAGGTGCGCAGGTAGGTCGATTTCCCCGAGGCGTTGGAGCCGGTCACCAGGGCGGGACGCCTCAGCTTCAGGCCGTTCGGCACGGGGCTCGACAGCAGCGGGTGGACCAGGCCCTCGGCGCTTATATACCTCTCCCCTGTGCCGAAGTCCAGCTCAGGCGCGCACCAGAGCGGCATACTCTCCCGCCACGAGGCCGCGGCGATAGCCGCATCCACGCGTCCCAGGGCGTCGAACACGGCCAAGATCTCCTTGTGCAGGACTCCCAGGCGGGTTTTTAGGTATTCAAACATGATGAGGTCGAGCAGCAGCGCGCTGCTTATGAAGTCCGCGGTCGTGTCCGAACTCCTACTCGGCACGGCGCCCAGGGCCATCAGCGGGCGCAGGGCCTGCAAGTGCCGATAGCTGTCTCCGATGCACTCGTCAAGGCGGGAAAAGCCGAGGTTTTTAAGCTTTTTCAGCGCCAAGGCCATGGATACGCTGAAGTTTACGGTCTCTATCTCCGCCTGGCTGTGGCGCGTGTTCCACTCGTGAAGCATGACGTTCAGCGCGAAAAGAGCGAGTGTTATGAGCAGGCCCTTCGCCCCCAGGGCTATCATACTGAGCGGAGAGCATAGGAGCGCAAGGGCGAGGATCATATACAGAGCCATGCCAAGGTATCCGCCGTAAGAGGGTGAAAACACCCGGCAGACATCTGCGCGGCGGAAGCGGCCCAGGCAGCCGAGGACATACTGCGTCTCCAGCCGCTCCTGTTCGTCCGCCTCGGCAAAGCGTATAAGCTGCGTGCGCCGCTCGTATTCCGCCGAGTCCATGGCAGGGGTGCGCAGGAGGTGATAGAGCACCTGCTCGCCCGGCGTAGAGAGGCCGGGGTTTATGCGCTTGAACACCCGGTCCATGTCGAGATCCGACCAGGTCACGTCGTCTATGTGGAAAACGTCCGGCTCTTGCTCGCGCATGTAGTCGTGGTAGCTGCGGATGGTGGACATATCGCCCGCGGCATAAAAGGGGTCCGGCCGGCGGCCGTAGTTATCATGCAGGCTGAACCAGAGCCTACGCTTGTAGCCGAAGTCAAAAAGGCCCATTCCGCGCACCTCCTTTCCTGCCTGCGAGGGCGCAGGCCAGCAGCGCCGCCGGGAATATTACAGCCAGCAGCAGGCCGGATTTCAGGTCGCCGCCGGCCTTCTCCGCCGCAAAGCCCACGGCGGCGGGGCCGGCGGAGCAGCCCAGGTCGCCGGCCAGGGCCAGAAGGGCGAACATCGTTGTGCCGCCGTTTTTCAGGCTTCCGGCCGCCAGGCTCACACTGCCCGGCCACATGACGCCCACGGAGAGGCCGCAGAGCATACAGCCGGCAAGCCCCAGCCAGGGCGTACTGGTCAGCGCCGCGAGCAGATATGCGGCTACGCAAAGCAGACTGCTTACAGACATATACCGCCGCAAATCCAACCCGGCGCCGAAGCGCCCATAGAGGGCGCGCGAAAGCCCCATCATCGTTGCAAAACCGCAGGGGCCGAGCAGATCCCCTACCGTCTTTGACACGCCGAGCGAGGCCTCAGCGAAAGCAGAGGCCCACTGGCTCATCCCCTGCTCCGCCGCCCCGGCGCAGAGCATCATGACCAGCAGCCGCCAGAACAGGCCCTTTCTAAGAAGCTGGGCGGCTCCGGAGCCTCCTGTCTGGGCCGCTATCGCCGGCGGCGTGAGACGGTGGAAGTTGAAGAAGTTGTAAACCGGCAGCAGCGCCCACAGACAGGCCATTATGCGCCAGTTTTCCAGCCCGAAAAGCGCGAAAAAGGCCGTGGACACCAACACTACGCCGACATGCCCCCAGCAGTAGAAGGAGTGCAGCAGGCTCATCTCCGCGCCCTTGTTGTCCGAGGGGCAGGCCTCGATTATAGGGCTTACAAGCACCTCCAGCAGACCTCCGCCTACGGCATAGATGCCAACCGAGACGAGCAGGCCCGCAAACGGACGCGCGAACAGCTCCGTGAAAAGGCACAGCCCCAGCAGTCCCGCCGCGGAAAGCAGCTGCGCCAGTTTCATGCTGGGCCAGTAACCCAGCCTGTCAACGTACAGGGGGCTTGTAAGGTCCGTCAACAACTGCACGCCAAAATTCACGGACACCAGCAGCGAGAGCTGTTCAAGGGATATGCCGAAGCTCCGCTGCATTGTCAGAAACAGCAGCGGCAGGAAGTTGTTCACGATGGCTTGGGTCACAAGACCGAGATAGCAGGCCAGTTTTATACGTCTGTAATACATGGCGGCCCTTTCGTCGCGTGATCTGCCGCCGGCGGCGGCTATTTCGCGTCCAGCTCAAGCACGGCGTCCGTCTCGCCGCTGACGCAGTTATACCAGAAGTAGCCGTCCCTGCGCGCCCCGACCGTGTCCACATAGGAGTAATAGAGCAGCATCGTCTCGCTGTCGCGGCCCCATTGCAGGAAGCGGTATTCCACCTCCGCGCCTGTCGGTGCGGAGGCCAGGTGCAGGTAGGCGTTCAGGTTGCTCTCGTGGCTGTTTTCCAGCCAGGCCAGGGCTAGATAATAGCCGCCGCCGTAGCCGTCGAGGGCGAGAACGTATTTGCTGCCGTCCGGCGCCCACCAGAGGCCAGCGTACTCGCAGTCACCGTAGGTTATGCGCAGCTTGGAGCCGTTTTCGCGCTCCACGATGAGGGACACGGCGTCCTTTGCGGAAAACCCGCCGCCGGAGAGCGCCTTGCTGTAGACTGTTGCGACGCTCCCGCCCTCGGGCGCGGGGCTCCTGTCCAAGATAAAGGGCAGGCCGCTGCGCCAGAGCGCCGCGAACACTATTAGCGCCAGCACTGCGAGAGCTGCCGCAGCAAGGGCGACATGGCGCAGTCTGAGAGTGCGCAGCTTGCGCATAAGCTCCGCGCGGGAGTAAGCTATGGCGCTCCTGGCGGCGGCTTCGGCCTTCGCTTCCGGCTCCTCCGTCCGCACTCGCTCGCCGGAGATGAGCTCCAGGACGCTCAAGTCCAGCGCCTCAGACAAAGGTTCAAGCAGCGCGATGTCGGGCGCGCAGAGACCGCGTTCCCACTTTGATACGGCCCGGTCCGTGACGTGCAGCCTCTCGGCCAGCTCCCGCTGGGTGAGGCCCTTTTCCTTGCGCCGCTCGCGTATGAGCGCGCCGGTTTTGATGTTATCCAATGTGCTCCCCCCTGCTTGGGTAATATGCCCCAAGCATAAGCCAAAACCGGCAAAATTGCACCAAACCTGCGGTTGAGAACAGCGGTTTTCAGCCCTCCGCGCCTATGTCGGCCAGGTATTCGGCGTACTCGCGCTCCCAATAGAGCCGGTCGGCCTCACCTATCTCTCGCAGGACGCGGCAGGGATTGCCGACGGCTATGACCCCGGAGGGGATATCACGCGTCACGACCGAGCCTGAGCCGATGATGACGTTATCGCCAATGGTTACGCCGGGGTTCACCACTGTATTGCCGCCTATCCATACGTCGGAGCCTATACGCACTGGCTTTGCGTACTCTACGTCTGTGTTGCGCACGGGCGCGTAGGTCGGATGCGTCGCGGTGTAAATGTTCACGTTGGGGCCGAGGTAGACGTTGTCTCCGAACTCGACCTTGCATACGTCCAGGATAGTGAGGCCAGCGTTGGCATAGAAGTGGCGGCCGAAATATATCCGGTCGCCGTGGTCAAAGTAGACCGGCGGGGTGAGCTGCAAGTCCTCCGGAGCGGCCGCAAAGCACGCGCGCAGCTCGTCCAGCGGCGCGCGGTCATGCCAGAACTCGGAATCGTTGAAGCGCTTCTGCGCCGCATGCACACGCGCGGCGGAATCATCCCCGACGCGGAAGGGGCAGTACAGTCGCCCGCTTATCATCCGCTCCCACTCGATACGTGACTTCATTTTCGTACCTCCATTATTCCCGTGCGGCGGCCTGCCTTGCGAGGATATTCAGCGTCTCGCTGTCCGGCTGGCCGCCGTAATATTTGTCCAGCACGGCGAGGAACACAGCGTTATCCTCGCTTGCCTTTGAAAACAGGGTCATGCAGGAGCGGAGCTTCAAATCGTCAGGCCAGCCCATCACGGCTACGGGGTCTGAGCAGTCCAGCTGGAGCAGAGCCTCAGATATCTCGCGCAGGTTGGCGCCGAGATAAGGGTGCTCGATGAAGGCGCGGGCCTCGTCTATGTCGCGGATGGCGTAGTACCGCGCTGTGCTGCTCCGGCCCAGGCCCTGGAGCTGCGGGAAGATATACCACATCCAGTGGCTGGCCTTATAGCCGCCGCGAATCTCTCCCAATGCACGCTCGTAAGCGCGCTTGTGCGCGTCGATGAATCTCGAAAGGTCGTACTCAAATATCATCTCATTCCAACTCCTTTATCAACAGCGCCACCGTCTCAACGTGTGAGGTGCGCGGGAACATATCGACGGCGACGGCTTTTTCGGCGCGGTATCCCAGCTCTGTCAGGCGCTTGAGGTCGCGGGCCAGGGTGGCGGGGTCGCAGGAGACGTAGGTCAGGCGCGGGGGATGCATGGAGGCTATCTGCTCCAGAGCGGCGGCTTCAAGGCCCTTGCGCGGTGGGTCTACGACTATCACGTCCGGGGTCATGCCCCGGTTTTTCAGCTCTTTGGCCGCCTCCCCCGCGTCGGCGCAGATGAATTCTGCGTTCTTTACACCGTTTCTTGCTGCATTGGCGCGGGCGTTCTCCACCGCCTCGGGGACTATTTCCGCGCCTATGACGCGCGCAGCGCGTTTGGCGAGGCAGAGGCTTATCGTCCCTGCGCCGCAATAAAGGTCAAGCGCTGTTCCGCCCGGCTCGGGCAGGGCACAGTCCAGTGCCAGCTGATAGAGCCTTTCCGCCTGGGGCGGGTTTATCTGGTAGAAGGCCCGCGGACTCAGCTCGAACTCGCTGCCGCAGAGGGTATCCAGCAGCGTACCGCTGCCCCAGAGCGTGCGCAGCTGCCCGAAAAGCACGGTATTGCCAGGCGAGGCGTTGACGCACTCGACGACGCCGACGAGCTTTGGACAGGCCGCGCGCAGCGCTGCTGTCAGAGAACGTGACAGCGCCGGAGAGAGCCGTCTGCCCACCACGACGCAGCATATGGCCGCGCCGTCCCGCGCGCGGCGGGTATAGACGTGGCGCACGCCGCCCTTTCCGTCCCAGGCGTGCAGGCCGTTTTCACGCATCCAGGCGACGACGGCTCCCGCACAGGCCGAGGCCTCCTCCGACTGGAGCAGGCAGGCAGGCGCGGGTACTACGTCATGACTGCCGGGGCGGTAAAAGCCTGCGGCGGGGCCTTCCCCTGTCTCGCCCACGGCGTATACCGCCTTGTTGCGATAGCCCTCCACACTGTCAGAGCCGATTATGCGCTCCGCACGGAGCTCCAGGCCGCCTATGCGGCGGAAGGCCTCGTTCACCCGTTCGAGCTTCATCGTGAGCTCCGCGGCATAGCTCATGTGCATGAGGTCGCAGCCGCCGCAGCGGCCGAAATTCGGGCAGGCGGGCGCGACACGCTCGGGCGAGCTCGTCAGGCGCTCCTCCCCCCTGCCGTAAACAGCGGTTTTAGTCACCTTTACTATCCGCACGCGCCAGCGCTCCCCAGGAAGCGCCCGCGGCACGAACACGGCGCGGCCGGATATCCGGCACACGCCCGCACCCTCGGAGGTAAAGCCCGTCACTTCTGCCTCATATATTTCGTTTTTCTTCAAATCGTCCATGCGCCCATTCTAACACGCCGGGCGCGCGGCTTCAACGCATATCAAAAAATTTGCAATTTGCAGGGCGCTATGCTATCATATTTAGTTGTAAACCGCGCCGCTAGGCGCTTGGAGGTCTGATATGAACAAGAAGTTTAAAATAATTCTCATCACGGTCCTGGCGGCCATTGTGCTCGTCGTCGCCGTCATCGTGATTGCGTCCCTCGTGAAGCCCAACGCCCCCGCGGAGAATTCTGCTCCCCCCGTTGTGGCCGGCACCCTGCCCCCGACGGACGAGCCTGAAAACACCCCGGAGCCCAGTCCCGAGCACGTGAACACCGTCACTTCGACCCTCGCAGTCGGCGGCGACATCGTCATGCACACCGGCCTCAACGGCGAGGCCATGGGCGACACCGGCTATGACTATGTGCCTATTTTCGGCATTCTCAAGGATTTCATAGCCAGCGCAGACTATTCAGTCTGCTCCCTCGTCACCACCTTCGCCGAGGGCGCCAACTACACGGCCTACCCCCTCTTCAAGTCCCCGACCGACCTAGCTGCCTCTATCGCCCAGGTGGGCTTCAACCTTGTGAACACCGCGACCAGCCACTGTGTGGACTCCTTTAAGGACGGCATCGACTACACGCTCGACACCCTTGACGCCGCCGGGCTAAGCCACGTCGGCACCTACCGCACCCAGGAGGAGCGCGACGCGAGCGGAAACCGCTACATGGCCGACATAAACGGCATAAACGTCGCCTTCCTCGCCTACACCTGCGATACAAACAGCGTCCCTGTCGCGGGCTTTGAGTACGCGGCCAGCATCTGCGCCCTGGATTACCTCAGCGGCGGCACAAAGATCGACTACGACCTCATGCAGGCCGACATCTCTTCCGCCAGGGAGGCGGGCGCGGATATCGTTTTTGTCTTCATGTCCTGGGGTACCGAGTTTGCCACGGAGCCCAACGAGCAGCAGGTAGAGATTGCCGATTTCCTCTTTGAAAACGGCGCGGACATCATCATTGGCGGACACTGCCGCGTGCCTCAGCGCATGGAGCTGCGCACTGTCAAGGACGCCGAGGGCAACGAGCGCACCGGCTTCATCTGCTACAGCCTCGGCAACATGCTCTCCTGCCAGAACGACGAGTACACGGACATCTCCGCCCTTGTAAACATCCAGCTCACCAAGGACACCGACACCGGCGAGGTCTGGATATCCGACGTCAGCTACAAACCCATCTACATGGCAGACCTCTACGACTACGGTATAAACGACTACGGCTGGCACTACCGCATGGTGGACCTGCACGCGGCCATAAACTCCTATGAGTCCGGTACCCCCTGGGAATTCATTACAGACGAAGTCTACCGCGACATGGCCGACGCCCTTGAGGCAGTTCACGAGTTCTTCGGCGCGGAGCTCGACTCCGCCGTGAAGGACGCTGCGGCCGCGACGGAGAAATAGGACCCCAAAACAGCGTTTCAGGCGGCTGAGGAACACCTCGGCCGCCTTTTTTTGCCGCCATTGGCAAAAGCTCTTGACGGCATGGCCGGTATGGTGTTTATAATGTTAGTAGTTGATTACCTGTCGCACAGGTTTCGTATTCCTGACGATTTGTCGTCTATTATCTACAAGAGATATCACAATATTCAAGGAGGAATTCAGCATGGTCAACCAAACAGCATATGCTCTGGGAAGCGTCCGCTCCTATATCCGCGAGGTGTTCGAGTACGGCAGACAGCAGGCCAAGATCGTCGGTGAGGAGAACGTCTTTGACTACAGTCTCGGCAACCCCTCCATCCCTGCGCCCGAAAAAGTCAATCGAAGCATCCATGAGATACTCGACACCGAGAGCAGCATCAAGGTCCACGGCTACACCAGCGGCCCGGGCGATGACAGCATCCGCGCCGCCGTGGCCAAAAACCTCACCGAGCGCTTTGGAAAGCAGATCAGCCCCGCGAACCTCTTCTTTACCTGCGGCGCTGCCCCGGCGCTCATGGCGGCGCTCACGGCCCTCGCCTGCGAGGACAGCGAGGTCATTGCCATCGCCCCCTTCTTCCCTGAGTACAAGCCCTTCATTGAATCCTCCGGCAACAAGTTCGTCATGGTCCCGGCTGACACCGAGAGTTTCCAGATAGACCTTGCCGCGCTCGAATCCCTCGTGAACGAGCACACCCAGGCCGTCATCATAAACTCCCCCAACAACCCATCCGGCGTTGTCTTCAGCGCTGAGACCCTCGGCAAGGTTGCGGACATTCTTGGAGCAGCCGCTGAGAAGTACGGCCACCCCGTCTACATCATCGCCGACGAACCCTACAGGGAGCTGGTCTACGATGGAGTTGAGGTTCCCTTTATCCCCAACATCTACAAGGACACCATCGTCTGCTACTCCTGGTCCAAGTCCCTCAGCCTGCCGGGCGAGCGTATCGGATACGTCCTCGTGGCCGACGACGTGACGGATTCCAAGACCGTCTTTGCCGCCGTCGCGGGCGCTTCCCGTATGCTGGGCCACGTCTGCGCCCCCTCGCTCATCCAGCGCGCCGTTGCCCAGTGCTGCGACATCATGCCCGACCTCGAAGCCTACGACGTCAACCGCAACCTGCTCTACAATGGTCTGACCGAAATCGGCTACAAGTGCGCCAAGCCCCAGGGCGCTTTCTATCTCTTCGTCAAGGCCCCCGGCGGGGACGCGATGGCCTTCGCTGAGATCGCCAAGAAGAAAAACCTGCTCATCGTCCCCTCCGACTCCTTCGGTGTGCCTGGCTACTTCCGCCTGAGCTACTGCGTCTCCAAGGAGATGATAGAGCGCTCCCTGCCTGCCTTCAAGGAGGTCTTCTTAGAGGGCTGATATGCTAAACAAAAAACCGCATGGCCTGTGGCCATGCCGGTTTTTTAATATCGCAAGTATCAGTAGTTCTGGCAGCGCAGCTCAAAATAGGCCTGCGGATGGGCGCAGACAGGGCATACGGTGGGGGCGCTGGGGCCAACGTGGACGTGGCCGCAATTGCGGCAGATCCAGACCTGCTCGCCCACGCGGGTGAAGACCTGGGCCTCCTCGATATTCTTGAGCAGGGCGCGGTAACGCTCCTCGTGCTGCTTCTCGATGGCGGCGACGCCCTCCATCTGCATGGCGATGGCCACAAAGCCCTCCTCGCGGGCGACCTTGGCGAACTCGGCGTACATCTCGGTCCACTCGTAATTCTCGCCGGCGGCGGCCAGCTTCAGATTCTCGGTGGTGGGGCCGACTTTGCCGCCCGCCATGTGCTTGTACCAGAGCTTGGCATGCTCCTTCTCGTTGCCGGAGGTCTCGGTGAAGAAGGCGGCAATCTGCTCATAGCCGTCCTTCTTCGCCTGAGAGGCATAGTACTCATATTTTACACGGGCCTGAGCCTCGCCCGCAAAAGCAGTGGCAAGGTTCTGAAAGGTCTTGCTATCTTTTAGTTCCATTATATTATTCCTCCTATGTGTTTATCAGCACTAGCCGTGCACACCTATATTATATGATTTTTTAAAAAATGCAACATAATTTTCGCGAAAAAGAGCATCATATGGTCGTAAACTTTTTATGAAGGAGATAGCCATGAAGAAGCTGCTTGCATGTTTCCTGAGCGCTGCGGCGCTCGTGTGCGTGCTCTCCGGCTGCGCAAGGATGGACGACGGCGTTGTCACCGACAAGCCCGAAGTCACCGCCAAGGTCAGCGAGTCGCCCAAGCCGGTCCCCACGGCCAGCGTCAACAACTCGCCCATGCCTGAGAGCTCCGCTATGCCCACTTCGGGAGCCTGAAGCGCCTGCGCCCCGGCCAAAGCCGGGGCGCAAAGCATTTTTTGTGAGAAAACCTTGCATTTGGGAAAAATTCTGCTTGAAAACCGCTATATGGTGTGGTATAGTATCTAAGCACTGTTTGACATAAGTGTTTACGATACCGAAAGGATTGAATTTAAATGTACATCGCTCTCACGATCTTGCAGCTGCTTTCCGCTCTCGCCGTCACGGTCATTGTCCTCTTCCAGTCCGGCAAGCGTTCCGGCCTCTCCGGCGCCATCGCCGGCGGCGCGGACACTTTCCTCTCCAAGGGCAAGGCCAAGACGCTCGACGCGAAGCTTGCCAAGGCCACCAAGTGGGTCGGCCTCGCTTTCGTCGTCCTCACTCTCGCCCTGCACTTCGTTTGAGCTTAGTTTCAATAACAAAAGCCGCCGCACGGTGTCGTGCGGCGGCTTTTTTCACACCTTTTCCGGGTACACGGCGCGGACGCCGCCGATGAGCTTCGGGCGCGTGCGCGCTGCGCTTACCGGCGCCTCGCCTATGTGCTTGACCGCCAGGCGCAGAGGGACGGCGACCTCTTTCAAATGCATGCCTATCAGCGTGCAGCCGATATCCAGCCCCGCCGAGGCGCGCACATGCTCCACAGGGACGGGGTCCTTCATACGCTTCCACACAGCCGTGGCAAAGGAGCCGCCAGCCTTCGGCTGCGGAATGACGCAGACCGGCTCATAGCCGAACTTTTCCGCCGCCTCACGCTCCACTATCAGGGCGCGGTTCAAATGCTCGCAGCACTGGGCCGCGAGGTAGAGCCCGCGCTCCTCTATGAGCGGATATATGGCCTCGACGACGGCCTCAGCCGCCTCGGGCGTGCTGCCCTTGCCTATCCTGCTGCCCATTATCTCGCTGGAAGAGCAGCCGACGACCACCAGGCTGCCCGGTCTGGGAGCCGCCAGCTCCAGCAGCTCCTGCATGGCTGCGCGCGCCTGACTTTTTATTTCATCGTACATGACAGCATCTCCATTCATTTTGTTTTTTATATTTTAACACCCTCGGCCGGGTTTGACAACTGCCGGACGCGGGAGTATTATGGGCTGTATACTTGTCATAGCGAGGTCTCAGCGATGAAAAGAAAGATAATTTGCGCCGCCCTCGCCGCGGCGATGCTGCTCTCACTTGCCGCATGCGGGACTCTCCCCCCGGAGCAGAGCGGCCTGCCCGAGCCTGTTTCGGACGTTACGCCGCCCCCAAGCTCCACGCCCAGCCCCACGCCGGAGCCGACACCCACTCCTCTGCCCTACACGAACCCCCTCAGCGGCGAGCCTATGGAGGAGGACATAAGCGAAAACCGGCCCTATGCCATCATGATAAACAACATCCAGCAGGCCCTGCCCCAGTGCGGCGTATCCCAGGCCGGAGATCGTCTATGAGATACCCGCGGAGGGCGGCGTCACGCGCATGATGGCCATCTTCACCGACATCAGCGATGTTGAGAAAATAGGCAGCCTGCGCAGTATTCGCCCCTATTACGCCGACGTCGGCATCTCTTACGACGCCATTGTCGTCCACGCTGGAGGCAGCGAGGAGAGCTACACCGAGATGAGCGGCTACGACGTGGACCACCTGGACGGCGTCCTGCGCACCTATGTTGAGGGAGCTTTCTACCGCGACCCTGACAGGATGTATTACGGCATCGAGCACAGCCTCTTCTGCATCGGTGAAAAGCTCATAGAAGCTGCCGAGGGCGAAGGCTTTTCCCTCACGCACGAGGGTGGCGCCTATGACTACGGCCTCAGCTTTTCCGAGGACGCCGCGGAGCAATGCACTGACGAGGCGCTCTATGCCGAGATCGGCTACAACAGCTTCAAAACCACCAGCTTTGAATACAACGACAACAACGGCCTCTACTACGCCTTCGAGTACGGCTCCGAGTATGTGGATGACGACGCGGGCGTGCAGATGACCTTCAAAAAACCTGCTCTTCCTCACAACGGACGTTTCCGTCATCGACAGTGCGGGCAGGCTCCGCGTACGCACCACCGGCACGGGTGAGGGCTGGTTCGTCTGCGGCGGCAAATGCGTCGAGATCACCTGGGAGCGAGAGTCGAACACGGATCCCTTCCGCTACTATCTAAAAGACGGCACACCGCTGGAGCTTGGCGTCGGCACTACCTACGTTGGCATCAGGCCCGAATCCGGCTCCTCCGTAAGTTTTGTCAAGGAGGGTGAATGACCCTTGTCCCGCACGAAAAAATCGCTTATCGCGCTGCTCGTCTGCTATCTCATCTGGGGCTTGCAGCCGCTTTACTGGAACCTGCTCGGGCAGTTTGACGCGCTCTTTGTCCTCTGTGTCAGGATAGTCATGAGCGTTATCTTCACCTGGGGCTTCCTCATCTGCACGGGCAGGCTGCACGAGCTGCTGGCGGCCTTCCGCAACCGTGCGCTCATGAAATACCTCGTCCCCGCCGCCGTATTTATCTGCGGCGACTGGGGACTATACAACTGGGCCGTCATGAACGGGCATGTGCTGGACGTCTCGCTTGGCTACTACATGAACCCTATGGTCATGTTTGTAATCGGCCTCGCACTCTTCCGCGAGCGCGGGCATCTGCTGGAGTATATCTCCGTCGGTGTGGCGACTCTGGGCGTGCTTATAAGCACGGTGCAATACGGCTCCTTCCCCATTGTGGCTGTGCTCTGCGCCTTCTCCTGGCCGCTGTACGCCACGGTGAAAAAGGCCGCAAATGCCGACCCCATCGTCAGCATCGCCTTGGAGACCACACTGCTCGCGCCCTTTGCGCTGGCCGCGACCGTCATCTTCTTCCGCGGCGAGGGCGGCTACGCCTCTGTTGACCTCTCCGGCGCGCTGCTGCTCCTGCTCTCAGGCGTTGTTGCCGCGACGCCGATGATACTCTACACCTACGTCGTGAACGACCTGCCTTTCAAGGTCGTGGGCATTTTGCAATATACCAGCTCCACCATCACCTTCATCTGCGGCATCCTCTTCCTGAACGAGACGGCCACGCCCTCAAAGCTCATCATGTTCGGCTTTATCGTCGTCGGTCTCATTATCTTCACGGCTGGCAGCTTCAAGCGTCAGCGCGAGTCGCTGCCGGATAACGGGGCGGTAAAGTGAAACCAAGCGCCGCCCGAGGCAGGTTTACCGCCGACGTGAGGTTGACACAAGCCGCTGCTCTGGGAGTATGGGTGAAAGCCGCCCCTACAACTCGATTGAATCTTGCGCATTTGACAGCCTTATCATCCGTGTTACGACTGCTATGAGTTCCACCGGAGACATGTGCCGGTTGCGTAAAAGAATTCCAAAAACCTGTACAAAACGAAAATAGAAAAGAAGCGGAAACGCATGAGTCTTCGCTCTTTTTCTATTCAGCACACTTATTGCCTATCGTCATTGTGTTGGGATGAACCATCTCTTTCTCTTAAGAACAACACTCAGCCACCTTTACACATTCTTCAACAGCAGAAGTGCGCCGGCCAGGAACAGGGCGGCGCCATGGCCGGTTACTAAGGCGGCAAAGCCAATGAGGAACACCGCCGAGGCGGTCAGGAGGCCCGCAATCTCCGCAGCTTTGTCTCCGAATACCAGCTGCACCATACGCCCGCCGTCGAGCGGGGGTGAGGGCAAAAGATTGAACACGGAGAGCACGGCGCTCATGCCCGCTGAGCGCAGCAACAGTACGCTGTCCAGCTCGCCGCCTATTAGCGAAGCTGTGAGTGCGTAGGCGAAGCCCGCCGCCGGTCCTGCCGCCAGGCAGACGAGTTCCCAGACCGGTCCTGCCCCGCCGCGGCGCTCTATCACCGCCCCGCCTGCGTCCGCCGAAAAACCGCGCACGCGACAGCCGGCCGCTCTGAGAGCGGCCAGGTGCCCGCACTCATGCGCGGCTGCGGCCAGCATCAGCGCGACAAAGCTCAGGGTGTCCATGAAAAAATACAGCGCCGCGAGCAGCAATACGCCCCCGGCGCTGATTGTAATGCGACCTTTCCTCATGCCAGCCAAAACTCCGGATTGTAGAACGTCCCGTCCTTGCGCAGCTCGAAGTGCAGGTGCGGGCCTGTGACCTCGCCCGTCGCGCCGGATTTGGCGATGACATCGCCCATGCTCACGCTCTGTCCGCTGTAAACCAATATCTCTGAGCAGTGGGCATAGAGGCTCTGCCAGTCGTTCTCGTGCTCTACGATGACATAGTTTCCATAGCCCGCGTCCCAGCCGACGAGAGCTACGGTGCCGTCGGCAAAAGCCTGGACGTCCGTACCGCTCCAGACGGCGAAATCGGTGCCGTAATGGAATTTGACCTCGTTTTGCAGCGGGTGCAGTCGGTAGCCGAAACCAGAGGAGGTATAGCCAGAGACGGGGCTGGCGTACTCAAAGGGCAGGCGCGGCATCTCATAACTGACATTCACCGGCAGCTCGTAGTCGGCAAACTCGGCCTGTGCCTCAAGGAAAGCGGCCACGGCGGCTGGCGTCTCGGAAGGCGTGGGCTCCGGCTCCGACGTCGGTTCAGGCTCGGTTGCCTCTGAGCTGGGCGCGGGGCTTTCGGGGAGCAGGTATTCCGCCTCGCGGCGGAGCTGCTGTATGGTCACAGGCTCGTACACGGCCGGGCGCGCGGCGGAGCGCTCCGTCTGCCCGAAGAGCAGAGCTGCGGCCTCCCCCGCCCCGTCTGAGAGCCGCTCGCCAATAGTCTCAAACACGGCGCTGTAGTCTGCGTCACGGCTGACCGCCTCTCTCAAACGCGAGCGAAGCCCCTCAGTCTGCGCCGGGAACAGCAGCTTGACCGCTGTCAGGACGATAAACAGCGCGGACGCGAGGATTATTTTATAATTGTATCCAGATTTAGTCTTCATGCTCTCAGTATATTTGGACAAGGCCGAAAATATGCATTAAATGAAATAATACCTTGACAACAGGCCTGAAGGTCATTATAATGATAAAGCTGTCTCGGGGTGTAGCGCAGATGGTAGCGCGCATGGTTCGGGACCATGAGGCCGCGAGTTCAAGTCTCGCCACTCCGACCATGCGGAGTATCATTAAAGGATCTGAAAAGGTCTGCTGATGATACTCCGCATTTTTTATTTCCAAGTTTATATAGCGATCTGTGCGGGGGCGTAGCTTAATGCTACGCCTTTTCTCGTTTCCAAAAGAATGTCCCGCTCGGTGATTTTCCGGCGATCCGGCACCTCAAAGGCTCCAATGCAGTTGTAGTGGATCGTCACCCGCTGATTGGTAACACCGTCCTCCTTGACCGCAGGATAAACCTCGATGTACTGAATGAGCTCGGCAACCATGCGTTTGGTGATGGTGGTGGCGTCGGTGTAGCGCCGCACCGTTTCCAAGAAGGTGTCCACATCCATCCGCTTATCTTCCAGCTTCTTCAGCTCCAACCGCAGCGCCTTGATCCGTCCGGCATTCTCGCCCTGTTCCTGCTCATACCGCTTGGACATTTTGGAGAACCGGGTATCGTCGATCTTGCCGGACACATTGTCCTCGTAAAGCCGCTCAAAGAGCATATCCAGCTCCCTGTCCCGGGCCAGCAGCCCATCCAACTCCCGCTTCTTGCGTACCCGGTCATTTTCCGCTACCTTGGCGGAGCGGCCCACCATCGCCTTGATAAAGTCGTTTTCGTACTCGTTGGCGAAACAGGCCAGCCGGTGTACCTCATAGAGCACGACCTGCTCCAAGAAGTCCAGCCGAATATAGTGGGTAGATGAGCATTTACGGAGCCCGGAATTGTGGTTGTTGCAGCTAAAGAACTTGATGTCGTGGTTGCCCTGGTTGAAGTGGAAAGTCAGATTGCCGCCGCACTCCGGGCATTTCAGATAGCCGCAAAAGGCGCTGGACTCCTTTGTTACGGTAGGCCGCCTGCGCCGGGTGGTTTGCAGGCTTTGCACCTTTTCCCAAGTCACTCGGTCAATGATGGGCTCATGGACATTGAGGAAGATTGCCCGGTTTTCCTCCGGGTTTTCAATCCGGCGCTTCATTTTGTAGGACTTGGAGTAGGTTTTGAAGTTAATCACATCGCCGCAGTATTCCTGCAAGGTGAGGATTTTTTTGACGGTGGTGTGGTTCCACTTGGTAGGCTCCAGCGTGCTTTTGGAGCCACCCTTGCTGATCCCATTGCTGGTTCGATAGGCCGAGGGGTTCAGCGCCCCCATCGACCCCAGCGCCGTGGCAATCTGCAAGGGGCCGTTGCCCTCCAAGGCCAGACGGTAAATGCAGCGCACCACCTCGGCGGCCTCCGGGTCAATCACCCAAAACCGGGGATCGTCCGGGTTCTTCATGTAGCCATAGGGCGGCGGCGAAAGCGGAATCCCAGCGTTGCCTTTCATCTTATTGACGATCCGGCGCTTCTTGGAAATGTCCTTGGCGTAGTATTCATTAGTTCACTTCGCATAAAGCATGACAAGCTCACAGGTCGATATGCCCGATGAAATTGTAGTAGATATTGAAGTCCCGTTCCTCGTGGCCGTCCACCATACGCTTTTCGCCGACCTCGATTTTCTGGATGAGCCGCACCAGCGTAGGACGGTCAAGCTCTTCCAGATTGTAATAATCCTGCACCATGTCCAGCCATGCGTCCACAGACTGCTCATTCTCCCGGCTGGCGGCAAGCTGCTCTGTCAGCTCCCGGCGGCGCTCCTGCTTGGCCTTGCGCTCGGCCTCATAGCCGTTGAGAAGCTGGACGCAGAGGTTTTCCGGGATTTTGCCCAGCACCTTGTCCTCATAGGCGGACTGCACCAGCCGGTCAAGCTCCGGCAGCCGTCGGTCGATGGCGCTCAATTCTGCTTGGAGCGTTTTCGTTTTCTCGCGGCCAGCGGACTCCTTCTGCGCCAGAAGTTTTTCCCGAATCTCAGCCCGGCCAAACTGCGCCCACATCGACTTGCTGCGGATGTCCAGCAGCACCACATGAGCCAATGCTTTCTGGTTGATGTAATGGGAAGAACAGGCGTCTTTGCCGCCCGAAGCGTACCGGTTGCAGACATACGCCTTGTACTCCGGCTCCTTGCCGCTGGTTTTCTTCCGGTAATCCCGCATATACCGCATGGAGGCTCCGCAGTCCATGCACCGCAACAGACCGGCAAACAGAGAAACGCTGCCGCTCTTGCCGCTGCGCCCTCTGGACGGGTGGTTGTCCATCCGCTGCACCGCGTCCCACACATCCTGAGAAATCAGCGGCTCGTGGGTGTTCTCCACCCGAATCCATTCGCTCTCCGGTTTGCTGACCTGCTTGTGGTTCTTGTAGGAGACCGTGCCCGTCTTGTTCTGTACCATGTGGCCGAGATAAACCTCGTTGCGGAGGATGGTTTTCACCGTCACATCGTTCCAGCACTCCGTCTCGCCCCGGCGGTTCTCCCGCCCCTCCGCCATGTAGTAAAAGGTTCTGGGCGAGGGGACTTTTTCGGCGTTCAGTTGCAGGGCGATTTTGCGGAAGCCGTACCCCTGCAACCGCAGATCGAAGATGCGCCGCACCACCGGGGCCGTCACCGGGTCGATCTCCAAAATGTGCTTGTCCGCCGCGCTCTTTCGGTAGCCGAGGGGCGCATAGCAGCCCACATATTTCCCGGCCTTGAAGGTGGACAGCTTCACCGCCTTGATCTTGTTGCTGGTGTCCCGCGCATAGAGGTCATTCATGACATTTTTCAGAATGACCAGCATTTCATTGTTCTTGCGGATGGTGTCCACCCCATCGTTGAGGGCAATGAACCGGCATCCGAGGGACGGGAAAATGAAGTCGGTATATTTGCCCGCTTCGATGTAATCACGGCCTAACCTGCTGAGGTCTTTGGTTAGTACCAAATTGATCTTGTGGTCGGTCGCGTCCTGCACCAGCCGGTTGAACCCCGGACGGTCGAAGGTCGTACCGGAGACCCCATCGTCGCAGTAGTAGTCGTAGAGCGTCCAGCCCTGTTCCCGCACATACCGGGCGAGCATTTCTTTTTGATTTTCGATTGACACAGACTCACCGGCACGCTCATCGTCCCGGCTCAGTCTGGCGTAGATTCCAACACTGTATTGTTCCTGCATTTTCTTCTTTAACCTCCCGAAATGCAGTGCGTATCACAATCAGAAATCCTGATTGTATTATACCACTGCGGCGCTGATGATTCCACTGGGCAAAGTGCCGGGATTCACTTCACCCGTTCTATCGCTTCAATCGTCAATGCATCCAGCAGGTCGCACATCGCCAGATCCCCAACAAAAAAGCTCTGGACATGGTAGATGGTTCCATCCTCCGTGACCATATCCGCATGGTCGGGACCGGCAATCTCTTAGGGCAGGGCGGTAAAACATCCATGTTCTGTTTCTTCTGAGTTTTCATATTCCATTTTCCTCCGTATTCGCCGTGTGTGGCACAGCAGCCCGCCGCAGTCAAGGAACCGGCTTTGCCTCGCTGCGCGTCCTTGACAGCGCCGTTCTGCCGTGCAGGTGAGTAACCAAGGCGGCAAGGCCGCCCTTTGCCAAAGGCTTTGACTGGTTCCGATTCTGTTTACATGACACGCTCCTTCCCGCCGGCGGGAGGGCGGACGGAGGAAACGAAAAGAGCCGCATGACGGTAAAAAATCTTCCTATACCGACTACACAGAAACCCACGCGGATTTCTGCGTTCATGCGGCATTAGGAAGACTTCGCTTCGTCAGCGGCTCCACAGCACAGCTACTTCATTTGGTTATTTTCAGTATATCAGGAACGGGTGTTCGAGTCAAGGTTCCAAACGAAAAAAGTGTTCGTGTTCGCGCAAAATTTTACGGAGGGACGAGCACAGGACTGGGATTTGAGAGAACAGCAGCAAGCACAGCAAGTGTATGTACACTTGCAGAAAAGCGGTGCTTGCCATACCGGAGTGGCTTGCTGATTAGCAAGCACATCCGGTGTGGCCACACACCGGAAAAATGACGCTCCGGGCTGTCTGCCGAAGCGCCATTTTTCTATTTTGGGATAGTCCCAAACCCTTAAGCTTCAACCTTTATCAAAGGCACTCTTGTTTACCCAAAGTTTATCTGGGTTTTACTTTCAAATGGTGGCAACCTTACTGCTTGCAATATATAATAAACTTGAATGATTGTATACATAGCCGAAAGGAGGAGTGGCTCGTGGACAATTCGACGGCATTTTGGAGTATCATATTCCCGACGCTTCTGCCTTTTATCCTGATTATCGTTTTCTTCCTGCTGTGGCGCGTCATAAAGTGGCTGGAACGACGAAAGTGGAAGCCGATAACAGCCCGTGTCCTGCATATTGAGGCAATTGACAAAAAGGGATAGCGATGGCG
>ENA-OQCL01000197-OQCL01000197.1-human-gut-metagenome-genome-assembly--contig:-NODE-197-length-32861-cov-7.987108_pt1 | contig 32861 bp, 28 predicted proteins | sample MGYA00242502_ERZ504586 | MGnify/ENA primary metagenome ERZ504586 (study PRJEB26092, sample SAMD00036316) | human gut metagenome | host: Homo sapiens | study: EMG produced TPA metagenomics assembly of... | reverse complement strand
GGCGTTTTGCGTACTTTTCCGCCGGATGATGGAGCAGGTAGGCTTTCCGCCGCGAGAGCATTGGCTGAAATATGCTGCATGGCTGGTGCTTTATATCGTGATTTTATATGGAACGGGCTGGTTCTTTACCCAGATCGCGGGTAAGATTGTACTGCTGCGGCTTCCGATTCTTAGCTATTCGGTCTTTTGCCTGCTTCTGGGTGCGGGGCTGTATGCGGTACATTTCTGGAGATATGGAAAAGATTCGCGTCTGAGTGCTCGCATATAAAGCAAAAATGCGACTTCGCTGCACTGTGCATAACAGTGCGATGGAGCCGCATACCTTATTAGGTAGTTGCCGACTTAACTGAAAGCTCTGAGATGAAAGTCTCTGGGCTTTTTTTGTTACATGAACATAAAAACACATAGCCGCAAATTTGCAGGAAAAAGCGCTTTTGCCTCGTGTTACAAGGTGAAAGCGCTTTACAATTTTGCAAAAAGGATGCGATTGATCATGAAACGATTCCACCGCCGCTGTCGGCGGCTATGTATTCTGGCGGCACTGCTTGTACTGCTGGTGCTATTTCTGCGGCAGAACGTTCTGCTAGATACTGCCAGCCGACACGCGATCTTACTGAACGCCCAAAGCGGGCGGGTACTGGCGCAGAAACGTGCTGACGAGCGTACTGCACCGGCTTCCCTGACAAAAATGATGACTGTACTGCTGGCCATTGAGGCAGAGCCCGATCTGGATAAGCAGGTAACACTGCCGGAGGATATTTTTCCAGCCTTACAGACCGAAAAAGCATCTATGGCGGGCTTTGTGCCCGATGAGACTGTCACGGTGCGTGACCTGCTCTATGGTGCGATGCTGCCCTCCGGCGCAGAATGCTGTGAGGCGCTGGCACAGCTGGTAAGCGGCAGCGAAGAAAACTTTGCCGCGCTGATGAACCAAAAGGCCGCAGAGCTTGGCATGAAGAACACCAATTTTACAAATGCGACCGGCCTGACCGATACCGAGCACTATTCCAGCGCGGCAGATATGGCAAAGCTCTTGCAGGCAGCGCTGCACAATACGACCTTCCGCACAATTTTTACAACCGAGCACTACACCACTACGGCGACTGCACAGCACCCGGAAGGCGTTTCGCTGACCAGCACACTGCTGGGTAAGCTGGACGGAACAGAGCTTCCCGAGGGGGCACAGATCGAGGGCGGCAAAACAGGGTATACTGCCGCCGCAGGGCTGTGTCTGGCCAGCCTTGCCATCGTGAACGGAAAAGAGTACATCCTTGTTACGCTTGCCGCGCCCGGAGACCACGGGACGGAGCAGTACAATATCCGCGATGCGGTGCAGGTGTACCGGAAACTGGCAGATAAAAAATAACTACGGTATATAGGGACTGCCTTGCAAACCGGGTGCTCCGGCGGTACAATAGGGACATTCTATCATGGAAAAGGATGTTTGACTATGCGAGACGAAGCCATTGATCTGTGCGGACAGGTGGATTTTACCCGTACCGACGCTATGCCGCTGCTGGAGCGGGATACGCAGTTCCACTTTGCCTGTGCGGGCTGCGGCAACTGCTGCCGCGGGCGGGAGGATATCGTGCTGTCCGGGTATGACTTGTGGCGTATTGCTGCCCGGCTGCGTCTGCCGCCGCAGATCGTAGCCCGGGGTTATTGCCGCAGCAGTATTGGCAGGGTGAGCCATTTACCGGTGCTGCGGCTTGCCCCGGTGAAGGAAAACCGCAACAACTGCCCCTTTCTGACCGAAAACCACTGCGCCATCCATGAGGCTGAGCCGCTGGTGTGTGCGCTGTATCCGCTGGCGCAGGAGATCAGCCGGGCAGGGGAGGTACACTATTTTTTGCAGCCCACCGGCTGCGGCGGGCAGGTGATCGAAGCAAGGGTGCAGGATTACCTTGCCCGCTACGATGTGCCCGCCCGGGAAGCCATTGACGTGCGCTGGGCACAGACCTGCATGGCGCTGGAAGATACCGTGGAGCAGCTGGAGGCAGTGCTCGGCCCGGTGCTGGTGCACCGGATGCAGGCGAAGCTCTGGCAGGCACTGTATTTTGGCTACGATTATGCGCAGGACTATCTGCCGCAGCTGGAAGCAAACCTGCGAACGCTGGACACGGAACTGCACAAACTGACGGAGTATCAGAAAAAACGAAATAATGGTTCGAAATAATTGATAGATGACTTTACTTGAATCGATAATTAAGGCCATTTTCGGGTAAAAGTGGATTGTTTTGCCAGCGATTCTGTGATATACTTCACGAGTGTAAAGCGAACCTTGTTTGATCCGCTTACAATATCGGCCCGGAGTGCGGCGTCCTGTTGGCTGCAAGGGCTGGAGATAGAGGAGATCATCAATATGCGTAAAATCACTCGTCGTTCCTTCCTGACTGCTGCCGTTGCCTGCGGTGCAGCAGCTGCCCTTTCCGCCTGCGGCGGTTCTTCCTCCGCATCTTCTGCGGCAGCATCCTCCACGGTTGCTTCTGCATCGGTCGCTGCGGCTTCCAACGGAGAAAAATTCACCGTTGGCATCTGCCAGCTGGTGCAGCACGCTGCACTGGATGCCGCTACGCAGGGCTTTGAGGATGCGCTGACCGCTTCCTTTGGCGAGAACGTCACCTTCGACTTCCAGAATGCACAGGGCGATTCCGCTACCTGCGCCACCATCGCCAACGGCTTTGTTTCCTCCGGCGTGGCACTGATCATGGCAAATGCTACCCCTGCTCTGCAGGCTGCACAGGCTGCTACCAACACCATCCCCATTCTGGGCACTTCCGTTACGGAGTACGGCGTGGCACTGGGTCTGGACAATTTCTCCGGCACCGTGGGCGGCAACGTCTCCGGCACCTCCGATCTGGCACCGCTGGATCAGCAGGCAGACATGATCGTGGAGTGGATGCCCGAGGTCAAGAAGGTCGGCCTGCTGTACTGCTCGGCCGAGGCAAACAGCCAGTATCAGGTAGACGAAGTGCAGAAGTATCTGGAGGCCAAGGGCGTGACTGCTACTCAGTACGCTTTCTCGGATTCCAACGATCTGTCCTCTGTTTGCCAGAAGGCTGCGGATGAGAACGATGCACTGTATGTGCCCACCGATAACACCGTTGCCGCCAATACCGGCATCGTGGACGGCATCTGCCGCCCGGCTAAGAAGCCTGTGTTCGCCGGTGAGGAGGGCATCTGCTCCGGCTGCGGCGTGGCTACCCTGTCTATCAGCTACTACGATCTGGGCTACACCACCGGTGAGATGGCAGTTAAGATCCTGAACGGCGAGAGCGACATCTCCACCATGCCCATCGAGTACACCGATGTGACCAAAAAGTACAACAAGGCCATCTGCGATGACCTTGGCCTGACCGTACCGGAAGGCTATGTAGAGATCGAAGCCTGATAACAGCAAAACCGGAACAATATAAAAATAGCGGAGAAGAGTTGATTCTTGCTCTTCTCCGCTTTCCCGTATCAAAGCGGGAGATAAAAAAGTGTAACGTTTAGGAGGAAATTGTTTTGGAGATCATTGCGAGACTTGCAAACCTGCCGGGCGCTTTACCGGGTGCCTGTGCGCAGGGGCTTATCTGGGGTATCATGGCCATTGGCGTGTACCTGACCTACCGTATTCTGGATGTAGCCGACCTGACCGTGGACGGTAGCTTTGGCACCGGCGGCGCGGTGTGCGTCATGTGCCTGCTTTCCGGCATGAATGTCTGGGCAGCATTGCTGGTGGCTGTGCTGGCCGGCCTTGCTACCGGCCTTGTCACCGGCCTGCTGCACACCTTTATGGGCATTCCCGCCATTCTGGCCGGTATTCTGACCCAGCTGGCGCTGTATTCCATCAACCTGAAGATCATGGGCAAGGCCAACCAGTCCATCAACGTGGATAAATACGGCCTGCTCATCTCCCTGCGCTGGGTCAAGGAATTTGCCCTGCACAACCCCATCATCATGGTCATCCTTGCTACGGCGGTTGTTATTGGGGTGTTGTACTGGTTCTTCGGCACGGAGCTGGGCTGCGGCATCCGCGCTACCGGCTCTAACCCTGCCATGTCCCGCGCACAGGGCATCAACACCAACTTCAACATCGTGCTGGGTCTGGCCGTTTCCAATGCGCTGGTGGCTTTGTCCGGTGCGCTGCTCAGCCAGTATCAGGGCTTTGCAGATGTGGGCATGGGACGCGGTGCTATCGTCATCGGTCTGGCTGCCGTCATCATTGGCGAGGCCGTGTTTAGCCGCATCTTCCATAACTTTGCCCTCAAGCTGGCCTCTGTTTCCATCGGCGCGATCATCTATTATATCGTCATTCAGCTGGTGCTGACACTGGGCTTTGATGCAAACCTGCTCAAGCTGCTCAGTGCCTCCGTGGTGGCAGTGTTCCTTGCCGTGCCGTACTGGAAGGGCAAATACTTCTCGAAGCCGGTCAAAAAGGCAAAGGAGGACGCAAAAAATGCTTGAGATCCAAAATGTTTCCAAAACCTTCAATGCAGGCACGGTGAACCAGAAGATCGCCCTGAACGGCCTGAACCTGAAGCTGAACGAGGGCGATTTCGTTACCGTCATCGGCGGCAACGGCGCAGGAAAATCCACCATGCTGAATGCCGTGGCCGGTGTGTGGCCGGTGGACGAGGGCAAGATCCTCATTGACGGCGTGGACGTCACCCGCCTGAGCGAGCATCAGCGCGCCGCTTACATTGGCCGCGTGTTCCAAGACCCCATGACCGGCACTGCCGCCACCATGCAGATCGAGGAAAATCTGGCGCTGGCAGCTCGGCGCGGCAAGCGCCGCACCCTGCGCATCGGCATCACCAAGGCCGAGCGGGAGCAGTACCGTGAACTGCTTAAGACCCTTGATCTGGGCCTTGAGGATCGACTGACTGCCCGCGTGGGGCTGCTTTCCGGCGGTCAGCGGCAGGCGTTGACCCTGCTGATGGCTACCATGAACAAGCCGAAGCTCCTGCTGCTGGATGAGCATACCGCTGCACTGGACCCCAAAACGGCTCTGAAGGTGCTCACCCTCTCGGCGCGCATCGTGGAGGAGAACCATCTGACCACCATGATGATCACCCACAACATGAAGGATGCCATCAAATACGGCAACCGCCTCATTATGATGCACGAGGGTCACATCATCTACGACGTGGCAGGGGAGGAGAAGCAGAAGCTGCACGTCTCCGATCTGCTGGCCAAGTTCCAGATCGCCAGCGGCGGCGAGTTTGCCAACGACCGCATGATCCTGTCCAACTAAGCAAGAACAGAAGGATGCTCCATCCGCTTATGGCTGGAACGCCCTTCTTAAATAGCCTGATTGCATTACAAAAAATAGGCTCCCCGCCAAATGGCAGGGAGCCTATTGCTGTATGCGGGTTACCGCTTGATATCGTAGTTCATGTTCATCAGGTTGCGGATGGTGCTCACATCATCGGTGATGTTGGCATCGCCGTGGATGGTGTGCTTGATGGCGCTGCTGGCCACTGCAAAGTTGATCATATCCATAGCTTTGTAGTTGTGCAGCATGGCGTAGATCAGGCCGCTGGCAAAGGCGTCGCCGCCGCCCACGCGGTCCAGAATGTTAAAGGTGTACAGCTTGCTCTCGAAGGTGTGACCCTCGTACCACATAAAGGCCTTCAGGCTGTTCTCGCTGCCGCTGTGGGCGTAGCGCACATGGCGGGCGATGCACTTCAGGTTGGGGTAGCGCTCGATAAACCGCTGGAAAATCTCGTCTTGCTGCTCGTAGCTGGGCTGCAGGGGCACACCGTCCTTCCAGTCGCCCTTGCTGTGGTCGTTTTCGTCCTTCCACAGGTGGTAGGGCTCAATGCCCAGCAGCACATCCACGTAGGGCAGGCACTCGGTACAGAAGTCCCGTGCTTCCTCCCAGGTCCACAGGGTGGAGCGGAAGTTGCCGTCAAAGCTCACGGTCAGGCCCTTCTTCTTGGCAACCTTCAGCATATCAAGGATCAGGCTGCGGCAGTTGGGTGCCAGTGCCGGGGTAATGCCGCTGAGGTGCAGCCAGTCGTAGCCCTCCAGCAGAGCGTCCAGATCCACCTGAGAGAAATCGTACTCGGTAATGGCACTGTGCTTGCGGTCGTAGATGACCTTGGATGCGCGGATGCCGTAGCCGGTCTCCAGATAATAAGTACCCAGACGGTTAGAAGGGGTCTCGTCCGGCTCGGTCAGGATCATGGGGGTGCAGTGCACATCGTTGGAGCGCAGCCAGCGCACAGCGCTCTTGCCCAGACTGTTGTTGGGTACTACGCTGAAAAAGGTGCTGTCCACGCCAAGGTTTGCCAGCGCCAGCGCAATGTTGGCCTCGCTGCCGCCGTAACTGGCCTCAAAAGCGGATGCCATGCGGATTTTTTCGTAGTTCGGCGGGGTCAGGCGCAGCATGATCTCACCACAGGTGATGAACTTCTGGCCATTGGGCTCGCTGCCAAGGATCGGATTGAAATGTTCCATAAAGCTCCTCCTGATGACATTGCGGAAACCCGCAACTATTAACACATCGTTGTATCCATTATAGTGCGTTCCCGGACAGAATGCAAGCGTTTGCACGCGCAAGCAAGAGAAAATAAGACCGAAAATTTGGTAAAGTTGCCGAAAAAGCTGCTCTGCCGCAGAATTATATCCCGGTCAGGTCAAAGCTGGGGGTGTATTCCTCCTTGGCGCTGCTCTTCTGCTGCATATAGCCCTGCACAAGCCCCTTGTCCATGGCGTAGTTTACCACCCGGCGGTATTCGTAGGTGGTGATGCGCCGCCCGATGCCGTGCTCTGCGGCCTTGTAGAAGGGGGTGTACTGGCTCATGACACTGGGCAGAAAGCACCCGGGGTCGGCGTCGTTCCATGCAGCCATCTGGTCCAGCACGGCAAAGCTGTCCTCCACATGACCCGGCAGCGCCAGATGCCGCAAAATGACCCCCTTTTGCAGGATGCCGTCTGCATCGAACACCGGATGCCCCGCCTGCGCCATCATGGCCTCGATGGCGGGCTTTGCCTCGGCAAAATAGTCCGGCGCGGCGGAAAGCTCTGCGGAAAGGGCAGAGGATACATATTTTAGATCAGCCAGCCAGATGTCGATGTACCCGCGCCACGCCTGCACGCTTTCCACGGTCTCGTAGCCGCCGGTGTTGCACACGATGGGCAGACGCAGCCCTTTGGCGCGGGCAATGTCCAGCGCGGCAATGATCCACGGCTGCCACTGCCCCGGGGTGACCAGATTGATGTTGTGCGCACCCTGTGCCTGCAAATTTAAAAAGATCTCAGCCAAGTGCTCCACGGTGATCTCTTTGCCCAGCCCCTCGGCGCTGATGGGATAGTTCTGGCAGAAGCAGCACTTGAGGGTGCAGCCGGAAAAGAACACCGTGCCGCTGCCCCTTGTGCCGCTGATGCAGGGCTCCTCCCAGTGGTGCAGGGCAGCGCGGGCAGCTTTTAGCGTAGCGCCCGCCCCGCAGAAGCCGGTGCGCCCGGCGGCACGGTCAGCACCGCAGCGGCGGGGGCAGAGGGTACAGCGAGTGGGAACGGAAATGGTTTTCGGCATAATATCCAAAGTCCTTTGCTTAAAATTTTCGTATTCAGTATACCACTTTTGGTGCCATTCGTGCTATACTGAAATATAGAGAAACGATAATACAAAAAACGCAACATCTTTGCAGGACAAGGAATGTGTTATGATGGAGGAGACCATGCGCACCGAAACCGATGAGATTCGCGATAATCTGAAATATCTGACCCTGCTGGCCAGAGATTACCCCTCGCAGGCGGCAGCTGCCAGCGAGATCATCAGCACACAGGCGCTGCTCAAGCTGCCCAAAGGCACGGAGCATTTCATGAGCGACCTGCACGGCGAGAACGAGGCCTTTGTGCACATCCTGAACTCTGCCTCCGGTGTCATCCGGGAAAAGGTGGATGCCGTGCTGGGTGACACCATGCCGGAAGCAGCCCGTGCCGAGCTTGCCACCCTGATCTATTATCCCACCGAAAAGCTGCCTCAGCTCAAAGCGCGCTGCACTACCGAGGATGCACTGGAGCAGTGGTATACCCAGACCCTTCTCCAGCTGATCGATATCTGCCGTCTGGTGTCCTCCAAGCACACCCGCGACCATGTGCGCGGCTGTCTGCCGTCCAGCTGCGGATATATTCTGGACGAGCTGCTCCATGCCCACTTTGAGGATCACGATAAAGACCTGTACTACGGCCAGATCGTGGGCAGCATCATCGAGAACGGCCGCGCCGACCGCTTTATCGTGCGGCTGTGCGAGCTCATCAAGCATCTGGCGGTGGATAAGCTGCATATCGTGGGCGACCTGTTTGACCGCGGCCCCCGCCCGGACATTATTCTGGATCTGTTGATGCGTCATCACAATGTAGATATCCAGTGGGGCAACCATGACGTGGTATGGATGGGTGCTGCTGCCGGCAGTCCCATCTGCATCTGTACGGTACTTAAAACTACGCTTGCCTACCACAACCACGGGATGCTGGAGGACTGCTACGGTATCAACCTGCGGCACTTGCAGCGCATGGCAGAACAGTTCTACGGCGAGGACGACCTTTCCATCTGGATGCCCCACACGGATGCCGCCCGCGGCCCCTATACGGAGGGAATGCTCCACCGCTGCGCCGTGATGCACAAGGCCATCTCCATCCTCATGTTCAAGTTGGAATGTCAGGTCATCGACCGCAACCCGGATTTCCAGATGCAGGGGCGGGACTATCTGCGCCGCATCGACTGGGACGCCCACACCGTGCAGGTGGGGGAGAAGAGCTATCCTTTGCGGGACACCTCTTTCCCCACGGTAGACCCGGCAGACCCCGCAAAGCTGAACCCGGACGAGCAGCTGGTGCTGCACAAGCTGGTACAGTCTTTCCGGCAGAGCGAAAGATTACAGCAGCACATTGAATTTTTGTACGCCAAGGGCAGCGTGTACCACATTGAAAACGGAAACCTGCTCTACCACGGCGCTGTGCCCATGAATACGAAGGGCGGTTTTGCAGTGGAGCACTTTGAGGGGCGCCGCTACTCCGGCCGTGCCCTGATGGATTACTGCGACGCCCGCGCCCGCCGTGGCTACTACGGGGCAGAGGGCAGCGCTGCCCGCCAGAGCGGACAGGATTTTCTGTGGTATCTGTGGTGCGGCAAGCTTTCGCCGCTGTTTGGCCGCAGCGCCATGACCACCTTCGAGCGGCTGTATATCGCAGACTCCGCCACCCATACGGAGGTCAAGGACCCCTATTATAGCTGGTACAACGACGAAGCCGCCTGCCGCCGCATTTTGGCAGAGTTCGGTCTGCCGGGCACGAGCCATATCGTCAACGGCCATGTGCCGGTGCAGGAGAAAAACGGCGAGAGCCCCATCAAGGGCGGGGGACGGCTGGTGGTCATCGACGGCGGGTTCTGCCGCGCCTACCACGAAAAGACCGGCATTGCGGGCTACACGCTGGTATATTCCAGCCGCACCATGTCCCTGCGCACCCATCAGCCCTTTGAAAGCGCAGAAAAGGCGGTGCGGGAGAACTTGGATATCCTGTCCCAGAAGAACATTCTGGAGACTGAAAATCATCGCATCCTCGTGGAAGATACGGACGAGGGCGAGGTGCTGCGGGAACGTGTGCATGACCTCAAGCAGCTGGTAACAGCCTATCAGCTGGGCTGGATCCCGGAGGCACGGTGCGAGGATCACGTTTGGTGATATCGCCAAAGGGTGAAATTGGGGTCGGTATTCGTCAAAATTGATGAAAAATTCAATAAATTATTGGAATATCCGCGTGTAATCTGGGCAAAACAGAAAATAATGAAACAGATACAAATCGGGCTTTGCTTTTTTGTGGAAGTAGTGTATAATAGGATAGTTATAAATCTGCCCCGGTGTTGGTGAATCTGTACACCCCGGCAGTACAAGTAACGAGATGGAATGCTTTCAGTAGCCTTAACAGGCCTGTGGCACAGGCCTTTGACAAGGAGATCATAAAAGTGGAGAAATTTGTTATTACCGGCGGTAAGCCCCTGCACGGAGAAGTGACCATTTCCGGCGCAAAAAATGCGGCTGTGGGCATTCTGCCTGCCACCATTCTGGCAGCGGATGTCTGCGTGATCGAAAATCTGCCCGATATCAGCGATGTGTCGGTCAGCCTCAAGATTCTGAGCACCCTTGGTGCACAGGTGAAGATGCTCAACCGCAACACCTACGAGATCGATACGCGGCATCTGGTCACTACCAATGTGCCGGACGATCTGTCCCGCCAGATGCGCGCCAGCTACTACTTCCTTGGCGCACTGCTTTCCCGCTTCGGCAAGGCACAGGTGGCCATGCCCCGGCGGCTGCAATCTGGGTCCCCGCCCCATCGACCAGCACCTGAAGGTGTTCAGCGCACTGGGCGCTGAGGACAGCGTGGATTACGGCATGATCACCGTGCGCACCAAGCAGGAGCTGACGGGTGCCCATATCTTCTTTGATAAGGTCAGCGTGGGCGCTACCATGAACGGTATGCTCTCTGCGGTCATGGCCAAGGGGCAGACCATTCTGGAAAACTGCGCCAAGGAGCCCCATGTGGTGGATCTGGCAAACTTTTTGAATATGTGCGGCGCAGATGTGCGCGGTGCCGGTACGGATGTTATCAAGGTGCGCGGTGTGGAAAAGATGCACGGCTGCACTTACAGCATCATCCCGGATCAGATCGAGGCCGGCAGCTACATGGTAGCTGCCGCTGCCACCGGCGGCGATGTGCTCATCAAGAATGTTACCCCCAAGCACCTGGAGCCCATCACGGCCAAGCTGCGCCGTGCAGGGATCACTGTGGAGGAATTTGACGATGCTGTGCGGGTATCCCGTACCGGCGATATTCTGCCGCTGAAGATCAACACCATGCCGCACCCCGGCTTCCCCACCGATATGCAGCCCCTGATGGGTGTGTTGCTGAGCGTGGCCAAGGGCACCAGCACCATCACCGAGAGCGTGTGGGACAACCGCTTCCGTTATGTGGATGAGCTGCGCAAGATGGGTGCCAGCGTACAGGTGGACGGTCAGGTGGCTGTGTTTGAGGGCGTGGAAAAGCTCAGTCCTGCACCGCTGCGCGCTTCCGACCTGCGTGCCGGTGCCGCCATGGTGGTGGCTGCTCTGATGGCCGATGGCACCAGCGAGATCGAGGAGATCGGCCATATCGAGCGCGGCTACGAGAATATCGTGGAAAAGCTGCGCGGTCTGGGCGCTGATATCAGCAAGGTGGAGCGGATGCCCGCTGCGCTGGAACAGGCCCTGTAACACAAACAACAAAACAAACAGCCTGCCGTAAGTTCTGTGCGGCGGGCTGTTTTCAGGTGGTAACATAAGAGGTTTTCATGGCAGAGTTCATTTCATTGTATTCCGGCTCCTCCGGCAACAGCAGCGTGGTGCGCTGCGGTGCGCAGTACCTCATCGTGGATATGGGCAAGGGTGTACGCACCACCACGGCAGCGCTCAAATCGCTGGGGCTAGCCGTCAGCGATTGCGCGGGCATCCTTGTCACCCACGAGCACAGCGACCACGTCAAGGGACTTTCCACCTTCCTGAAAAAGAACCCGCTGCCGGTGTACGGTGCAGCGGCTACGCTGGATTTTCTGGATGCCAACGATATCGTGCCCGCCAACTGTGAGCTGAACACGCTGGAGGGCAGGGAAGAGGACATCGGCTGCTTCGGGGTACAGTCCTTCCCCACCAGCCACGATGTGCCCTGCGTAGGCTACCGCATTCATACCCCGGACGATAAGACCATGACCATCGCCACCGACCTTGGCACCCTGACCCCACCGGTGCACGAGGCGCTTTCCGGCTGCGACCTTGTGGCGCTGGAAAGCAACTACGACCTGCACATGCTGCGCAGCGGGCCCTACCCCTACTATCTGCGCGCCCGCATCGAGAGCGTGCGGGGACACCTTTCCAACGACGAGTGCTCCGCAAAGCTTCTGGAGCTCATCCAGAGCGGCTGTAAAAAGTTCGCCCTGTGCCATCTCTCGCAGGAGAATAACACGCCCGCCCTTGCCCTGCAGACCGTGTTCACCACCTTGGGCGCAGCCGGTGTCGTACCGGAAAAAGACTGCATCGTGCAGGCACAGCGCCGCAACGAGGTAAGCCCTGCATTAGAGTTCTGATTTGTCACAAAATAAAGCCATCTGCAACAGCTGATTCCAAGGGCTTCAACCCTCCGGTCATGCTGCGGCAGATGGCTTTTTATTTACGCGGTGCTGCGCACTTGTTTTGCAATTGTTTCTCTCGAAAGATGGACGGCTTCGACAGAAATGAAACGACTTATTCGGCGGCCTTCTGCACCCGGATGTCACTGCCCAGAAACTGGATCTGCACAAAGGCCGCAAGGCGGCTGGAGATCTTCTCTGTATACAGCTTTTCCAGCAGCGCACCGTCCGTGATATTGGTGGTGACGATGGTAGGCAGCTTTGCGCCCAAGCGGTTATTCAGCAAGCTGTACAGATTCGTCAGGAAAAAGCTGGAATTGAACTCGGTGCCCAGATCATCCAAAATCAGCAGATCAGCGTTGCAGGCAGTCTGGAACAAGGTCTCCTCCTCGCCGCCGGGGTCGGTGCCGAAATGTAGCGCTTCCAGCTTGCCAAAAAAGTCCGGGCAGGAGACGTAAATCACATCATAGTTCTGCCGCAGCACCTCCCCGGCAATGGCAAGGGCGGCATGGGTCTTGCCAAGCCCTGCGTTGCCCACCAGCAGCAGGCTTTCGCGGGTGGCAGGGGAGAAGTCCGCGGCGTAATCCCGCAGGTCGGCCAGAACCTCGGCCATATAGCTGCGCACGCTCTCGCCCAGCGCTTTGTCCACTGTGTTGGGGTAGTAGTCCAGCTGCATGGTGTCAAAGCTGGAGATGGAGAGGCTGGACAGCTCCTCGATCTCCTTCCGGCGCAGCTGCTGCATCACCCGGCGCACACAATCGCAGGTGCGGCCGTCCACTGCGCCGGTGTCCTCACACCGCTTGCAGGTGAACTTTGGCTCCAGTGCATCCGCAGGGCGTCCGCTCTCAGCCAGCAGGGCGGTCAGCTTCTGCTTTGCCGCCGCAAGGGCAGCAGCAGTCTCGGTGCGGTCCTTGCCGGAGGCTCCGGCAATGGCACAGCGGATGCCCCGCACACGCACTTCCTCCTCGGCGTGGCGCAGCCCGGGGATGGCAGCTTCGGCCTCGGCCTGTGCATCCTGCGCTAAGGCGCGGGCGGTCTGACGCCGCATGGCTACGGTGCGCAGTGCCTGCTGATACAATTCGTTTTTGGTACGCATAAAGGCTCCTTACTCCGGCTTCTTGATAAGAGAACGGCGGCGGGTGGCGTTTTTCAGGATATCGTTTCCGCTGGGTGCAGCGCGGTCCACCCGGATATTTCGGCTTGCCCCGGCTGCAGCCACCGGCCCACGCACATCGTGGATGCTGCGTAGACCCTTGGCGTTCCATGTTTTCAGGATGCTGTTCCAGTACCACAGGTCGCGTTTGGGGCCGGCCTGTATGGCAGCTTCCTGCACCATGGCGTCGTCGTAGCCGTACACCTCGTACCAGCGCGCAATGGCTTTGCGCCCGCCCAGCGTCAGCTCCTCGGGGGAAATCTGCAGCAGACTGCTGACGTATTCCTCGCGGCTCTGGCGCAGCGCCAGCAGCTTTAAGTGGGCATCAGCCTGCTCGCCGGTCTCCACGCCCTCAGCGCGCCAGACCTTCAGCTCATGGGTCACAGCGGCCATGGTGCGCTTGCCCCGGCTGGCCACATAGGCTACGCAGAGCATCACAGTCTCAGGCGCAAAGCCTTCCTGCACATACAGGTTCACCAGCTTTTCCATCTCGGTATGGGTCAGCGGACGGGCAAAGCTGGTCTGCCCGCAGTCGATCAGGCTGGAGATCATAGGGTCGGTGCGGCTGGCGGCGGCGATCTCCGCCCAGCGCATAGGGGCAGGGGCGCTGGGCTCTGCGCCCGGCGCGGCGTTCTCCTCATAGCGTTCCAAAAGCCCTGCACCCGCCCAGAAAGCCAGCGCACTCTCGGCGCTGATGCGGCTGCGCAGCTTGAGGTCGGCGCAGATCTTGTCCGGGTCGGTCACGCCGGTGGCCAGTACATACAGCGCCACCCGCACATTGTATTCTTCGGCAATGCCCAGCTTGGAGAACACCAGCTGCGGCACGGCGATGGTATCGCCCTTCAGTTCTTTCAAACGGTAGATCATGGTTTCCTCGTTCAGTTTATTCGTTGGCAGTATCCGGCTCGGCAGGCGGCTCCCAGGGGTCGCAGTCCATCATGTCCGGGCAGTTGTTCCAGCGCTCCGGCTCGGCATCGTAGGCGTCTTTCAGATACTGCGCAGCGGCGGCACGCCCTTCGTCCGTAAGCGGAAATACCTCCCGGCGGCGCAGGGCGGGGTCGGTCTTGTCGATCGTCCAAGGCGCGGGCCAGTAGTCCACTGTGAGGATCTTTTCCTCCTTGGTGGCATCCGCGCCGCCGTCCGGGTCCGGCACGGTGCGCTTGCCCGGGGTAAGCCGGTAGCGCAGCCCGGCCTCGTTGCCGCTGTAATCATTCTTGCACAAAAAGTAGTGCAGCAGGGGAACAAAAATCATGGTGCAGCTCGTCCTTTCCGGCAAAAGGCGCGGCCTTTTGCGCAATCAATTCTATTATAAAGCCGCCGGGCTAAAATGCAACAACTTTTTGTGAAACACTCTGCAAAAGCTGCCCCGCTTACAGGAAATCCGGCCTTGACAGCACCGTAGAAATATGGTAAAATATTGCCTGTTGCAGCAGATGTGCAATGTGCTACTGTGGCTCAGCTGGTAGAGCAGCTCACTCGTAATGAGCAGGTCGCCTGTTCGAATCAGGTCAGTAGCTCCAAAGAAAAACCCCCGAAAGTTGGCTTGTGAAGCCGGTTTTCGGGGGTTTTGCTTTGTGCGGAAAAGCAAAGCCGCCGCACCCTGCCCGGAAACTCCGGCAGCAGAATGCGGCGGCATACTGTTACAAAAAACTTACTTAGAGATCTTCTGGCCGATCCAGATGCAGATGCAGGCACCGATCACCGAAATGGCAAAGGAAGAAAAGCTGCCGGAGGCGTGGATGCCCAGCAGGCCGAACAAAAACTCGCCCACAAAGCTGCCCAGCACGCCCATCAGGATGTTGCGGCCAAGGGAAGTTTCCGTGCCCATAAAGCGCCCGGCCAGATATCCGGCCAGCGCACCCACCAGCACGCCCACAAAAAGGGAAGCCAGCACACCTACCAGCGTCAGCAGGCCGGTCAGGCAGCCCACCAGCACACATAGCAGGGCAATGATGAGCAAAATCGTTAAAGTGATCATAGTTTATACCTCCTTAAAAATTATGGCTCTGCCTGCTGCCCGGCGGCTTCGCGGGCGGTGCGGCAGATGTCTTTCAAACAGCATTTTTCGCATTCCGGCTTGCGGGCGTTGCACACCGCACGGCCATGCATCACAAAGCGGTGGCAAAGGTCGCTGCCTTCCTCCGGCGGGATGATCTTCCATAGCGCCATCTCCACCTTTTGCGGCTCCTTAATGCCGTCCACAAGGCCAATCTTATTGCACAGCCGGATGCAGTGGGTGTCGGTAACGATGGCGGGCTTGCCGAACACATCCCCCATGATGAGGTTTGCGCTCTTGCGCCCTACGCCGGGCAAAGCGAGCAACTCCTCAAAGGTATTGGGCACACGGCAGTCGTACTTGTCCCGCAGCATCCGCATACAAGCCGAGATATCCCGCGCCTTGGAGTGTCCCAGCCCGCAGGGCTTGACGATGGCTTCAATGTCCTCCGGCTCGGCGGCAGCCAACGCCGCCACGCTGGGGTATTTGGCAAACAACTCCTCCACCACAATGTTCACCCGGGCATCCGTGCACTGGGCGGCCAGCCGCACGCTGACCAGCAGCTGCCATGCGTGGTCGTAGTCCAAGGTGCAACCAGCATCCGGGTATTCGGCCTTGAGACGCCGGATGACCTCCAGCGCCAGCGCTTTTTTGCGGTAAGATTCTCCGGGGCTTTTTTCGTACCGGCATGGGACAAACCTCCTTTAAAAGGGAATACCTGAATCATACCATGTTTGACAGGATTTGTAAATGTTTGCAGGGCATTATCTGAGAATGATTTTCAGAAAAGGCCTTGTCCTCCTTTTCTAAATGCGCTATACTATATAAAAAGTGCCTTGCGGGCAGGAAAGGAGAAACCACCATGAATGAACCACTTGCGCAGCGCCTGCGTCCCAAAACGCTGGCGGATGTGTGCGGGCAGCAGCATCTGCTGGCTCCGGGGCGGGTGTTCCGCCGCACCATCGAGAGCGGGCGCATTCCCAACATGATCTTTTACGGCCCCTCCGGCACCGGAAAGACCACGGTGGCACGCATTATTGCCGAGAACAGCGGCATGACCCTGCACAAGCTCAACGGCACCTCCTGCGGCACCGGGGATATCAAGGCAGTGCTCAAGGATATCGGCACGCTGGCAGCGGCGGGCGGCATTCTGCTGTATCTGGACGAGATCCAGTATCTGAATAAAAAGCAGCAGCAGAGCCTTTTGGAATGTATCGAGGACGGCAGCGTCACCCTGATCGCCTCCACCACCGAGAACCCCTATTTCTACATCTATAACGCGCTGCTTTCCCGCTGCACGGTGTTTGAGTTCAAGCCCCTTGCCGCAGCGGACGTGGAGCGCGGGGTACGCAACGCCGTGCAGCGCCTTTCCGAAGGGGAACAGGTGCCGGTATGCATGGACGAGGACGCCTGCGCCTATCTGGCCGAAAGCGCCGGGGGCGATCTGCGCAAGGCACTGGGCTGTCTGGACTTTGCGGTCACGGCAGCGCCGGTGGAAAACGGAGAAAAACGCATTACCTTAGATATGATCCGGCAGGTCACCCGCCGCACCGCCATGCGCTATGATCGGGAGGGCGACGACCACTACGACATCGTGTCTGCCTACCAGAAGTCCATGCGCGGCTCCGACCCGGACGCGGCGCTGCACTATCTGGCACGCCTGCTGGAAGCAGGAGACCTGCCCTCTGCCTGCCGCCGGTTGATGGTGTGCGCCTGCGAGGATGTGGGGCTTGCCTATCCGCAGATCATCCCCATCGTCAAGGCGGCGGTGGATGCCGCCAACATGGTGGGTCTGCCGGAGGCGCGTCTGCCCCTTGCGGATGCAGTCATTCTGGTGGCCACCAGCCCCAAATCCAACAGCGCCCACGATGCCATCAACGCAGCCATTGCGGATGTACAGGCCGGGCGCACCGGGCCCATCCCGCGCCAGCTGCAAAACAAGCACTTTGACGGCGAGGATGCGCTGGTAAAGGGGCAGAACTACAAATACGCCCACAGCTACGCCAACCACTGGGTACAGCAGCAGTATCTGCCGGATGTGCTGAAGGATACCAAGTACTACACCTTTGGCGACAACAAGACCGAACAGGCCGCCCGGGCGTACTGGGCAAAGATCAAAGGGGAAGAAAACGTCTGAACCGTGTGAAAAAGGAGGATGGATATGCGTTACTCAAAACAGCGGGAGCTTGTCATGCAGACGGTGCAGCAGCTGTGCGACCACCCGACTGCGGAAGAAATCTACGATAAAGCCGCGCAGGAGTGCCCGAATCTGAGCCTTGGCACAGTATACCGCAACCTGAACAGTCTGGTGGAAGCCGGGCGGGTGCGCCGGGTGTCCATTCCCGGCAAGGCGGACCGCTTTGACCACACCCTGCCGTGGCACAGCCATTTGTACTGCACCGTCTGCGGCGGCGTCACCGATGCAGAGGTGGACGGAAAACAGGTGATGGAGCTGGTCAAAAACCAGAAGGGCAGGGTGCAGGATTGTGCCGTGGTGCTGCTGGGCGTGTGCGAAGAGTGCTGCCGCAGGCAGGATGCAGAGGCGGCAGCGGCTAAACAGGCATAAAATTTGCGTGTTTCCTCTTGCCCGCAGCGGCCAAACAGGGTATACTAAAAAGTGTCTTTTATAGAATGGCAGAAAATAGAGTTTCGCCGCACGGGGCTACCCTGCCCGGCGGAGAAGGATGGTTTGCTTGGAATACATTAACTTTGAACATAATACCGTTGCCGCCGAGCTGGTGCGGCAGACCTACGACACCCCGCCGCTGGCCTTTGTGCACAGCTACGGCTGTCAGCAGAACGTCAACGACGGCGAGCGCATTAAAGGCGTGCTGGTGGATATCGGCTACGGCCTGTGCGATAAGCCCGAGGATGCCGACCTGATCTTGTTCAACACCTGCGCCGTGCGTGAGCACGCCGAGCAGCGGGTGTTCGGCAACGTGGGCGCGCTGAAGGGCCTTAAGGAAAAAAAGCCCGGCCTCATCATCGGACTGTGCGGCTGCATGGCCAACCAGAAACACGTTGTGGAAAAGCTGCGCAAGAGCTACCCCTATGTGGATCTGGTGTTCGGCGTGGACGGCATCGACACCCTGCCGCAGCTGATCGCCCAGAAACTGCAAAAGCATAAGAGGGTGCTGCTGGACCCCGCACAGCGTCCGGTCATCGTGGAGAACATCCCCATCCGGCGCGAGAGCGAGTTCCGCGCATGGCTGCCCATCATGTACGGCTGCGATAACTTCTGCACCTACTGCATCGTGCCCTACGTCCGCGGCCGCGAGAAGAGCCGCAAGCCCGGCGATATCCTTGCCGAGTTCCGCGACCTTGTGGAAGCGGGCTATAAGGAGATCACCCTGCTGGGGCAGAACGTGAACAGCTACGGTAAGGGGCTGGAGGAGCAGATCGATTTCTCCGACCTGCTCAACCTGCTGTGCACCGTGCCCGGCGATTACCACATCCGCTTTATGACCAGCCACCCCAAGGACGCCAGCCATAAGCTCATTGATACCATCGCCGCCCAGCCGAAGCTGTGCAAGCACCTGCATCTGCCGGTGCAGTGTGGCTCCGACCGGCTTTTGCAGCAGATGAACCGCCACTATACGGTGGAACAGTATCTGGAGCTCATCGACTACGCCCGCAAGACCGTGCCCGGCATCACCTTCTCCAGCGATATCATCGTGGGTTTCCCCGGCGAGACCGAGGAGGACTTTGTAAAAACGCTGGAGCTGGTGCGCAAGGTGGGCTATATGCAGCTGTTCACCTTTATCTATTCCAAGCGCACCGGCACTAAGGCTGCCGAAATGCCGGACCCCACCCCCCGCAAGGAAAAGACCGACCGCATGACCCGCCTGCTGGCTACGCAGGACGAGATCGCCATGGCGCTGGTCAAGGCGCAGGTGGGGCAGACCGTCCGGGTATTGGTGGAAGGCTTCGGGCGTAATGAAGGCACCCTTTCCGGCCGGTTGGACAATAACCTGACCGTGGAGTTTGCCGCCGACCCGGCACTGCTGGGCAGCTACGCGACTGTACATCTTACCGGTGCCCGCGCCACCGTGCTGCTGGGCGAGCTGGAAGCATAAAAAAGTGATTCCGGGGCAAACTGCCCCAGAAAGAATAAAAACAACAAGGAGAACCCAATCATGGATTGCATTGATCTTTTCAAGCGTGCCGCTATGGCACTGCAGACCGACCCCCGCTACGTCATTCTGGATCAGGCCCGCAAGGCAAACGACAAGGATGAGGAACTGCAGAACCTGATCGGCGAGTTCAATCTGGCCCGCATGGACCTGAACAACGAGATCGGCAAGAACGAGCGCGATGACGCCCGCATCGCTGAACTGAACGAGAAGGTGAACAGCCTCTACGGCCAGATCATGGGCAACGAGGGCATGGTGGCATACAACGAGGCCAAGCGCGAGTGCGAGAACCTGGTCAACTATATCGACGCCATCATCAACACCGCCATGAACGGCGGCGACCCCATGACCGTGCAGGAGCCTTCTGCCTCCTGCACCGGCAGCTGTTCCACCTGCGGCGGCTGCCACTGAGCAAACTTTTTTGACCGGAACGCGGCTGTGCAACACAGACCGCGTTTTGTTTGCACCGGCGGTTACAGCCCGCAAACCGGCTGACGGAACCATACAAGGGAAAGAGGAAAAACCATGGCAGAGCTTTCGCCCATGATGCAGCAGTATCTTGAGATCAAAAATCAACACAAGGACGAAATTCTTTTTTACCGCATCGGCGATTTTTACGAGATGTTCTTCGACGATGCCGTCACGGCGTCCCGGGAGCTGGATCTTACCCTTACCGGCAAGCAGTGCGGCCTTGCGGAGCGCGCCCCTATGTGCGGCGTGCCCTTCCACAGCTACGAGGGCTATGTGGCGCGCCTGATCGCTAAGGGCTATAAGGTGGCCATCTGTGAGCAGGTAGAGGACCCCGCCAAGGCGAAAGGCCTTGTCAAGCGGGACATCATCCGGGTGGTCACCCCCGGTACGGTCATTGAAAGCAGCATGCTGCAGGACGACCGCAACAACTACATTGCCAGCCTGTACCTCAAGGGCAAAAAGGCGGGCCTGTGCTTTGCGGACGTTTCCACCGGTACGGCGCATATCACCGAACTGACGGCGGATAAGATCGCCCCGGCGGTCATTACCGAGCTGTGCCGCTACCACCCCAGCGAGGTGCTGCTGAACCCCGGCCTGCTGGACTGCCGCGAGGTGACCGCCTACATCAAAAAGAACATGAGCTGCTCGGTGGAACTGGTCGAGGACGAGCGCTATGCGCCGGGGCTGGTGGCTTCTGCACTGGAAGAACAGTTTGGCCGCGACTGGCCGCAGACCACCGGCATGGTCGCCGAGGGCCTTGTGCGCTTTGCCATGGCTGCGCTGCTGGAATACCTGCACGATACCCAGATCAAGGGTGTGGAGCGGTTAAAGACCGTCATTACTTACAACGAAGCCCAGTTCATGCGGCTTTCGCCTGTCACCCGGGCAAACCTTGAGCTGACCGAGACCCTGCGCGGGCGCGAAAAGCGCGGCACCCTGCTGTGGGTGCTGGATAAGACCAGCACCGCCATGGGTAAGCGGATGCTGCGCAGCTGGATCGAGCAGCCGCTTATTTCCAGCCAGCTCATCAACCACCGCCTGAACGCTGTGGAGGCGCTGGTGCGTCAGACTATGGTGCGCGGCGACCTGACCGAAGAATTGCACTACATCGCGGACATGGAGCGCCTGATGACCCGCACGGTGTACGGCTCTGCAACCCCCAAGGAGATCTACACCCTTGCCCAGACCTGCGATCGTCTGCCCGGCCTGCGCAAGCAGGCTGAGGGCTGCAGCTGCCCGGAGCTTGCCGAGCTGGCCGCAAGTATCGATCCGCTGGAGGATATCAAGGCGCGCATTTATGCCGCAGTAGACCCGGAGGCACCCTCCACCCTCAAGGATGGCGGCGTCATCGCCAAGGGTTACCATGCCGAGGTGGACGAGCTACGCTCCATCCGCGATAACACCAAGGGCGTGCTGGCGCAGCTGGAAGCCCGTCTGCGGCAGGAGACCGGCATCCCCAAGCTGAAAATAGGCTATAATCATGTGTTCGGCTACTTCATCGAGGTGAGCAACTCCTACAAAAACCTTGTGCCGGAGACTTACATCCGCAAGCAGACCCTCACCTCCGGCGAGCGTTACATCACGCAGGAGCTGAAGGAGCTGGAAAGCAAGATCCTTGGCGCGCACGAGCGGCTCATCTCGCTGGAGCGCCGCCTGTTTGATGAGTTGCTGGAGAGCATCGGTGCCCAACTGGACCGCATCCAGCGCACCGCCAACGCTATTGCACAGCTGGATGTGCTGGCTGCGCTGGCGCAGGTGGCTGCGGAAAACAACTACTGCCGCCCCGTGGTGGACGACAGCGATGTGCTGACCATCACCGAGGGGCGTCACCCGGTGGTGGAGCAGGTGCTCAAGGGCAGTATGTTCGTGCCCAACGATACCACCCTCAACTGCACCACCGACCGCTGCCTGATCATCACCGGCCCCAACATGGCGGGTAAATCTACCTATATGCGTCAGAATGCGCTGATTGCCCTGATGGCGCAGATCGGTTCCTTTGTACCGGCAGCCAGCTGTCATGTGGGCGTGGTGGACGCCATCTTCACCCGCATCGGTGCCTCGGACGACCTTGCCGCAGGTCAGTCTACCTTTATGGTGGAGATGACCGAGGTAGCGGAGATCCTGAAAAATGCCACTGCCAAAAGTCTTGTGGTGCTGGATGAGATCGGCCGCGGCACCTCCACCTTTGACGGCATGAGCATCGCCCGCGCCGTGGTGGAGCATATCGCAGACCCCGCCAAGGGGCTGGGCTGCAAGACCCTGTTCGCCACCCATTACCACGAGCTGACCGAGCTGGAAGGCACCGTAGAGGGCGTAAAAAACTACAATATTGCGGTCAAAAAGCGCGGCGAGGACATCACCTTCCTGCGGCGCATCGTGCGCGGCCCCGCCGACGACAGCTACGGCATCGAGGTGGCAAAGCTGGCCGGTCTGCCCGGCAGCGTGACCCGCCGCGCCCACGAAGTGCTGCGTACGCTGGAGGCCTCTGCGCCCAAAAACAAGGTAGAGCAGATGGATTTTGACGCCTTGCAGGAGTACAATTCCCCGGCAGTGCCCAGCGAAATGATGGAAAAACTGGAGGCTGTGGATGTGGAAACGCTTACTCCCATTGAAGCGCTGAACTTTTTGTACGAGCTGAAAAAGACCCTCAAGGGCAGCCTGAACGGCTGACCGCAAAAATCAACCACAGGGGAGGGAAAAGACCATGGCAGTCATCCATGTTCTGGATAAGCATACCGCGGAGCTGATCGCCGCCGGTGAGGTGGTGGAGCGCCCCGCATCGGTGGTCAAGGAGCTTTTGGAAAACTCCATCGACGCCGGTGCAACGCAGGTCACCGTAAGCATCGAGTCCGGCGGCGTAAAGCTGATCGAGATCAGCGATAACGGCACCGGTATTGATGCTGAGTATATCCCAACGGCTTTCATCCGCCACGCCACCAGCAAAATTGAAAAGCCGGATGACCTGAACAGCATCCACACACTGGGCTTCAGGGGTGAAGCACTGGCTTCCATTGCCAGCGTGGCGCGGGTAGAGCTGCTCACCCGCACCGAGGTGGACGAGTTTGCCACCTGCTACCGCATCTCCGGCGGTGAGGAGCAGGGCAGGGAGCCTGCCGCCCGTGCTGTGGGCACCACCATCCGGGTGCAGGACCTGTTCTACAACACCCCCGCCCGCATGAAGTTCCTCAAAAAGGACTCCAGCGAGGGCACCTTTGTGGCAGATAACGTGGGTCATGTGGCGCTCAGCCACCCGGAGGTCAGTGTCAAGTTCATCCGGGAAGGCAAGCTGCAATACGTCACCCCCGGCGATGGTCAGCTGCGCAGCGCCGCCTACGCGGTGCTGGGGCGGGAGTTCAGCCGCGACCTCATCGAGGTGCACTTCGAGGAAGGGCTGTACCGGGTTACCGGCTTGATCACCCCGCCCAAGAGCTGCCGCGCCAGCCGCAGTATGCAGCATTTCTACATCAATGGCCGCTATGTGCGCAACCGCACCATCATGGCGGGCATGGAGATGGCCTTTAAGGGAACGACCATGCAGGGCAAGTTCCCGGGCGGCATCTTGCTGCTGGAAATGCCCACCGACCTTGTGGACGTCAATGTCCACCCTGCAAAGATCGAAGCCCGCTTTGCCCGGGAAAATGACGTGTTCGATGTTGTTTACCATGCGGTCAAGCTGGCGCTGGCACAGCCCGGCACCGGGGAACGCCGCTTTACCTTTGAAGCGGACGAAAAAGAGAAAACTGAAAAAGAAAACGATACTCAGAGTGAAAATGCTGTAAAGAATAATCACTTTACAGGACTTTCCGCCGTCATTCCGGGTCAGGCAGACCCCGGCACGCTGCCCGCGCAGCGCTGGCAAGCCCCGCAGCCGCCGCGCCCTGCCGCTGCACCGGTGAAAACCCCGTCTTTTACGGCAGACACCCCGCCGGTACAGCCCGCACCGCCTGCCCGCGCGGCGGCTGTGCCTTCGTGGCGGCAGTCTGCCCCCGCAGAGGACATTCTGGACCCGGTGGTCACCCTCCACAGCCCGGAAAAAGCAGATGCAACAAAAGTCCAGACCGCACCGCAGCCCTTCCGGGCTGCTGCTGCTGAAACACAGCTGGATGTGCGCCCGGAGACGGACGCCGCAGCCGACCCGCCGCTGGATCATATGGCAGCATGGAACACCGTGCCTGCCGCCCCGGAGATCGAAGCTGCAACGGTGCCCTATCAGCCGGAGGAGCCGGTGCAGTCCGAGCAGCCGGAACAGCTGGGCTTTGATGTACCGCAGGGGGAAGAGCCGCTGCGGTATGTGGGCGAGGTTTTCCGCACCTATATTCTGGCGGAGCGGGGAGACGAGCTGTGTCTGATCGATAAGCACGCCGCCCACGAGCGTCAGCTGTACGAAAAGCTGGCCGCGAACTACGGCAACGTGCCCAGCCAGCTGTTGTTGCAGCCCGCCGCCATCGACCTCTCTGCAGAGGAAAAGCAGGCGCTGCTGGAAAATCAGCCCCTGCTGGAAAACGCCGGGCTGGATGTGGCGGACTTTGGCGGCAGTACGGTGCTATTGCGCGCTGTGCCTGCGGACGTAGAGCCGCAGAATGCCGAGGATCTATTGGTAGAGATCGCCGACCGCCTGCTCAAGGGCAGCCGGGACGCGCTGAACGAGCACACCGAGTGGGTGCTGCACTCCATCTCCTGCCGCGCCGCCATCAAGGCGGGGGATAAGTCCTCCCCGCAGGAGCTGATGGCACTGGCCGAGAAGATTCTCTCCGGCGAGGTGCCGCCCTTCTGCCCCCATGGCCGTCCCTGCGTGCTCAAGCTTACCCGAAAGGAGTTGGAAAAGCAGTTTGGACGCATCGTGTAATGCAAAACCCGCCGTGGTGGCTGTGGTAGGTCCCACCGCCACCGGCAAGACCGCGCTGGGCGTTGCGCTGGCGCAGCAGTTCTCCGGCGAGGTCATCAGTGCCGACTCTATGCAGATCTACAAAGGTCTGGATGTGGGCACCGCTAAGGTCACCCCGCAGGAGACCTGCGGCATCCCGCACCACGGCGTGGACATCCTCACCCCGGAAAAGACCTTCAGCGTGGCGGATTTCACCGCGCTGGCAGGGGAGTACATTCGGGATATCACTGCCCGGGGGCATCTGCCGCTGCTGGTAGGCGGCACCGGACTGTATGTGCAGAGCCTTTTGTATGGGGTGCGATTCACCGCCGAAAAAGCCCCGGATGGTCTGCGCGAGCAGCTGACCGCTGAACTGGAAGCCAACGGCCCGGAAGCCATGTACGCAAAACTGCAAGCCGTGGACCCGGAAGCCGCCGCTGTCATCCACCCCAATAATAAGGTACGGGTGCTGCGGGCGCTGGAACACTACCGCGCCACTGGCAAGCGTCTAAGCGAACAAAAGGCCGATTCGCTGCCGCCGGAGCGCCCCTACCGCAGCCTTGTGCTGGGGCTGGATTTCCCGGACCGTGCAGCGCTGTACCGCCGCATCGACCTGCGGGTGGACAAAATGCTGGAGGCCGGGCTTTTGGCCGAGGCAGAATACGTCTGGCATAACCGCGAAGTCTTCCGCACCGCCGCACAGGCCATCGGCTATAAAGAATTTTTTCCGTATTTCCAGCAGACCGCCACGCTTGAGGCCTGCACCGAAAAGCTCAAACAGGCCTCCCGCAACTACGCCAAGCGCCAGCTGACATGGTTCCGCCACATGGACGGGGTTACATGGCTGGACGCCGGGGCGGCGGACGTGCGGCAGACCGCTTTGCGCCTGACCCAAGACGTTTTTATTGAAAGGATGATCCTTATGCCGGAAACCCCTCAGGAACCGCGCCACAAGTTTTCTGCGCTCACCACGCTGGCGGCTGTGCTGGCCACCTTTTTGCTGGCGGCAGCAGCGTATGTCTGCTGGCAGGCGGCGCACATCCTTTTCCCCCAGAACGTCTACGAAACGGCGCTGCCCATCACCATCTCCGATACCATTGAAGCGGACGGCGTGCTGCTATTTGACGAGACCTGCATTTCCGGCAGCGGCAATCTGGGTTACCTTGTCTCGGACGGCGAGCGGGTGTCGGCAGGCACTGCCGTTGCAGAGCTGTATACCGATGCCAATCAGGCGGTGCTGCGCCAGCAGCTGACCCAGCTTACCAGCCAGATCGACCTTTTGCAGCGCTCCCAGAACACCGCAGCCACCCAGCTGGACGGCTTGCTCAAGGAGCGCTCCGGTGCGCTGTATGACCTGCTGGACGCACTGGATACCGCCCAATACAGCGATGTGGACGAAAGCACCGATGCCTATTTGCTGGCGCAGAACAAGCTGTGGATCACCACCGGCGATACCGCCGGCTTTGCGGATCAGATTGCGTTGCTTGCCCAGCAGGCACAGACCGTGCAGGCACAGCTGGGCAACCCCACCCAGATCGCCGCCCCCACTACCGGCTACTTTGTCCGAGCTGCCAGCAGCGGACGGCTGAATGCCGGTGCTGCGGACATTCTGGCGCAGAGCCCGGAGCAGCTTAAAGCCTATCTGGACTCTGACCCCGAGATGCCGCTGGATGGCTGTGTAGGTAAGCTGGTGGCCGGGTTCAGCTGGCAGTACGCCGGGGTGTGCTCCGCAAAGCAGGCCGAAAAGCTGCTGGGCGCGGACGGTAAGCCCCTGCGCACGGCGGTGGAAATCAGCTTCCCCGGCCAGAGCGATGCTGCCTTGCGCGCCACTGTCGCCGAGGTGACCATTGATGCAGAGCAGGATATTGCCCGCTTTGTGCTGCAATGCAACTCCATCAACGGCGATGTGCTGTGCCTCAACCACGCCCGCGCACGCATCAGCACCGGCGAGAGCACCGGCCTGCGGGTTCCCGCCGCAGCGGTGCACTACCTCAAGGAGGACGGCACCGAGGCCGAGACGCAGGGCGAAAACTATATTCCCGGCGTGTACGTCAAGTACGGCAACATCGCCCGTTTCTGCAAGATTGACCCGGTGGATGCCGACCATCCGCTGATCTCGGAAGACGATTACATCCTTGTTTTGCCCAAGGGAACGGACGGTTCTGTCAGTCAGGTAAGGCTTTATGACGAAATAATCGTCTCCGGACAAAATTTATATGACGGAAAACTTTTGTAGTTATTGACATCTGCTGAAAAAAATCAGATAATAGTAAAAGCTATTTGCATTCTTTTTGCAAAGAACGCCAGGCAGCCGGGCGCTGCCCGAATGAAAGGAGCAGATAATTATGTCTTTGCTGGATAGCATTAAGAAGGGCCTGATGGGCGAAGGGGACGAGTACGAGGACCAGTACATCGATGACGGCCCCCAGATGGTGAACAACAACAGCGGCGTTGGCATCGGGATGGATGAAGAGACCGAAGAGCCTGCCGAGGGCACCAGCAAAAAGAACAAGGTGGTCAATATCCACGCTACCACCCAGCTCAAGGTGGTTCTGGTCAAGCCTGAGCGGTTCGAGGATGCCAGCACCATTGCCGACCATCTGAACAACAAGCGTACCGTGGTGCTGAATCTGGAGTCCACCAACAAGGAGGTCTCCCGCCGTCTGGTAGACTTTTTGTCCGGCGTGGCTTATGCCAACAACGGCCAGATCAAGCGCGTAGCCAACAGCACCTTTATCATTACCCCGTACAACGTGGATATCATGGGTGACCTGCTGGACGAGCTGGAGAACAATGGCGCATTCTATTGATCCGGCAGCCGGTGCGGTGCGCGGCTTTGTACCCGCCCGCAACGATGAGGAACGCTATCTCATGCGGCATATCGAGGATCTTGCCGATGCGGCTTTTTCCCGCGGCATAGCCCGGTACTCCGCGTTCCTCAGTGACCGGGAACAGGATCTTGCCCGGGCGGCACTGGGGCGTGCCGGTGTACGGGACGGCTGGCGTTTTGACGGCGGCTGGCCCGAAGCCGAGCGCCGGGTGCTTTGTCTGGAGCCGGAGTACAGCTACGGCGAGTGTCCGGTGCGCTGCGTACAGCTGCAGTGCCGGGCGCTGCCCGGTGCGGCGCTTCCGGCGCACAAGGACTATCTGGGCAGCCTGATGGGGCTTGCCCTCAAGCGCGAAGCACTGGGCGATATCCTGCTGCCCGCCGATGCGCCGGGCACAGCCTATGTGTTCGCGCTGGAGCCGGCGGCAAAGCTTATCTGCCGGGAGCTGTGCCAGGCGGGGCGCATCGAGGTGTCCACCCGTCTTTTGGAGCCGGAAGAGATCCCGGCTTTCCCGGCGCCGGAGCGGCAGCTGCTCACTGCCACCGTGTCCTCCCTGCGGCTGGACGCGGTGCTTTCTGCCATGCTGCACGTCAGCCGCGGTACTGCTGCGGAGCTGATCGAAGCGGGCAGAGTAGAGATCAACCATCTGCCGGTAGAAAAGCCCCATGCCCCCGTATACGAGCAGGATGTGTTCACCGTGCGCGGCAAGGGCCGCTTCCGGCTGACCGCATTGCCCGGGAAAAGTAAAAAAGATCGTTCGATCATTGAGTTCTTTCAATATTAAAAGCTATGGGAGGAAATGACTATGCTGACTCCGCAGGATGTCCGCTCTGTACAATTTGAAAAAAATCTCCGCGGCTACCGTACAGAGGACGTGGATCGTTTTCTGGACAAGGTCGAGGAGCAGCTGCAGCAGAACGATGCGCAGGCAGAGCAGCTGCGCAAGCAGATCGCAGATCTGACCGCAGAGAACCAGAAGCTCAAGGGCGAGCTGCAAAGCTTTGAGGCTGACGGCGATATGCTCAAGAGTGCGCTGATCAATGCTCAGCGCATGGGCGAAAACGTGATCCGCGAAGCAAACCAGAAGGCTGAGGAGATCATCCACCGCGCAAATCTGCGGGGCGATGATATCATCCGCGACGCCAACGAGCTGCTGCAAAAGGCAAGCGACCGCGCAGACGAGATCGAGAACGAAGCCAACGAGAAGCGTCTGGCTGAAGAGCGGGAGTACGACCGCGTCCGTCTGGAGGTCACCCGCTTCAAGGCGGATGTGCTCAATTTGTACCGCAGCCATGTGGAGTCTTTGAGCCGTCTGCCGGAGTTCCAGAAGGACGCTAAGGAAGCCGAAAAGGACGCCCCCGTACAGGATGCCGAGCCTGTGCAGGAAGCTGCCGCAGAGCAGCCCGCCGCACAGCCCGAGACTGCCCCCGCAGCCGATGCTGCAGCAGCCCCGGCCGAGCAGCCTGCCGAAATGACCGAAACCACCGAACCTGCCGCCCCTGCCGATGACGACAAGGCGGCTGACAGCAGCGAGGATTTCTGGGCAAAGGACGAAAGCCAGCTCAAGCTGGACCCGCCTCCTGCTGATATGAAGCCGGACGAGCCGGACTACGACGCTTTTCAGGGCGTAAAGTTCAGCGAGTAAGGCACCCAACGCAAAAATAGAGGAGAGTGTAAACCATTGGCTAAGAACAAATCGCAGTACGACAGCACGTTGAATCTGCCCAAGACCCTGTTTGAGATGCGCGCCGGTCTGCCCAAAAAGGAACCGGTCATGCTCAAGGATTGGGACGACAACGACCTGTACAACCAGCTCATGAAGCACAACGAGGGCAAGCCCCAGTTTATTCTGCACGACGGCCCTCCGTATGCAAACGGCAACATCCACATGGGCACCGCCCTGAACAAGATCATCAAGGATATCATCATCCGCGAAAAGAACATGGAGGGCTATCAGGCTCCCTATGTGCCCGGTTTTGATACCCACGGCCTGCCCATTGAGCTGAAGGCCCTGTCCTCGGTGGGTGACAAGAAGAAGGACATCTCCAAGCTGGAGCTGCGCCAGATCTGTGAAAAGTTTGCCACCGAGCACATCGACATCATGAGCGACCAGTTCAAGCGTCTGGGCGTCATCGGTGACTTTGAGCACCCCTACCTGACCCTGAAGCCGGAGTTTGAGGCACGTCAGATCGAGATCTTCGGCGAGATGGCCAAGAAGGGCTACATCTACAAGGGTCTGAAGCCCGTGTACTGGTGCCCGGACTGCCGCACCGCGCTGGCTGAGGCCGAGATCGAGTACGGCGAGGACGACTGCGATTCCATCTTTGTGCGCTTCCACGTCTCGCAGGACCCCAACGGTGTGCTGGCAAAGTACGGCATCCCCATGGATAAGACCTACTTCGTCATCTGGACCACCACCACTTGGACCCTGCCCGCCAACGAGGCCATCTGCCTGAACGGTCAGTTCGAGTACTCCTTCGTCAAGATCGGCGAGGAGTACCACATCATGGCGACCGATCTGGTCAAGAGCGTCATGGACGCCTGCCACATCGAGAACTATGAGATCGTGGGCGAGCCCGTTTCCGGCGCTGAGTTCGAGCTGATGCGCTATAACCACGTCTACCTGCCCAAGGAGGGCTGGGTCATTCTGGGCGACCACGTTACGCTGGAAAGCGGTTCCGGCTGCGTTCATACCGCAGGCGGTCACGGCGTGGACGACTTCAACGTCTGCCAGAAGTATCCGCAGGTGCCCATCACGGTGCCCGTGGATGACGGCGGTTATCTGACCGAGCTGGCCGGCAAGTACGCTGGTCAGCGCGTGTGGGCAGCCAACAAGACCATTCTGGCCGACCTGACTGCTTCCGGCGCTGTGATGGGTCAGGTGCACATCAAGCACCAGTACCCCCACTGCTGGCGCTGCCATCATCCCATCATCTTCCGCGCTACCGAGCAGTGGTTCTGCTCCATTGCCAAGTTCCGCGAGGACGTGTACAAGGCAATTGATACCGTCACCTGGATGCCGGATTGGGGCCATGACCGCATGACCGGCATGGTGCGCGACCGTAACGACTGGTGCATCAGCCGCCAGCGCACTTGGGGCGTGCCTATCCCCGCCTTCTACTGCAAGAAGTGCGGCACCTACCACATCACCGATGCTACCATCAAGGCTGTCAGCGCCCTGTTCCGCAAGGAAGGCTCTGACGCATGGTATAAGTACGATGCCGAGCAGATCATCCCCGCAGGCGAAGTGTGCGAGAAGTGCGGCGCTTCCGAGTGGGAGAAGGACACCGACATCATGGACGTCTGGTTTGACTCCGGCTCCACCCATGCTGCCGTGCTGGATGAGCGTCCCGAGCTGCGTTTCCCCGCCGATATGTATATGGAAGGCGGCGACCAGTTCCGCGGCTGGTTCCAGTCCAGCCTGCTGACCAGCGTTGCAAGCAAGGGCTGCGCACCCTATAAGTCCGTGCTGTGCCACGGCTGGGTGGTGGACGAGCAGGGCAAGCAGATGCACAAGAGCGCCGGTAACGGCGTGGAGCCCAGCGAGATCATCAAGGACTACGGCGCAGACATCATCCGTCTGTGGGTGGCTTCTTCCGACTACACCGTGGACGTGCGCGCCGGTAAGAACATCTTCAAGCAGCTCAGCGAGGCTTACCGTAAGATCCGCAACACCGCCCGCTTTATTCTGGGCAATCTGGACGGCTTTGACCCCAACACCGATTGTGTGGCAGACGACCAGCTGCAGGATATCGACCGCTGGGCACTGGCTGCGCTGGATGACCTGATCGCCAACACCAACGCAGGCTACGCTGTGTACGACTTCAACAAGGTCTACCACGCTGTGTACAACTTCTGCGTGGTGGCCATGTCCAACTTCTATCTGGACGTCACCAAGGATCGTCTGTACTGCACCAACGGCACCGCCCGCAAGGCCGCCCAGACCACTATGTACAAGATCCTTGTTGCGCTGGACAAGATCATTGCCCCCATCCTGTGCTTCACCAGTCAGGAGATCTGGGACTTCATGCCCAAGACCGAGGGCATGAACAAGTATGTGGTGTTCGAGCAGATGCCCAAGGCTGGCCAGTACGCCGCCGACGATGCCTTCAAGGCAAAGTGGGCACAGCTGATCGCTGTGCGCGACGAGGTCAAGAAGGTGCTGGAGCAGGCCCGTGCTGAAAAGCTCATTGGTGCTTCTCTGGAGGCCTCCGTCACCCTGTACTGCAGCGATGCCGTCTATGACCTGCTGAACAGCATCCCCATGGACGAGCTGGCCGACCTGATGATCGTCTCCCATGTGGAACTGGTCAAGGGCGAGGGCGGCGCTGCCAGCGCTGTCGAGGGCTTGGGCGTTGCAGCTGCACACGCCACCGGCGACAAGTGCGAGCGCTGCTGGAAGTACTCTGCTTCCATCGGCAGCCACCCCGCACACCCCACCCTGTGCGCACGCTGCGCCAGCGTTGTGGAAGCATAAGCGTCCCGCATCAATACAAATCTGTTTTGTAAAAAGGGCGGCGCTCCCTTGAACGGGGAGCGCCGTTTTTTATAACAGAAACGAGGTAGCTAATGGCATTTGTACTCTTCAATCTGGCGGCTGTGGCGGCACTGGTCGGCATCGACCAGCTGATCAAACTGTGGGCGGTGCAGGTTTTGCAGCCGGTAGGCGCTATGCCGCTCATCCCCCATGTGGTGGAGCTGCGGTTTGTGCTCAATCAGGGCATGGCCTTCAGCCTGCTCAGCGGCAAGCAGCTGTTCCTGATCATCGCCACAAGCGCGGCGCTGCTGGCGGTCGCCTATGGCCTGTTTTTCCGCAGCCGCGGCAAGCGCCTGCAGCAGGCAGCGCTGGTGCTGGTGCTGGGCGGCGGCATCGGCAACCTGATCGACCGTGTGCTCAACGGCGAGGTGGTGGATTACATCAACCTGCTGTTCATGCGCTTTGCCGTGTTCAATTTTGCAGATATCTGCGTTTGCGTGGGCGTGGCACTGTGGGTGCTGGTGATCTTTTTGGACGAAGTGCACGCCGATGACGCCGCTTCCAAGGAGCAGTAAATTATGGAACAGCGTGAATTTATCGTAGAGCAGGAGACTGCCGGTCAGCGTATCGACCGCTTTCTCAGCGGCGAGGACACCGGCCTGTCCCGCTCGGCGCTGCAGGCGCTGGTGGCCGAGGGGCATGTGCAGTGTAACGGCAAGGCCGTGGCCAAAAGCCTGAAACTCAAGGCAGGGGACACCGTGCTGCTGGAGATCCCGGACGAAGCC
>ENA-OQCL01000195-OQCL01000195.1-human-gut-metagenome-genome-assembly--contig:-NODE-195-length-33063-cov-11.838748_pt1 | contig 33063 bp, 32 predicted proteins | sample MGYA00242502_ERZ504586 | MGnify/ENA primary metagenome ERZ504586 (study PRJEB26092, sample SAMD00036316) | human gut metagenome | host: Homo sapiens | study: EMG produced TPA metagenomics assembly of... | reverse complement strand
GTTCTTTCAAGCTTTGGACTCGACGGCGATATACTTGTCGATAAAGCTCTTGACTTTTGCCTCGTATGCGGCGGAGTCGGTCGGGTAGCTCTCGGCATGACCGGCGCCCTCAACGAGAAGCAGGTCTTTGTCGGTGCTGCAAGCGTCATAGAGCTCATGCACCATATAAGTGGGGACGAAATCGTCCTTTGTGCCGTGGATAAAGAGCATCGGCACCTGTGCGTGGCTGACGCTCTCGACTGCGTCGACCATTTTTGAAATCGTATTTTGCGATATGTTTATTGAAGAAGTTCGCGCCGTCGAGCAGCGGAGAAGTCGGAACATGGGCGTTTTTGAGCTGATAATCGAACTCTGCCCACGGGCTGGTATAGCCGCAGTCGGCAACGGTGAATTTGACATTCTTCGGCAGGTCGGGGTTGCCGCTCATCATCATGACTGTGGCGCAGCCCATTGAAACGCCGTGCAGGATTATCTGGATATCGCTTCCGAAAGTATCGGTCATGAATTTGAGCCATTGCATGGCATCGCGCGACTCATGCGAGCCGAAGCCGATATATTTGCCCTCGCTCTCGCCGTGCGCCTGATGGTCGACGATAAAGACATTGAAGCCGAGATCGTGATAGAACTTCGCCATGAGTCTGAACTCGCGCTTGCCCCAGCAGCGATAGCCGTGGCTACCGAAGACATAGACATCCGAAGGCTTGTCGGCTTTGAGAAGATAGCCTTTGAGCTTGTTTCCGTCAACGTTGGTTATGGAGTAATTCTCAAAAGTCTGCTCATTGAGCCACTCCTCGCGCGGGTCGAGGAGGAACTTCTCGGGGTTGGTTTCCATCATTTTCTTTTTGGCGTTGGCGTCTATCTTTCCGGGTATCTTCGAGTTGCGCGCTATTACTTCATAGAAGACAAGATAGCTCACCACACCAAAGAGTATACCGCAGAGCAGAAGAACCGCCGCGACGACTATTATGGTTATTTCAACAGCATTCATGATTATCACCTTTCTTGAATTTGCGTGCAACGGCACGGCTTTAATCCAACAATATTATAACGATATGTATGAAATAAGTAAAGAAAAACTTTTATGCCAAATAAGCATTGAACGAGCCGCTTTTTTGTGATAAACTTTGCTTGTGTTAAAGACAAAAGGAGGAAAAAAATGAGCAGATACGAAAGCGCAAGAGAGATATATGAGTCCCTCGGCGTGGACACAGAAAAAGCTATAGAAACGCTTCGCAGCACGGCTGTTTCAGTTCACTGCTGGCAGGGCGACGATGTTACGGGCTTCGACTCGAAGCAGGCTCTCTCCGGCGGAATACAGACCACCGGCAACTACCCCGGCAAGGCGCACACACCCGAAGAGCTGATGCAGGACTTCGACTTTGCGGCGAGCCTCATGCCCGGCAAAAAGAAGCTCAATCTTCACGCAAGCTATGCCATATTTGAAAACGGCGATTTCGCCGACCGCGACAAGATCGAGCCGCGCCATTTTGAAAAATGGGTCAAGTTCGCAAAGGCACACGGCATGGGAATCGACTTCAATCCCACGTTCTTCTCGCACCCGATGGTGAAGGACAATCTCACCCTCTCGTCGCCAGACGAAGAGGTTCGCCGTTTCTGGATAGAGCACGGCAAGAGATGCATTGAGATATCCGAATATTTTGCAAACGAGACGGGCGTGCCCTGCCTTATGAACATCTGGATCCCCGACGGATATAAGAATATCCCCGCCGACAGACTCGGTCCGCGCAAGAGATTCAAGGATTCGCTAGATGAGATACTATCGGTGCCTTATGACAAGTCAAAAGTTTTCGTCTGCCTTGAATCAAAGGTTTTCGGGATCGGGCTTGAGTCATACACAGTCGGCTCCGCTGAGTTCTGCATGAACTATGTTGCCTCAAAGGGCATCACTCCTCTGATGGACAACGGTCACTATCACCCGACAGAAGTTGTGTCGGACAAGATTTCCTCAATGCTCCTGTTCAACGACCGCATCGCGCTGCACATCACACGCGGAGTCAGATGGGACAGCGACCATGTTGTTATTCTCGACGACGAGACGAAAGAGATAGCAAAAGAGATAGTCCGGAACGGCGCGCTCGGCAGAGTGTTTATAGCGACCGACTATTTTGACGCTTCAATAAACAGGATATCCGCATGGGTCACGGGAATCAGGAGCGTTCACAAGGCTCTGCTGCTTGCCCTGCTCGAGCCTAATGAGAAGATGAAAAAGCTTCAGGACGAGAGCCGCTTCACGGAGCTCATGGTACTGCAGGAGGACATGAAAACGGCGCCGTTCGGCGACATTTGGGACGAATATCTCAGGCGCGAGAATATCCCAGGTGACTATATATCAGCCATACTTGACTACGAAAAGAATACACTGGAGGCAAGAAAATGAAAGACATTCTGACTGCGCCCTTTGTGCAGGAAATGATGCAGACCACCGCAAATATGTACCGTCTCGGCTGGGACGAGAGAAACGGCGGCAACATAAGCTATATGCTCGACGAAAAGGAAGTCGGCGAATATCTCGACCTCACAAAAGTTATCAGAACTATCCCGACCGGATTTGACGCGAAGCCGCTTATCGGCAAGATATTCATCGTCACCGGAACGGGCAAATACTTCAAGAACGTTCAGTTCGACCCCGAAAACAATCTCGGCATCATAAGAATCGCCGAGGACGGCACGACCGCCGAGCTGCTCTGGGGCTACTCCGACGGCGGCAGATTCACAAGCGAGCTGCCCGCTCACCTGATGAGCCACATGGCGAGACTCAGCGTTGACCCGGAGAACAGAATCGTCATGCACTGCCACCCGACGAACACGCTCGCGATGAACTATATACATGAGCTTGACGAGAAGAAGATAACCCACACGCTTTGGGAGATGTGCACCGAGTGCATCGTCGTTTTCCCGGACGGGGTCGGCGTTCTGCCGTGGATGCTCTGCGGCACGAACAGCATCGGTGAAGCGACTGCGGAAAAGATGAAAGAATTTCGCCTCGTTATTTGGGGAATGCACGGAATCTACGGCGCAGGCAAGACTATGGACGAGACTTTCGGTCTTATTGAGACAGTCGAAAAGGCGGCGCAGATATACATGCTCACCGCGCATATGCCGAGGATAAATACTATAAAAGACAGCGAGATGCAGGAGCTCGCCGAGTTCTTCGGAGTCAAATACAGAAAAGATTTCCTGAATCTGTAATATAAATACAAGTGCAAGCCGCATTCTACAGTGCGGATTGCTTCTATAAGAGGTACTGAATGGACAAAGCGAAAAAAGTTTTCCGCAATCCCCTTTTTATGATAGCCGCAGGCGCGGCATTCGGCATACTGGCAAAATACGGCGACATAGCCTATGCAAGCAGCATATTTTCATATTTCGGTCTGCTGACCTCCGGGTTTGCGATATGGCTCGTTATCGGAACGGCGATAATTTATATTTCAAGCAGCCGCAAGCAGCTGTCCGTTCTCCTGTCGTCGTTCATGCTGCCGATGCTGCTGGCATATTATCTTTTTTCCGTTCTTGTCGTAAAATACTTCAACATTAAAATCGCGCTGTTCTAGTGCGCGGCTTTTGCGTGTTCGCTCGCAATCGGAAACATCATTTTTCCGAAGCGGCACACCCGTCTGTTTGTGACTCTGTTCATTCTTGCGTCGGCGGCTTTTGTTACGGCAGACGCGATAATGATAAACGGAGTGAACATCCTGCTGATTCTTTGCGAGTCCGCGCTCTGCATTATTGCAGCAATATTGATAAACAGAAAGATAAAACGCAAAAGCTGAATAAAAAACAAGCGACCGTCAGGATTTGTCCCGGCGGTCGTTTTTGTTATTTAATCATCAGGTCGGCTATTGTTATGCCGTCGAAAAAATCGTTGATGAGTTTATCGAGCTTCGTCCACATCGCGCGGGTGCGGCACGAGCCGGCATTCTCGCATGGATCGCAGCCGCCCTCGACGCACGAGACGGGAGCGAGCGAGCCCTCAGTGAGCTTCAGAATCTCGCTGACTCTGTACTCCTCCGGCTTTCTTTTCAGGCGGTATCCCCCGCCCTTTCCGTGCGCGCCCTCGACGAGCCCCGCCTTTGAGAGCGTTGTCATAATGCTCTCGAGATATTTAAGCGAGAGTTCTTCGCGCTCGGCAATCTCCTTGAGCGGGATAAAAGCGCCGTTCTTTTCATTTTCGGCAAGATCCGCCATGACACGCAGGGCGTATCTGCCGCGGCTTGATACCATCATAGTTTTACACCATGCGGCAGCCGCAGCTCTCGCAGTCCTCGCACTCGGGAAACTTGCTGTGGTCATACTCGATGCCGTTCTTGTCGTAATAATCCTTGACGGCGGACTTTATAGCCTCCTCGGCGAGCACGGAACAGTGCAGCTTGTGCGCCGGGAGTCCGTCAAGCTCATCGACGACCTGCTTGTTTGTGACGGCAAGCGCCTCGTCAATAGTCTTGCCCTTTATAAGCTCGGTAGCCATGGAGGACGAAGCTATTGCGCTCGCGCAGCCGAAAGTCTCGAACTTGACATCGTCGATTTTTCCGTCTTTTATCTTGAGATACATCTTCATTATATCACCGCACTTCGCGTTGCCGACCTCGCCGACACCGTCCGCATCGGCAATCTCACCGACGTTGCGCGGATTCATGAAATGATCCATAACCTTATCGCTGTATAATGCCATTTTGAATTACTCCTCTCAGAAAGTGAATTTTCTCTCGCCGCTCAGAAGCTCTTTCCACACGGGCGAAAGATCTCTGAGATATTTGACGACCTTGGTGGTCTCTTCGATTATATAATCGATCTCTTCCTGCGTGTTCTCCTCGCTGAGTGTCAGGCGCAGAGAGCCGTGGGCAACCTCATGCGTGCGGCCGATAGCGAGAAGCACATGGCTCGGATCGAGCGAGCCGGAGGTGCAGGCGGAGCCGGAGGAAGCGCATATGCCCTTTGCATCGAGCAGAAGCAGAAGCGACTCGCCCTCGATACCCTCGAAGCAGAAGCTGACATTGCCGGGCAGACGCTTTGTGCGGTCGCCGTTCAATGCGCTGTGCGGTATCTTTTCAAGACCTTCTATAAGTCTGTCGCGCAGAGCGGACACTTTCTCGGCGTTTGCATCGATATTGGCGTTCGCCTCTTTGAGAGCCGCGACCATGCCGACGATACCGGGGATATTCTCGGTGCCCGCACGCTTGCCGCGCTCCTGCGCGCCGCCTTCGATGATATTCGTCAGTCTGACACCCTTGCGGGCATAGAGAAGTCCGACACCCTTGGGACCGTGGAACTTATGAGCCGAGAGGGAGAGCATATCGATATTCTCTTCCTTGACGTTTATACGGACATGACCGACAGCCTGAACGGCATCGGTATGGAAGATAACGCCCTTTTCTTTACATACAGCACCTATCTCGGCGATGGGCTGGATGCTGCCGATCTCGTTGTTTGCGTACATAACGGACACAAGGCAAGTGTCCTCGCGGATAGCGTCGGCGACCTGCTGAGCCGAGACCATGCCGTTTTCATGCACATCGAGGAGCGTCACTTCAAAGCCCTCTTTTTCGAGCTTCTTGAGCGTATGCAGAATCGCATGATGCTCGAACGCGGTGGAGATTATATGCTTCTTGCCCTTTCTTGCACCGATCGCCGCCGCGGAAACGAGCGCCTGATTATCAGCCTCGCTGCCGCCGGAGGTGAAGGTTATTTCGTTGGGCTCGCAGCCGAGAACCTCAGCCGCCTCTTCGCGCGCCTTTCTCAGCGCGTCCGCCGCAGCCTGTCCGACGGAATGGAGGCTCGACGGGTTGCCATAGATCTTGTCCATATACGGCAGCATCGCTTCTATTGCTGTGCGGCTCGTCTTTGTCGTGGCCGCGTTATCAACATAGATAGTGGTCATTTATATCAGAACTCCTCTCAATAATCAAGTATGTTCACAGGAAAACAAATCATTCGACCCGTTCCCCCGATTCCGCAACGATTATATACCCATTTACATACTATGTCAATAGGTTGAATAAAAAAGATACAGAGCAGAGGACAACTCCCCTGCTCTGTGAACTAAAATTTTTATTCTGCTTTCTTTGCGCCGTTTTCGAGAGCCGCATCAGCCCACGCTGCGATATAATCCTCGACCTCTTCGCGGTTTGTCTCGTTGAGAATCTCGTGTCTGCCGCCGTCAAAGAGCTTGAGGGTGACATCGTGGCCTGTAGCCTTGAGATCCTCGGCGACCTGAGTCACGCCCTTTGAATAATCGCCGACGGGATCCATTGAACCGGAGACGACGAGAACCGGGATATCGGTAGAGAGCTGCTCATACCAATCCTTGCCGGAGACGGAATTGAGGACAGAGAACAGGTCTTTATAGCCTGCTGCGCTGAAGAGGAAGCCGCAGTATTTATCGTCGATATACTTCTGAACCTCGTCCTCGTCTCTGGTGAGCCAATCAAACTCGGTCTTGACATTGTCGAACTTCTTGTTGTAGTTGCCGAAAGCGAGGTTGTTGATAAACTCGCTCTTATGACGGCTGCCGCGGCTCTTGCCGACGAAGCTTGCAAGCTTTATGGCGATAGGTGCGGCGGGATTCTTTCCGCTTGTGCCGCAGAAGATAGCCGCCTGAACATCGTTATATTTAGCGGTATAGTTTCTTGCGATGAACGAGCCCATACTGTGACCGAAGAATACGACGGGCTTGCCGGGATACTCCTCGCGGGCGATATCGGTAAGCGAGCGGCAGTCGATGACAAAATCTCTCCAGCCGTCCTTCTCGCCGAAATAGCCGAGGTCATCGTCGGACGCGACGGACTTGCCGTGGCCGATATGATCCTGCGCAAAAACAGCATAGCCGTGCTCACAGAGCTTCTTTGCAAAGCGGGCGTAACGCTCGCCGTGCTCCGCCATGCCGTGGGTTATCTGGAATATAGCCTTGACGCTGTCCTTATCCGCAGGTGCCCAGCTGCGCGCGTAGATATCGCAAAGACCTGTTGCGGATTTAAATGAATATTCTTTTCTTACAATTTCCATGATAAATTAAGCCTCCGATTTTACGGTGATCTTTAATACAAGACCGAAACGATCTCCTATATGTGATATTATAACATACTATAAACAAATTGTAATCCTTTTGTAAGGAAATAAGCGAAAAGTCTACATATCTTACAAATATATTGCGCCGTGTTTGGGCATATTCAACAAATATATATGTCCTGGCAGTCTATATTCTACAATAGTCGAACATAAAATCTTGCCAAACGGCGGGAATAAAAGTATACTGTTATTATAGTCTATACCGTACAGGGATGGAAAGCTATGATCTTGTGCGTTGAGGACGACGCGAGCATACGCGACATTGAGGTTTATGCACTGCAATCGACAGGGATAGAGGGGGGCTTCGAGGACGGGACTTCGTTCTGGGAGGCTTTAAACGGCGGCGAGAAGCCGGAGCTTGCGGTTATCGATGTTATGCTGCCGTTGAGTGAATAAGAAAAAGCATCCGCGATGAAAAAAATCACGGATGCTTTAAATTTTATTCTGACTTTTTGCGCATATCCGCAAGACGTTCGGCTTTCTTTCTGACCTTGCGGCGGCGGTCGAAACAATAGATGAGCGCGCCTATCGAGACTATATCGATAACAACGACCATATCCCAGAAGATTCCCGCCACAACCATTGAGGCAAAGAGCAATATCGCGAACACCTTTTTGCTGCTCTTGAACGCTGTTTTGATAACTTTGAAGCGGACTTTCTTCCACGCGGTGCAGATGATTATAACGGCTAGAGTCGCAGTCGGCACGCGCATTATCACTGGATGGGCAAGAATCGAGAGCACAATCATGATAACTGCGGCAAAGATTCCGGTCATTCGGGTCTCACCATCGGAGCTTTCATCGCCGACCGTCATTCCGTCGCACACCGGGCAGATTATCGATCTTAAACCCTTGAACGCGAGCGAATTGCGGACGACCGAGAGCTGATTTTCTTTCATCAGCGTATCGGCAACAAGGACGACCACAAGCGCCCACGCATATATAAACGACGGGAGAAGCTTCTCGGGAGTGACATCAAAAATGCTGATATCGCCGACAAGCAGGAAGCTCGGCGAAGAGACAAAGCTTCCGACCTCGTCTATAACGGTGCGCTCCGCGACGGGATTGAGGATAAGGTTGAGCACGGTTGTCAGCACAAGTGCGACAGCGGGTGCGGGAACTTTGCGGCTGAGTTTTTTGAACTTTATCGGATAGGTTATCATTATGACGAGGGTTATCGTGCCGTAGAGCACGCCACGCCAATTGGAGTGAAAGCCGTATGAGCGATAAGCGACGAGGGTCTCAAAAGCGGAGCCCGCCGGGACGCCTATGCCGAAATAGTAGTTGACCTGGATTATGCACAGCACGGCGGCGACAATAAAAGTTACCGCGCCGAGAGCCGCGGGAGGTATCTTGAAGAAAGATTTATTGAACTGAATAGTTGCGACAAAAAGCAGGAGCATACCCGCGATAATGCAGGAGAGCATCGCGCCGGGGACGCCGATCGTATTCGCCGCATAGATAAGTATCGCGAACACCTCGACATGGGGCGTCGGGATCCTGTTCGGGCTGCCCGAGCCTATAATGCACGCCGCTATTGCGCCGACAAGTCCTGCCGCCGCGCCGAACGGCGAATTGCTGCCGAAAGCGAGCGCGAGCGGGAATATCCAGCCGACCGCGGTCAGCGAGCCGAGGGCATCCTTTTTCAGTTTCTGCAAATCGTATTTTCCGCTTTTTTTCAAAGACCTCACTCCGTTCCTCCGATATTATATTATATCGCTCCGCTTTTTTCAAGACGGATTCAAAAGCGAGGCAAATTATCATTATAATATTGATTTGAAGCCGCGCAGGATATATAATAAGAAGAAAGGACAGGAGGAAAAAAACCATGATGAACATATGGCACGACATAGCTCCGGAGAGAATAAAGAGCGACGACTTTGTCGCCTGCATTGAGATATCCAAGGGCGGCAAGAACAAATACGAGATGGACAAGGAGACCGGCATGCTCAAGCTTGACCGCGTCCTCTACACCTCGACCCACTACCCCGCCAACTACGGCTTCATCCCGCGCACATACGCCGACGACAACGACCCGCTCGATGTTCTCGTGCTGTGCAGCGAGGCGATACTGCCGATGACGCTCGTAAAATGCTATCCGATAGGCGTTATCAAGATGATCGACAGCCAGTCTATCGACGAGAAGATAATCGCCATCCCCGACCGCGACCCGAACTACAACGCATACAGAGATGTCAACAGCCTGCCGAGACACATTCTCGACGAGATAATGCACTTCTTCAGCGTATATAAAATGCTCGAGGGCAAGGAGACGATAGTCAAGGAGCTCTGCGGGCGCGACGTTGCGATAGATATAGTCAGCAAGTGCATCAAGGCATATGAGGACAAGTTCGGAGACGAACAGAACTGAAAATAACGACAAAAGCTGCCGGGGAAACCGACAGCTTTTATTGTTATATCACATTTTAAAAAGTTATCTTGACATTGACAGTGCCGGAGACGGGCTTGACAACAAGCTTTGCCGCGCCGTTTTCGCCGACAGATTCGAGCTCATACTCGCAGCCCTCAACGGTCTTTGCGGGCTTATGTATATAAATCTCCGTCGGAGCGGCGCACTCGCCGTCGCCCTCATAGCTGAGATTGAACTCCTGAGCAGACTGATCAAAGCCGTATGAAACGAGTCTGCCGCTGACAGCGACGGGATAAGGACGGCTGAGAACTTTCATCAGCGGGCTGTTGAACATATCGTCAACATAGTGCCAATAAGTGAAGCCCCACTTGTGCTGCTCGAAGAAGTTGACGAGGAACTCGATATGCGGGAGCCAATCCTCGCCCTCGCCGCCGAAGCCGCCCCACTCGCCTACAAGCACGGGTGCATCGAGTCTGTCCTGAGTTCTGACGTGCTCCTCGAATATGGCTCTGACTCTGTCATTGCTCGCATACTTATACTGCGGGGTATCGACCATGAAATCATAGCCGTGAGGAGTGAAGCAGAAATTCTTCTCGCGCTTGCCGTTGACCTCTATTGCGGGAGTCGAGCAAGGAATGCAGGTATTCGACCAATAGCAGTTCTCCATGACGAGTATGCCCTTGTCGGTAACCTCGCGGATAGCGGTAGAAACCTTGTTGATAAACGGAGAATACTTCTCGATATCGAACTTTCTGACATATTCATATCCGGCCTTGCGCGTGACATCCTTGAGGACATCGCCGGTTATCTGCTCGAGATATTTGACCTCGTCGCGTCTCTGTTTGTTGAGAAAATCGCCGACGAGCTTGAAGCACTTGACGCGCTTGTCGCTGATAACAGTGCCGACAGCGGTGGAGATAAGCTTCTTGAAGAGCTTGCCGCCGTCCGAGCCGAGGAAAGGCTCATTGAGCATATCGAATCCGAAGAGTGCGGGATGATCCGCAAAACGAGCCGCGACATGCTGCCACATGGCGGCAAAATAATCGATAAGACCCCTGCCGTTATATTCGCGGTTGTTCCAGAAATTATCGAACGCGCGCTGAGTTGCCTTGCCCCAGAAATAGCCGGCCGCCCAGACAAGCTTGGGCTCTTTTGGATCGTACTGGTCGGTTATAGTCGCCCAATCGGGTGCTCCGTCTCCGTAGCAGCGCGGAGAATAGAGATCCTGATGCATATCAAAGAGTATATAGACACCGTGAGCGGCGCAGAGATCGAAGATGCGGTACATATCGTCGAGATACTCATCGTTGTAGCTGCCGGGCTCGGGCTCGATCATGCTCCAGGTGGTGCCGAGGCGGATAAGATTGAGTCCGCGCGAGGTCATCTCGTCGAGCAGTTTATCGTCGATATTGAAGCCGAACTTGTTGTCCTCGCTGTTTTTGCGCTTATCTACGATATTGACGCCGTAGAAGATACGCTCTCTGCCGTATTCATCGACAAAGCTTCTTTTTTCGGTAACTATACGCTCCATAATTTTCTCCTTTTAATTACTAACTTTATTTTAGTATATACAAACAACAGGAATAAGGCAAGGCTTTTGAGGAAATTCGGCGTTTTCATCAATGTTCGCGGATTTTTTTGTTAACAATGCCGCATCAGGCATAGCTGTATTCTTTTTAAGATTTATAAACAATATATAAACTTGAAAGTATTTATTGTAAAATACGCTAAAAAAATGCTATTATAAATTCACGGATAGTTAGTTTTTTCAGGAGGATAAGAAAATGAAAAAGCATACTTTTTCAAGAGTTTTAAGCATGGTTCTTTGCCTTGTGCTCGCACTAAGCGCAATCTGTCTGCCGGCATACGCCGAAAAAGGCGGAGAGGCAACCGAGAGGCGCGGCGCGATAACCGACGAAGATATGCTGCACACAAAGGGAAAGAAAATCTACAATAAGCGCGGCGAAGAGGTCATTCTCCGCGGAGTTAATCTCGGCACATGGCTCATCCAAGAGTCCTGGATGACCCCCATCGAGAACTCCGACGACAATATTTCGACCCTCAACACCCTCACGGAGCGTTTCGGCGTTGAGAAAGCATACGAGCTCATCAACATCTACGAGGACAACTGGATAACCGAATACGACCTCGACAAGATAGTTGAGCTCGGCTTCAACTGCGTGCGCGTTCCGTTCTGGTTCCGCAACTTCTACTATGACGACAAGGGTACGAAGATACTTGACGAAAACGGTGAGTGGGATTTCAGCCGTCTCGACTGGGTCGTTTCCGAATGCTCTAAGCGCGGACTCTATGTTATTCTCGATCTCCACGGCGCACCCGGATATCAGAACAACAAGGATCACTGCGGCAAAATCGGCGACAGCGGCCTTTTCAAGCTGACTAAGCAGGCCGAGGAATGGAGAAAGCTCACAATTGAGCTTTGGGTTGCAATAGCCAAGCGCTTCAGCGGCAATCCCGCAGTCGCTATGTACGACCTGCTCAACGAGCCCAACTGCGACGTAAGCTCATATCTTCAGAAGAACAACCTTGTCACAATCTCCGTCTACAACCGCCTCTACAAGGCCATACGCGAGGTTGACAAGGATCACATAATGACCATGGAGGGCATCTGGAGACTTTATAATCTCCCCGCGCCGTGGTTCATCGGCTGGACTAACGTTGTCTATCAGCTTCATTTCTATGACACAAGCAACTTCATGTACAGCCTTCTCGTCTTCTTTGCAAAGCTCTATCCCTACAATGTTCCGCTCTATGTCGGCGAGTTCAAGCCCATGGGCAGCGCCACATGGGATCACGTGCTCACGCTGTTCAAAAACTCAAACTTCAGCTGGACTATCTGGTCATATAAGGGCTGCGGCCACGGAGCAGACACCTCCGACTGGTATATCATCGGCAGCAAGCCGGGCTTTGAGCGCGCAGACATAAAGAACGACGATTTCGACACAATAGCCCGCAAATGGGGCGCGGCCGTCAGGAGCGAGGGCAACTACGTTGACACCGGTCTCTATGACATAGTCAAGGATTACATCTGATATCCGATATAACAGAATAATTACGGCAGCCGTTTCAAAAGCGAAGCGGCTGCTGTTTTTTGTTTTCTGCGGTGGAATCGGGGATATTAAATTGAGATTTGCAGGCGTAAATGCCGACAATAAACAGCTGTTGCAATATTACAAATCAGTACAATTGTGTAGGAGCAGATGATTTCCGCCCCCGAATTCTGCATAAATTTATTTACATACACTTTGTAGGGACATCCCTTGCGGCTGTCCGATATCGGCTTACCCTCTACCATCGCGTCCTACTACAATCAAACTTTTATACTTCCCGCATTTCAGCATTTTCTTTTTATTCAAAAAAGTAAACGCCTGCAAAAGAAAAGCAAACTGTGCCCACAAAAAGGCAAGCAAGCATCGCTTAAAAGTAAGTCTTTTTGCGCCATGCTGCGAAAAAAGCGCTTGAAATGCGGGCGCATTCCTGCGCGCCTTTTTCTTGCCTGGCATCAAAAATCCAATATTTTTAAGTGCAAGCAGTTTTGCTGCGCAAAACCGATGTGTGCCTGCCTTTTTATGGGCTGCGCCCCGAGACCCCACAGCGCCACGCCGCAGTATAAAGTTTGCGGCTAGCTCGGTACATTCGCCTGTAAACTCGCTTCCACTCAAACAATACGGGCTCGTGCGTCTTGCTTCGCAAGCCGTCCCCTCGCCTCTCAAAAGAGCTTTTAAACACTGCGACGCGGCTATTGGAAGCTTAATTATCAAGATTAGTCGATTCGCTAACTTTTATTTTGCAAAGCTTTGTTCTAATAAGACATACAAGCTCTGATTTATCGATGTTTTTTATATATACCGATACATAAAACCCTGACCACGGAAAGCCATGGGCAGGGTTGCTGTTATATTATACGGCGAAAAATCGGGCGACATTTATTCTATGATTTTCAGTTTGCCCACTTGCTCAGGTGCTGATCAGTGCCCGAGAGCATGAACTGCGGATAATCCTCGTTCACGCCGGCATAGAAATCACCGTCGCAGGTCGCGAGCCAAAGGAAGAAGTTGCTGTAATCCGTGCCGTAAGATGCGGAGACATGGGGCGCGCCCTTGATTATATAAGTATACTTCGGGAAGAGCGCGGTCGAGAGGTCGACACATCTGTCGGGCGACAGATACTCAGCCTTTGCGGGAACATAATCATCGCCGAGAGTCTCGCCGTACTTCGCGACAGTTGCATAGCCGGACATCTCATATGTCTCGAGCGCGCCGTCGCCTGTAAAATCCGCGCTCTCATAGAGAGGAGCCATCGGCTTGTCGTAATGGGAAATAATCGCAACCTTGACGCCATCGCGTATCATGTTTTCAATAAGCTCGGTGCGGTTTGACATCATCTTCTGCAGGCGCTCGCCGTAAGCGAGGAAATCGGCGTGTTCCGCCACGCTGTCGCCGAAAATAAAGTCGACTGCATCATTATAATCCTGCGGCTGAACGAGTCCCCAAAGAACCGGCATATAGGCAAAATCCGGAATGAGCACGCGCTCATAGACCTCATCTTTATAGTTGTCGACAATATAATCCGTGACCTTCTGAAGCAGCTTGAATGCGCCGACGCTGTTGAGCGCCTTCATGAATGCCGCCACAGCAGCGTTCGAGCCTGTAGCATCGGCGAGCAGGCCGGAGAAATAGTTATACATCGTATCTGCCTTGAGCTCGATCTTACCTGTCAGAACATCGGAGGCGACCTGCGCACCGCAGAATGTCGAGGACATAAAGACGCAGCGGTCGACCTTGCTGTAACCGTACTTTGTCAGATAAGCGACGGTCATTATGCCGCCCATGCTCGCGCAGAATATCGAGACCTTGTCGTGACCCGACTCGGCTATTGCTCTGTCAACCGTAGCGGCGATATCATCGGCGACTTTGTAAGGATCGAGACGCCAGTCGTATGTAAACAGATATGTGTGGTTGGCGGGAAGATTTTCGGCGCAGGCGCGGGTCATTCCGCGCTCGTTTTTTGAATCGAAGTTTTCCCAAATCTCAGGATAATTCTCCGCGCTCCCGGGATATTTCGCAACGCTGACATTGTGCTTTGACTCGCCGTTCTCTTTCATCGCATAGCCGTCAAGCAGGTTCGCCGCATAATCGATAACAGCCTGGAAGAAGGGATCGATATCCTTGGCCTTGACTGCGCCGGAGATGCCCTTGTAAAGCATGGAGAGCAAATCGCCCAGATCAAACTCGAGGGCGTTGCGCTCATTCTCGGTGCCCTTGTCGATATAGAGCCCCATCATATCCATTCCCCTGACTATGACCACGGGGCAATCTGTGCAGGTCGCGGGATCGTGCGCTTCCTCCGCCTGAGCTGCTGTGTCTGCGGTTTTCGCGCCCTGATACGCAAATGCCGGCGTTACAAAGCTCAGCATAAGCGCAAGGGCGAGGAAAACGCTCAGAAGTTTTTTCATCGTTTTCATCCTTCGTTTCTTTTATATTTTCCCGAGGTCCCTGAAAACCGACCACGAGACTAATTCGATATTGTTCCTGCGCGCGGCTTCGAGAAGATCGCCGCTTTGAAGAAGTCTCAATTCATAGACGCGCTTCGTCCACTCGCCGGGCTTGTCGTCTATCGGATACGCAGGGTGCATGAAAATCTCAGTCACGCCGTCGATGCAGTTTTCGACAGCGTCAAGATAATATTTGCGCAAGGTGTCGTAATCTTTTATGCGATCCATCGACCACGGATTCGACACAAGGTCATCGAGCAGGCCGACTCCGCGCCGCTCACCCGCTCCAACAATAATTTTCTGGAAGCATTTTATCACACCGGGAGCTTCCCTGTCAATCTGTCTGGACAAAAATCCCGGAGTTTTCGGAAATCTGTAGGGCAAGGAATGTTCCGCGCAGAAATTATATGCATCAATATAGAAACGCCTGCCGTTTATGCCGTAGAGCGTGGCGCAATGGTTATCGGCATGGTCGACTTCAACGCCCCTTGAGCTGATGAAATCATACTGCGCCTCAAGCTCCGCGCGGACATCGCGGCGGCGGGCGTGCAGAGCGAGCCCGACCTGACTCTCATAGAGTCCCATCCCCTTTTCACTGAGCGAGGGCGCGCCGCTGTTGCTCTGCCAGCGGTTCCTGCTGTCGTCGGAATTTATAGTCAGATGCACGCCGACAGGATAGCCGCCGAGCCTTGCGAGCTCAGCGGCGTTGGCGGCATCCGGCGCGACGGTCATGAGCGAGGTCGAGGTTATCAAATTGCCTCGCATGAGCTCGTCTATCGCCTTTGTCTGCTGCGGATTATAGCCAAAATCATCGGCGTTGATTATAAGATACTTAGACATTTGCTTTTAACTCTTTCTTCTTTTTGAAATCGAACCAGTCGTTTGACTCATCTTTGAAATGCAGGAACAGGGTGAATATTGTTGCCACAGCCATGGCTATGAACGGGAACACGCAGAGCAGGAACCGCGACGCCATATCGGGATTCGAGCCGGGGTTCGCTCCGCTCTCGAAGCCGAACGCCACGCTGATAACTTTATAGCCGAGCGAGACATAAAGTCCGTTCAGACGATTCATGACGCCGACGAGACTTGTGAGCATACCCTCGCGTTTTACGCCGTGGCGGGAATAGTCATCGTCGATTATCTTCGCGCCGATGCAGTCGATAGTAACAAGGCACCCGGCGACACCCATACCCATAACGCACATTATAGCGACCGCAACGGGCATTGTGTTTGCAAAGAACAGCGGGATGAATCCGACTGTCAGCACGGCGAATCCGAGCCTCCAGACATTCATAATACCCGCGCGTTTTACGACATTCGACCAGACTACTATACCGACAAGCGCGACGCCAAACACCACGCCGAGCATGACGGTTGTCATGGAGCTTTCAAGCTTCAGAGTATACTGAACATAGAACGGGATCGCCTGAGAAATGAGCGAGAACGCGGCGGAATAGAGCGCGTTTGCAAAGCCGAATATCCAGAATTTGCTGTTGGTAATGAGAGCGAATATCGCCTTGAAGAGATCGGGCTTCTCGCCGTTTGCCGCCTCCGCTTCCTCTTCTTCGATATTCTCGTGGCAGCCGAAGGTCATGAACATAATGACCGCGAGGGCGATAACGCCGTAGATGATTGCGGTGAGATTATAGCCTATCTTTGAAGTGACAACGGGAGTGAGCACGATGGAAATAACCATAGCGACAAGCTGGCAGACCTGTCTTATAGCATTGGTCTTTGCTCTGAGTTCGTCGGTCTTGAAAAGGGTCGGGAACAGCGCGCCGTAGTTTGCGTTCATGAGCGAGTCGAGCGTGCCGGTGAGTATGTACATCAGCAGAATATAGAGATAAGCCTGACCGGAGTTCGACTGCACGCGCGCGGGTATATTATAGAACAGCACGAAGCAAAGAATCATCAGCGGCGTGCCGATAACGAGCCACGGTCTGCGCTTGCCCCATTTTGTATGCGTTCTGTCCGAAAGGAAGCCGTAGACGGGGTTATCTATAGCATCGACAAAGGTGTAGATAAACAGTATCTTCGCCATCTGATCTGTCGTGATGAGTCCGAGCTTCAAGACATAATATGCGGCGGCATATGACTTCAGCATATTTATCGGAATCGATGTGCCGAGCATTCCGAAGCCGTAGCGGAACGGGGACGTGCGTTTTCGGTTCAAAGTGTTTGAAGGTTCCATCAGTTATCCTCCTCTTCCTCTTTCTGAAAATATATCGGATTTGTGAGCGCGCGGACTTCGCCGAGTTTTCCGCACCCTCTGATTGCCTTGACATAAGCGAAATTATCGTTTTTCGGTTCTATATCAATATCAAGATTTCCTCGTGCGAAGTGCTTTATCACGCGCTCTCCGCTGCCGGTAACGAGAACAAGCGTTTCGCCGCGGAGCTGTTCCGCGTGAAGATGGAGTTTTTTGTTTTTGTCATAGCGAACAGCGTCGCCCATCATTGCATCGCCGCAGGTCAGAGTCAGGCGCGCGCCGTCAACTCCGCTTGAAACGAAGGAGTGCCCTGCGCGGATATTTTTCAGTATATCCTCGCGGCGGCGCGACGGCGAATAGACTGCCGTTATCGGATTGCCGAGCTTCGCGAAATCCTTAGGGCGATGGAAATCACTGCCGCCGACGGCGGGTATGCGTCTGCCCTCGCGCAGGAGCTGAGTCCACCACTTTATGCCGCGGATATTCGTCCCGCGCATTGGTCCGTTCCAGACCTCGATCATATCGAAGTTCATGCTGTTCCATTTATACGGGCAGAACGGGCATTTCGGATGATTTACCGATATGACCGCGCCGAGCGAACGGGCGTCGTTGATTATCTTTTCCATCTCTTCGGGTGTGTTCGCGATAAAGCTGTTTTCAAAGGGTGCTTTGGCTCCGAAGAAATTCATATGCCCTTTATAGTGCGTCCATTCGACCGCATATATAAATGTCAGCCCCGGGATATCCGGCAGGCAGAAATTATCGGCATAGTTATTGTGGTTTGCAAGCCCGACGAAATCGAGCCCGATATCTCGTGCAAGCTTCCCGACGGCTTCGGAATCGAGTGCGCCGTCGGAGGCTACGGTATGTATATGCAAGTCTCCGAAGAGCAGTTCGGGTCCGGCGTTCGTGTTATCAGAAGATATATTTTCGGGCGCATCCTGTTTATAATGCTTCGGTTCGGGGTCGCCGGGTTTGTGATATTCAAACTCAATATCATATGTGACCTCGACACCTGCGGGCACGACATGATACGCGCCGACGATTATAGACCACTCGCCCGGCTCGGGCCTTTGCACGAGATAGCCGTTTGTGGACTTATCTTCGCCGACAAATATGCTCGGATGCGCGCTGCCCGACCAGCCGAGAAATCTCCCCTTTTCGTCCATGAGACCAAGGTCGATTATATTCTGCGGGTGTATCTCTCTGAGCAGACCTTTGGTGCCCTGCCAATAGGAATACGATACCGTGACGCGCGAAACGTTTTCGGGCACGGTAAACGGTATTGTATAATAGGTTCCCTCGCGGGACTTTTCAACAAAATGTTTAAGCCGAGACATTTTGTGCAAACTCCATAAAAATTATGTTGTATTTATTATAAAACAGTATATATTGTTTTTCTTGCTAGTTTTTTAATGTGAATGAGCGTTTTTTTTAATTTTATGTTTTTATAATCAATATAATCTCTTGAAATCGCCGATAAAGTGTGTTATTTTTAAGAAAGCACCAATCAAAGGAGTGAAAATATACGGACAGGCTGAACATTATCGACTACAGGACGAATCCGATTATAAGCAAATATTCCGTGTCATTTCACCTTTGGGGCTCGGAGGGCACGACGGAGCACGGACACAACTACTACGAGATTTTTCTTGTAACGGACGGGCGCGTATGCCACGAGATAAACGGCAAGATTTCCGAGATAAGCAAAGGTACTTTATGCATGATATGCCCCGGCGACATTCATCAGTTGCGCCGCATCGAGAATTTTTCGAGCATACACATGAACATCTGCATCTCGCCGAAAAAGTTTGAAGAAATCTGCTCAGCTCTCGGGATAGATCCCGAAGCGTTCGAGTCGCAGAAACCGCTGACGGCTGCGCTCTCGACCGAGGAGCAGGCATACTTTTCTTCGCGGGCAAGTCTCATAAACAGGCTCATCGGCGACGGATACGAAAAAGCGGCGAGCGTAATATGCTCGACCGCATCGGATTTTATCTCGATAATAAACAGCTCGAAGCTCACGCAGAAAATCGACTGCCCCGAGTGGTTTGAAAACATGCTCGAAAAGATACGCTCGCCGGAATACATGACATGCTGCGCGGCGGACGTATATGAAATGAGCAACTTCTCGCCGCCCGTTGTTATCGAAGCGTTCAGAAAATACACTGGCAAGACGGTTTCGGCATATCTCAGGGACACGAAATGCGAATACGCCTGCCTGCTCCTAAGCGGAACCAAGATGACAACGCTTGAAATATCCATGCAGCTCGGCTACTACAGCCTGAGCCACTTCAATCGGGTTTTCAAGAGCTACTCCGGATTCTCCCCCGCCGCATACAGGCGCGAATATCAAAAATAAAGCATCCGCACGAAAAGTACGGATGCTCTATTTATTCCCGACCTGCCATTTTCAGAAGATCGTCCTGAGTTATGACCGGGATGCCGAGGTCGGTCGCTTTTTGCAGCTTGCTTCCGGCTTCCTCGCCTGCGACGACATACGAAGTCTTTTTCGAGACTGACGACGACGCTTTGCCGCCGAGGTTTTCGATTATCTCAGTCGCTTCTTTTCTCGAAAGCGTCGGCAGAGTACCCGTAAGGACGAAAGTCAGACCCGCGAAGCGCTGGTCGTCGCTCTTCTCTTTGAGCGACTTCATATTGACTCCAGCCGCTTTGAGCCGTTCTATTAAATCGGCAGTCTGAGTCATGGAGAAAAATTCCGCCGCGCTCTTTGCCATTATTCCGCCGAAACCGTCTATTTCGGCTATCTCTTCTTCGGACGCGGCGATTATAGAATCGATATCGCCGAAATGCTCTGAGAGAAGCTTCGCCGCTTTCTGCCCGATATGGCGTATGCCCAGAGCGAACATCAGGCGCGAAAGGTCATTTTGCTTCGAGCGTTCGATGGCATCGACGAGATTTTTTGCCGACCTTTCCTGATGCCCTTCAAGCATCATTATCTCGCCTGCGGTTATGTCATAGATATCGGCGACATTTGATATCAGATTTTCGGAGATAAACTTTTCGATGAGGGCATCGCCGAGTCCCTCGATATCCATGGCATCGCGCGAACAGAAATGGATAACATTGCGCAGCAGCTGAGCCGGGCACTCGGGATTGACGCAGCGGACAGCCGCCTCGCCCTCTTCGCGGATAACGGGAGCGGAGCAGGACGGGCAGATTGACGGCAGGATATACGGCACGGAATTTTCCGCGTGCGACACGACGCGCACGACCTCGGGGATTATATCGCCCGCTTTTCTTATGGCGACTTCATCGCCGATGCGGATATCCTTTTCTGTTATAAAATCCTGATTATGGAGCGTTGCACGGCTGACGGTTGAACCCGCGAGAAGAACAGGTTCAAAAACGGCAGTCGGAGTGAGCACGCCCGTGCGCCCGACGCCAATTTCTATATCAACGAGCTTAGTTGTCTTTTCTTCGGGAGGATATTTGAAAGCCACCGCCCATTTTGGGAACTTCGAGGTGCTGCCGAGGCGTTCGCGCTGGGCAAAATCATCGACTTTTATAACCGCGCCGTCGATATCATATTCGAGTCCTGGGCGTATCTCGCCAATACGCTTGAGTTCCGAGATGACATCGGTTATATTATCAAACCGAGTATAGAACGGAATTGTATGAAAGCCCTGTTCGCGCAGGAAATCGAGCGACTGCTTATGCGAGCTGAGTTGTGCGCCCTCTATCTGCTGGACATTGAAAACGAAGATATCAAGTCCCCTGCCTGCGGTCACTTTTGAATCTTTCTGTCTGAGCGAACCCGCGGCGGCGTTGCGCGGGTTTTTAAAGGGCTTTTCGCCGTCGAGCTCCTGCCTTGTGACGAGAGTGGCAAAGACCGACTTGGGCATATACACCTCGCCTCTGACTTCGAGGAAAGGCAGCGGCGTTTTTATTTTCAGCGGAATCGAGCGCACGGCGCGCAGGTTTGCGGTAACATCCTCGCCGACATCGCCGTCGCCGCGGGTCGAGCCGCGGGTCAGCACGCCGTTTGTATATTCGAGCGAGACGGAAAGCCCGTCGATCTTCGGCTCGACGACATAGCGAACATCCCGCTCGGTCTCTCTGACCCAGCGGTCGAATTCCTCTATCTCCGCGAAGCTGAACGCATCTTGGAGGCTCTCCATACGCACGCGGTGTTCGACCTTTGAGAACAGATTTTCCGCGCTGCCGCCGACGCGCACGGTCGGGGAATCCGGGGTCACAAGATCCGGATATTTATCCTCTATCGCCTTGAGCTCGCGCTGGAGCATATCATATTCGTAGTCCTCTATCTCGGGATCGTCATCGACATAATATTTTCTGCTGTAATAATTGAGCTTATCTCTGAGCTCCTGCGCGCGTTTTGCGCTCTGCTCTTTGTCGGTCAAAAGAGATTCCTCCTTTTAAGCTTCCTTTTTCTCTGCGGTTATTATACCACAACTTGAATACATCTAACAACAATTTATTTCACTGCCGTTGCGGAATATCTATTGTCACGGCGGTCTGCGGGACAGTGCCGACGACGATATTCTCGGCTATGCAATATTCATCCGAAAAATTCGCCGCGCCCTCGTTCCCGCCGAGAAAGACATAGACGGAGCACTCGACCTTCAGCATAACTCTGTGGCGGGTCTGGTTTATGCCCGCAGAAGTAAAGTCATCCGTTATCTGCGCCTCCGCGCCGCCCGTCATGCGGACGGTTACGGGAATCTCGGGTCCCATACCCGCAAAAACTTCGGAGCCGGTTACAGCGCCGAGCGGTATTTTCACCACAAATTTTGCATTTTCTTCGAGCGCTTCATCAACGGCGCGGACAAGGCGGGACTTAAATAAATTGACGGAGGCAGCGTTGAGGGACATTGAGCCTATTTTTCCTTCGTTTGAATCGACGCTGATAAGAGCGGAGCACTCCTCCGGGTTTTCGGATATAAATTTTTCTATGCTCTCTCCGACCGTGCGCACGGCGAGGCTCTTTGCGCGGGTCATGGCGATATTGCGAACCGCCGGGCGAAGCCGCGCATCGACAACGAGCACAAGGCAGACAGCAAGAGTAAAAGCGCACAGAGCCCTGAACGCCCCGCGCGGCAGAGTGCGAATATTGAATCGGCGCATCCGGCGCATAAAAACACCCCCGCAACAGTTTATGCGGGGGCGACCGAATTTGTTATTGTTTTATTTTGAAGCCCTGACAACGGACACGCCGGTATCTATAGATTCGGGACCCGTCGAATTGCCTTTGAGAGCCGCGAGCGCCTGCGCCATGCCGAGATAGCCCATGGTATAGGGATTCTGCACCATGACCGCTTTAAGACTTCCGTCGTTTATCAGCGACTCGATAGTGTTTGAAGTATCAAAGCCGATGCCGATTATCTTCTTGCCGGAATCTTTGATAGCGTTGCCCACGCCGACGGTCGAACCCTCGTTGGTGCCGTAAAGTCCGACGAGGTCGGAGTTGCCGGTTATAAAGCCGGTTGCCGCCTCCTGCGAGGATGCGAAGTTGCCGTCCTTATATTCGGTAGTGAGCAGAGTAAACTTGCCGTCCTTGGTTATCGCCTCGCGGAAACCCTTTTCGCGGTTCATGCTCGAATTTGTCGCGGTGTTGACGCCGATTATGCCTATCTTGCCGCTCGTTATGCCCGCGTTTTTGAGCTCTTCGAGCATGGTCTCGCCCGCTATCATGCCTGCGTTGTAATTATCGGTCGAGAGAGTTGTGACCGCAGGCTCGTTTGCGGGAGAATCGACATAGATTATCTTGACTCCCTTGTCCTTTGCGTTTTTGACAGTCTGCGAAATCGCCGAGGGGATCGTTTGCGGCGAGCATTATCAGGCTCGCGCCGTCGGCGATGGCGTTGTTGACCGCCTCGATCTGCTTGGCGTTGTCTTTGACATCGGGGGTCATCCCACTTATTAAGTGATGCCGAGCTGCTTTGCCATATCAGACGCGCCCTTGTCGACCGAGACCCAGTGCTGATCCATCTTGTCGATAGTGATGAGATATACTTTGTACTTTGCGTTGGCGGCGCTCTCGGTCATGCCCTGCGCCGTGTTGTTGCCCTCGCCGCTTCTGCTGCACGCCGCAAAGGCGGTCAGAATCAGCAGCGCCGACATAATAACTGCGAGTATCTTTTTCATACTGTCCTCCGTTTATTCTCTTTTTTCTCTGCCGCCGCCGAGCTTGAGCCCTTTGGCGGCATTCGTGTTGAGCCGCTTGCCTCCGTGTACGATTCTGTCTATAAGCACGGAGATTATAACGACTATGCCGATGACTATATTGCGAAGCGCGAGAGGCGCGCCTGCGAACTGGAGACCGTTATTGAGCACACCCCAGATAAACGCACCTATGACGGTGCCGAGGAGCATACCCTGTCCGCCCATGGTGCTGACTCCGCCGATAACGGACGCGGCGACAGCGTTGAGCTCATAGTTAGAGCCCGCGTCCATGCTGCCCATGCCGCTCTGCGCGGTGAGTATCAAGCCGACAACGCCGGCGAGGAAAGAAGATATGACATAAACTTTCGTCTGCGCCGCGGCGACATTGACTCCGGACAGGCGCGCCGCCTCATAGTTCGAGCCGAGGGCATAGACATGCCTGCCGAGTGCCGTCTTTGAAAGAATGAACGCGAAGAAAGCAAAGAGCACTATCGCTATCCAGATCGGGGTATATATCCCGAGGAAGCGGCCGTAATAGAAGAAATTCTTGAAGGCGTCGGAATATATGCCGTTGGTGTTCATGTTGCCGTTGACTATCTGCGCGACACCGCGGGCGATTATCATAGTACCGAGGGTGGCTATGAACGCCGGGAGCTTTGCGACGGAGATAAGAAGTCCGTTTACAAGACCGATTGCAAGACAGCAAACAATAGTTATGAGCACGGTTAAAATCGGGTTCATATTGAATTTTGTCATCAGCGTCGCGCTTATCATGCACGACATTCCCGCGACCGAGCCTATCGAAAGGTCGATTCCGGCGGTTATGAGGACGAACGACTGACCGACGCCGATTATCAATATCGGCGCCACCTGGCGCAGAAGGTTCGTTATATTGGTTGCGGAGAAGAACAGCGGATTTATCAGCGCAAAGACGATTATCATAACTATCAGCGCCGCAAAGACCGAGAGCACCTGTCCCATTCCCCTTGCGGAAAGTATTTTTTTGAACATTCAGCTCACCTCCGTGCGGAACTTTGTTGCAAGCTCCATTATTTTTTCCTGCGTGGCCTCATCGCGGCTGAGTTCGCCCGTGATGCGCCCGGAACACATGACGATTATCCTGTCGCTCATGCCGAGCACCTCGGGCAGCTCAGACGAGACGAACATAACGCCGATACCGCTCCTTTTGAGCTTGTTCATCAGGTTATATATCTCGACTTTGGCGGCAACATCGATGCCGCGCGTCGGCTCATCGAAGATTATTACTTTGGCGTCGCGCATGAGCCATTTGCCGACGACTATCTTCTGCTGGTTGCCGCCCGAGAGATTCTTTACCTCGCTTTTTATTGACGGCGTTTTTATTTTCAGCTCTTTCACGGCGCGATTAGCCATATCCCGCTCGCGCTTTGCGCTGAGCACTCCGACGGGGTTCGAGAGAGTATCGAGATTCGCTATAGCTATATTTTCGCTGACATCAAGTTCAACCAAAAGACCGTCCTTTTTCCTGTCCTCCGGCGCGCAGACTATGCCCGCCTTGACAGCATCGCGCGGGCTTTTGAGCTTCACGCTCTTGTCGTAGACGACAACTTCGCCCGCCATTATTTTATCCGCGCCGAACAGCGCCCTGACGAGTTCCGTGCGCCCCGCGCCGACAAGGCCGGCAAAGCCGAGTATCTCGCCGGAATAGAGATCGAACGAAATATTCTGAACCTCGGAAGATGATATCCCCTTGACCTCCATGATTTTTTTGCCGCGCTCGGTCTGCTCGTGCGGATATTTTTCGGTTATCTCGCGTCCGACCATGAGGGCGATTATCTCGCCTATAGACAAATCTTTGAAATCTGCGGTCTTTATATATTTTCCGTCGCGCATGACAGTGACCCTGTCGACGATATTTTCGAGCTCTTCAAGGCGGTGGGAGATATAGATTATGCCCTTGCCCATATTTTTGAGCTCGTTTATTATTCTGAAAAGCTCCTGCGTTTCGCGCTCGGTCAGCGCCGAGCTCGGCTCGTCCATGATTATAATATCGGCATTTGTCGAGAGAGCCTTTGCAATCTCGACCATCTGCTGTTTTGACACGGAGAGCTTGCCGACTTCGGTATCGGGCTCGATATTGAGGCTCAGCTCTTTGAGAAGCTTTGACGCGCGGGCGTTCTGCTCTTTGAAATCTACCATGCCGCCCTTTTTGAGCTCCCTGCCGAGAAAGATGTTCTCCGCCACGGTCAGGTGGCGGCACATATTGAGCTCCTGATGGATAACGGCAATGCCGAGTTCAGACGCCTGGGCGACGGTAGAATACTCCTGCGTTTTGCCGCGTATCTTCACTTCGCCCTCGTCTTTTTGATATATTCCGCCGATTATTTTCATCAGCGTGGATTTTCCCGCTCCGTTTTCGCCGAGCAGCGCATGCACCTCGCCCGCCCGAAGCTCGAAATCGACTTTGTCGAGTGCGACGACGCCGGGAAAGAACTTCGATATTCCCTTCATCTGCACAAGATATTCTTCCATTTTTCTTCCTCCCGTGCGGATCTAAAATCCGCAAATAAGGTAAAGTCGGTGTTTATTGTTGCCTGTGCGAGCGCAATTATTAAAGCAGGCGCAAAATTTTCACAATAAATAAATTGTCATAAATCGAGAGCAAATATAACGACAAAAATATAGATTATGGCGCTTTATATACTTGTCTGCCGACAAAAAGAGTGGTATAATAATTATGTCTGTAAAACCAGCCATACTATTTCCGTCTGGAGGTAAAAATATGTCATACGATGTAGCAATTATCGGTGCAGGCGTCAGCGGCGCAATGGTCGCGAGAGAGCTGAGCCGATATAACATCAAGGTCGCATTGGTTGAAAAATACAGCGACATGGCGATGGGCACAACAAAGGCCAACAGCGCCATTGTCCACGCAGGCTTCGACGCAATGCCCGGCACCCTCAAAGCAAGACTCAATGTTGAGGGCACTGCCGCAATGCCCGGTCTGTGCGAGACACTCCATGTCCCGTTCAAGCCCATCGGCTCATATGTTGTCGCTTTCTCGAACGAGGAAGTTGAGACTCTTGAAGAGCTCAAGGCAAGAGGCGAAGAGAACGGAGTTCCCGGACTCGAGATTCTCGACAAAGAGGCTATTCACCGCGAAGAGCCGAACCTCAGCGACGAGGCAGTCGCCGCGCTCTACGCTCCGACCGCCGGAATCGTCTGCCCCTATGAGCTGACGATAGCGACAGTTGAGAACGCAGTCATGAACGGCGTCGAGTTCTTCCGCAATTTTGATGTTACGGCTATTGAAAAGAACGCGCAGGGCAACTTTGTCCTCAAGTCCGACGCAGGCGAGATCGAAGCCGAATATGTCGTCAACGCCGCCGGCGTTTTCTGCGACAAGGTTGCTTCTCTCATCGGCGACGATTCAATAACCATTATTCCCCGCAAGGGCGAATATATGCTCATGGACAGAGCAGTCGGCGACAAGGTAAAGCACACGATATTCCAGTGTCCCTCAAAGATGGGCAAGGGTGTTCTTGTCACCCCGACCGTTGACGGCAACCTGCTTGTCGGTCCGAGCGCAGTCGACATAGACGAAAAGGACGACTGCTCGACCACCGCAGACGGCACGAACGGCGTTTTCAAGACCGCTCTGAGATCCGTCCCGTCGCTCTCGACCCGCGACATTATCACTTCGTTTGCAGGCATCCGCGCCCACAGCACCGGCGACGATTTCATCATTGCCCCCAGCGAGAAGGACGCAAAGTTCATAAACGTTGCCGGCATCGAGTCTCCCGGTCTCTCCTCCGCTCCCGCTATCGGCCTTTATGTCTGCGACATGATTCTGCAGGACAAGGGCGAAGTCAGCGAGAAGGCGGACTTCATCCCCGGCAGACCCGCTCCCGTGCGTTTCCGCCACATGAGTTCGGAAGAGCGCAAGGCACTTGTTGAAAAGAACAGCGCATACGGCAGAGTTATCTGCCGCTGCGAGACTATAACCGAGGGCGAGATCCTCGACGCTATCCACGCGCCCGCAGGCGCTATAGACGTTGACGGCGTAAAGCGCCGCACGAGAGCCGGAATGGGTCGCTGCCAGGGCGGCTTTTGCGGCTCTAAGGTAGTCGAGATACTTGCAAGAGAGCTTGGTCAGGAGCTTGATGAGATCACAAAATGCGGCGGAGAGTCAAAGATCCTCTTCGGCAGGACTAAGTGATTTGCGAACTTTCGCAGCATGAAAGGATGAATACTAATGCTTAAATATGATCTTGCCGTTATCGGCGGAGGTCCCGCAGGCATGGCCGCTGCCCTCAAGGCGCGCGAAAGCGGCGTTGAAAAGATAATCATACTCGAGCGCGCAGAGACTCTCGGCGGTATCCTTGAGCAGTGCATACATACCGGCTTCGGTCTGCACTACTTCGGCGAGGAGCTTTCGGGTCCCGAATACGCCGCGCGTTTCATCGAGCTTGTTGAGGACACCGACATTGTCGTAAAGACCGACACCATGGTGCTCTCCATCTCCGACGACAACGTCGTCACCGCAGTCAACAAAGAGGACGGTCTTATTGAGATCGACGCCACCGCAGTCATTCTTGCAATGGGCTGCCGCGAGCGTCCAAGAGGCGCGCTCAACATAGCGGGCACCCGCTGCGCCGGAGTTCTCTCCGCAGGTACTGCGCAGAAATATGTCAACATTGACGGCTATATGCCCGGCAAAGAAGTCGTCATCCTCGGCTCGGGTGATATCGGTCTTATCATGGCGCGCCGCATGACCCTTGAGGGTGCGCACGTCAAGATGGTCTGCGAGCTGATGCCCTATTCGAGCGGACTGACGAGAAACATCGTACAGTGCCTCAACGATTTTGACATCCCGCTCAAGCTCAGCACTACCGTTATCGACATCCACGGCAAGGAGCGTCTTGAGGGCGTCACCATTGCAAAGGTCGACGAGAACCGCCGCCCGATCCCCGGCACGGAGGAATATGTCCCCTGCGATACGCTCATGCTTTCCGTCGGTCTTATCCCCGAGAATGAGCTGAGCAAGAACATGGGCATCGAGTTTGACCGCGTCACCGGCGGCCCGGTAGTTGACGAATACAGAGAGACCACCCACCCCGGCGTTTTCGCCTGCGGCAACGTGCTGCACGTTCACGATCTTGTTGACTTCGTTACCCTTGAGAGCCAGACGGCCGGCGAGGGCGCAGCGAGATACATAAAGAACGGCGGAAATAAAGAGAAGAAATACGTCAAGACCAGAGGCATCAACGGCGTGCGCTACATCGTACCGCAGAAGATAGCCCTCGGCGAGGACGAGGATGTCAAGCTCTTCTTCAGAGTCGGCGACGTTCACAAAAATGCCAAGGTCGTTGTCACGTACAACGGCGAGACGCTCATCAGCAAGAAGCGCCCGAGACTCGCTCCCGGCGAGATGGAGAACGTCATCATCAAGAGCGATATGCTCAAGAACTTTGATGAGAACGGCATAATCGAAATTCAGGTGGAGGAATAATCATGGTAAAAGATATTATTTGTGTCGCCTGCCCCATGGGCTGCCAGATCTCCGTTGAGCTCAACGACGACGGAGAGATCCTCAGCGTTACCGGCAACACCTGCAAGCGCGGCGACGCCTATGCGAGAACCGAGTGCACCCACCCCGAGAGAAGCCTGACGACAACTGTCAAGGTCAGCGGCGGCGTTCACCCCGTTGTTCCCGTCAAGTCCGCAAAGGCTGTTCCGAAGGACAAGGTCAAGGACTGCGTCAAGGAGATAGCAAAGCTTGAGATCAAGGCTCCGGTCAAGATCGGCGATGTTGTCTGCGCGAACATACTCGGCACCGGCGTTGATATCGTTGCGACGAACATCTGCCCCGAGGCGTAAAAGACATAGAAAATAAATCAAGCATCCGCAGAACGAAATTTTCTGCGGATGCTTTTTTGCGGACGTTTTTATTTATAATACTGTCAGCTTTTGAAATAGCTTTCAAGGACATCGGACGGATGCTGCCCTCCCGCGAGCTTTTCGAGCACAGCGTCGGAATAAATATAAGGCTTTTTCACCGACTTTGCCGAATCTAGGGCAATTTCATTGCCGCTGATTGAAAAATAATATTTATCCCTGCCGTTGTCGTCGCTGAGAATAAGGCGGTTGTCCTTTTCTTCGTAAGTGCCGGTCGAGCAGTCGCTCATGCCGCTCCTGTGCATGGAATAACTGCCGTCTGCGGGCGACAGGACGATTTCTACATAATCTTTTTGACCGTCGTGCTCGTTCTTGCCGATGTAAGTTATAACATCGGTACGGATAGACTCGGGCGCGAAAAGAGCTTTGCTTTTTAAGCACTTATCAGCCTTTTCGGAATCCGCCGAATAGCAGAACTCCCGCACGGGATCTGACTTTTTGGCGAGAAATTCGAGACCTTCTTTTTATTTTTTGAATGTAAATTTGCTCTGCGAGCCGGAATTTTTTGTGGTAAGTATCAGATAATCGTCATTTTCTTCATAAGTGCCGCTCAGAGCGGCGGAGAACCGATATGACTGCATGAAATTGAAGGTATTATCCTTTCTGTTTAGCACAAGACCCGCATAGTCGTTATCCGACTTGCAGCCGAAGGACGCAATGCCGTTTTCATCAACGGAGGCTCTGACTATATCCGCAGAGCCGTCCGCGCTGTTTCCGGGGAAAAAGTGCGCCAAGAGTGCCGCGCACACGGCAACAACAGCAACAACGCCTATGCAGATAATGCGTTTGGCTGAGCTTTTCATACTGCATCTCCTCTCATCAGTGTTACATCCGAAAAGTTATATCAGCAAACAAAAAATACCGCAGAGAGCCTGCGGTACTTTAAATTACTCCTCGAACAAATCGAGTATCATCTCTTTCGGGCGCGCTCCGACTGCGCGGTTGACCAGCTCGCCGTCCTCAAACACGAGCAGAGTGGGAATACTCATAACATCGAACTTTGACGCGAGCTCCGGCTCTTCATCGACATTGACCTTGCCAACCTTTTTGTCGGGATTTTCGGCGGCTATCTCGTCAACTATCGGCGAGACCATGCGGCACGGGCCGCACCACGGCGCCCAAAAATCGAGCAGGACGGGTTTATCGCTCTGAAGCACTTCTTTATCAAAATTATCTTTTGTAACAGTTATAACTGACATTTCGTATTCTTCCTTTCTCTTCACTTCGCCGGATATCTTCCGGCATTATTTAGAATAACAGATTTTCAAAAAATATTCAAGCAAAGTGATGATTCGTTCACACAAGTTTAATATATTGGGTGTATTATATAGCCTGTGAAAGGTCGATCAATTGACTTTCAATGTGTATTCTGTTAATATTAGTATATAATAAGATCATCTTACGGGAGGTCATAAAATGAGAAATATTATAAGGATAAACGACGGCTGGCTCTTCACGCTCGACGGAAAGACCGAGACCGTCAATCTGCCGCACACATGGAACGCCTTTGACGGTCAGGACGGCACAAACGGATATCTTCGCACAAAGGCGACATATTCCAAAGAGCTGCCGAAATCGGACAAGAAAACGTTCCTCGAATGCAGAGGAGTCAACTCAAAGGCGGAAGTCAGAGTCAACAACGAGCTTGTCGCAGTCCACGAGGGCGGATATTCCGCGTTCAGAGTCGATATCTCCGACTATATCAGATATGGCTGCCGCGTTGACATAACCGCCGACAACTCGCCGGACGAGTCCGTCTACCCGACGATGGCGGACTTCACATTCTACGGCGGCGTTTATCGCGATGTCAATCTTATCGAAGTCCCGGACTGCAGATTCACCATGAACGACTACGGCTCGGACGGAATATACATCACCCCGCGCCGCGTCGGCGAGGACGGCTGGGAGCTGAGCATAAAGGCGCTTATTGACAATGCCGACTGCTCGCACAAGGCTCGCTTCACGCTCATCGATGCCGACGGCAACGAGAAGGCTTCGGCAATAGCGGATCTTCGCCCGATAATCAGCGCGAAGCTGCCCGTTGAAGACCCTGTGCTCTGGAACGGCAGAAAGAATCCGTATCTCTACACCGTCAGATGCGAGATTTTTGACAGCACAACAGAAGAAGTCACGGACAACATCGATATCAGAACCGGACTCAGAGAATATCATATCGACAGCCACAAGGGCTTCTTCTTAAACGGCGAGCACATCAAGCTCCAGGGTGTCTCCCGTCACCAGGACAGAGAGAACATGGGCAACGCCATAACAGAGAAGCAGCACGCGGAGGACATCAAGATAATCCTCGATGTCGGCGCGAATTCGGTGCGCCTCGCCCACTATCAGCAGAACAGCTATTTCTATGATCTCTGCGACGAGAGCGGACTGCTCGTCTGGGCGGAAGTGCCGGTTATCTCCCGTTTCAGCCCCAAGCGCAACGAAAACGCGGAGCAGCAGCTCGTCGAGCTCATCAAGCAGAACTACAACCACCCGTCGATATTCTGCTGGGGCATCGAGAACGAAATCACAATAGCCGGAAGCGCAAACAAGAAGCTTATAACATTCCTCAAGCATATGCACAAGGTCGCAAGACACCTTGACCCGACGAGATACACGACATGCGCCCAGCTGACCATGTGCCCAGTGAACTCACCGCTCAACCACATCACCGATATCATCGGCTACAACCACTATTACGGCTGGTACATGGGCTCGTGCGACGAGATAAACAACTGGCTCGACGAGTGGCACAGAGAGAACCCCGAGGGCAAGCTCTGCCTTTCGGAATACGGCGCGGAGGGCATCACGAAATACCACTCCGACTCCCCTGTCCAGGGCGACTACAGCGAGGACTATCAGGCTATCTACCATGAGCACTATATCAAATCGATAAACGAGCGCGACTGGCTCTGGGGCTCATATGTCTGGAACATGTTCGACTTCGGCTCCGCATCGAGAAACGAGGGCGGCGTCAGAGGCAGAAACAACAAGGGTCTTGTGACATTCGACCGCAAGACGAAGAAAGACGCGTTCTGGCTCTACAAGGCATACTGGAGCGACAAGAAGTTCGTTCATATCACCGGCGAAAGATATGTCAACAGACCTGCCGGAAAGAGCACGATAAAAGTCTACTCCAACTGCCCGGAGATAACGCTCGAAGTAAACGGCAAGACCTACACGAAGAAAGCGGACAGAGTGTTCGTCTTCGACGATGTTGAGCTTAAGCTCGGCGAAAATGTCATCAAGGCGCGCGGCGGCAAGGTTCTCCCGTCGCACACGATAACGGTAAACGGCATCGAAAAAGCCACGGACGAATACAAGATGCCCGCAGAATACTCATCATTCGTGCGCAACTGGTTCGTTGCGGCCGACGGCGAGGGCGACCCGAACAAGCTATCGGTCGAGGACAGCATGGGCGAAGTGCTCAGCAACGGCGAGGTCAACAAGATAATCAAGAACGCCGCCGGAGACTTTGTGGCAAAGGCTGTTTCGAGTCCCCTGCTCAAGCCTATCTACCCGGTGAAGGTCAAAACGATGATCAAGCTTGCCGGAAAGCTCGGCGTTGACGAAAAGATGCTCTCGCTCGCGGGCGGATTCCTGCAGACGATAGACAAAAACTGACAAGACGCAAAAATACCGCTGAAGATAAAATGAACTGCCCCAGTTTGTGCGGACAGTACAAAAACACCCCTATGTAGGAAATATTTAATTCAAGCGGAGTGGCGCAGCGTCAGCGGCGCCACTCCTGTTTTTGTTTGGATGCGCTCGTGGTTGTAAAAGTAGATGTAGTCATCAATCA
>ENA-OQCL01000193-OQCL01000193.1-human-gut-metagenome-genome-assembly--contig:-NODE-193-length-33147-cov-6.105572_pt1 | contig 33147 bp, 34 predicted proteins | sample MGYA00242502_ERZ504586 | MGnify/ENA primary metagenome ERZ504586 (study PRJEB26092, sample SAMD00036316) | human gut metagenome | host: Homo sapiens | study: EMG produced TPA metagenomics assembly of... | reverse complement strand
AGCTCGTGAAGCGCGGCGTCGAAGTTTTCCGCTCCCTCCAGCTCGTCGGCGTAGCGACGCAGGACGGAGGCGACGGCGGAGTTGAGCATGATGTTGGCGCAGGCGATGGAGTTCGAGGAGCCGAGCATGCGGAACTCGAACTTGTTGCCCGTGAAGGCGAAGGGCGAGGTGCGGTTGCGGTCCGTGGCGTCCTTCAGGAAGCGGGGCAGGGCGTTCCACGCCGAGGCGCAGCTGACTGCGCTCGCAGGCGGCATAGGGCGCGTCGGCCTCGATGGCCTTGAGTATGGCGGTGAGTTCGTCGCCTAGGAAGATGGACACGAGCGGGCGGGGCGCTCGTTGCGCCGAGACGGTGGTCGTTGCCCGCCGTGGCGACGGAGATGCGAAGCAGGTCCTGGTATTCGTCAACGGCCTCGACGACGGCGCACAGGAAGGTGAGGAACTGCGCGTTTTCGTGCGGCGTGTCGCCGGGCGAGAGGAGGTTCAGGCCCCTGTCCGTCGTGAGGGACCAGTTGTTGTGCTTACCTGAGCCGTTGACGCCGGCGAAGGGCTTTTCGTGCAGCAGGCAGACGAGGCCGTGGCGGGAGGCGACCTTCTGCATGATCTCCATTGTGAGTTGGTTGTTGTCCGTGGCGATGTTCGCCGGGCCGTAGATGGGCGCGAGCTCGTGCTGGGCGGGGGCGACCTCGTTGTGCTCGGTCTTGACGAGGACGCCGAGCTTCCAGAGCTCCTCGTCGAGGTCCTGCATGTAGGCCTCGACCCGGGGCTTGATGCTGCCGAAGTAGTGGTCGTCGAGCTCCTGGCCCTTGGGCGGGCGCGCGCCGAAGAGGGTGCGGCCCGTGCAGACGAGGTCGCGGCGCTTTTTGAAGAGCTCGCGGTCCACGAGGAAATATTCCTGCTCAGGCCCGACGGAGGGGACGACCCGCCGCGTGTCCCCGTCGCCGAAGAGGCGCAGGACGCGCAGGGCCTCCCTGGAGAGCGCGTCCATCGAGCGCAGCAGCGGGGTCTTTTTGTCGAGGGCCTCGCCGCCGTAGGAGCAGAAGGCCGTGGGGATGCAGAGAGTGCGGCCCTTTATGAAGGCGTAGCTGGTGGGGTCCCAGGCGGTGTAGCCGCGGGCCTCGAAGGTGGCGCGCAGGCCGCCGGAGGGGAAGGAGGAGGCGTCCGGCTCGCCCTGTATGAGCTCCCGGCCGTTAAACTCCATGATGACGCCGCCGTCGGGCGCGGGGGATATGAAGCTGTCGTGCTTTTCGGCAGTGATGCCGGTCATGGGCTGGAACCAGTGCGTGAAATGCGTCGCCCCGCGCTCCACCGCCCAGTCCTTCATGGCGGAGGCCACCTCGCCTGCCACGTCGGAATTGAGCGGGCGCCCGGCCTCAATCGTCTCCTTCAGGGAGTCGTAGACCCAGCCGGGGAGCCTGGCCCTCATGGCCCTGTCGTCAAATACCATACATCCAAAATATTCGGGTACTGCCGTCATTCCGCTCACACCTTTTCTGAAAAATAAAAAAGGCAAGGACGCCGCAGGTATGCTGCCTGCGGCGTCCTTGCCGTACAACGCGAACAATATAAGCCCCATAGTGCAATTTGTCAAGAGTGCAATTGCAAAAATCAGCACATTAGTCAAAAGTCGCCGTTGACAAACGGCCGTCCATGTGGTAAAGTCACCGGGTGAACGAGGAAGTTCATTCGGAGTGAGGGACAGGTGCCGAATGTTTCCTCGGTTTTTTGATTTTATAAGCCGGAAAGGTCGGATTCGACATGAAATATACGCCGGAAGAGATAATCCAGTACGCGAAGGAGGAGAACGTCAAGTTTGTGCGCCTGGCCTTCTGCGACGTATACGGCAGGCAGAAGAACGTCTCCATCATGGCCTCTGAGCTGGAGCGGGCCTTTCGCTCGGGCATAGCCATCGATGCCTCTGCCATCCCTGGCTTCGGCGGCGAGGTGCGCTCGGACCTGCTGCTGCACCCCGAGCCGGAAACGCTTGCAGAACTGCCCTGGCGGCCGGAGAACGGCAAGGTGGTGCGCATGTTCTGCGACATCAAATACCCCGACGGTCGCCCCTTCGAGGCCGACACCCGCGCGCTCCTGCGCGAGGCGGCGGCGAAGGCCGAGCACGCGGGCTACAGCTTCGCCTTCGGCTCGGAGATGGAGTTTTACATCTTCCGCCGGGACGAGGACGGGGAGCCCACGCGCATACCCTACGATCACGCGGGCTACATGGACGTCGCCCCCGAGGACAGGGGCGAGAACATAAGGCGCGAGATCTGCCTCACGCTGGAGCAGATGGGCATCCGCCCCGAGAGCAGTCACCACGAGGAGGGCCCCAGCCAGAATGAGATAGACTTCCGCTACTCTGACCCCCTCCAGGCGGCGGACAACGCCGTGACCTTCTGCTCCGTCGTGCGCACCGTGACGGCGGGCAACGGCCTGTGCGCGGATTTCTCGCCCAAGCCCCTGCCGGAGAGCGCGGGCAGCGGCCTGCACATAAATATGTCCGTCCGCGGCGAGGTGGACGGCTGCGACGCCCTGCCCTACGTCATCGCGGGCGTGCTGGATAAGATCTGCGACATGACGGTGTTCCTCAACCCCTGCGAGGCCTCCTACGCCCGCCTGGGCAGCTTCAAGGCCCCGCGCTACGTCTCCTGGTCGAGCGAGAACCGCTCCCAGCTCATCCGTATCCCTGCGGCCCGGGGCGAGTTCAAGCGTGCGGAGCTGCGCTCGGCGGACCCCATGGCAAACCCCTACATCGCCTTTGCCCTGCTCATCGAGGCGGGGCTCTACGGCATTGAAAAGCGCCTCATCCTGCCCGAGCCGGCGGATATGAACCTCTACACCGCGCCTGCGCGCGTGTTGGAGGGCTTCCGCCGCCTGCCCGCCTCCCTGGCGGAGGCGGAAGTGACGGCCTCCGGCAGCGAGTTCATCGCCCGCTGCCTGCCCGAGCCTGTGGCGAGGGCCTATTTCCGGCGCTGAGACGCGGCATCCAGGCTGAAAGGGGGGAGCGGACATGGTGTTCAGGGAGCGCAGCTACGGCGTCCTTGTTGTCTCGGCCTCGGAAAAATTCAACAGCGCCATGCGGGAGCTCCTGCCCATGACGGACTTCTGGCCCGTGGACTATGCGGCCAGCGTCAGCGAGGCCCGCCGCCGCCTGCTGGACACGGAGTACGACCTCGTGCTCATCAACGCGCCCCTGCCGGACGACTTCGGCGCGCGCCTGGCCACGGGCCTGTGCGCCGACACGGGCGCGGGCGTGCTGCTCTTCGTCAAGGCCGCGCAGTATGAAGAGGTCTGCGCCAAGGTGCTGGAGCAGGGCGTCATGACCATCCCGAAGCCCGCCCCGGCGCAGGTGGTGCGCCAGAGCCTGCGCGTCCTGTGCGCCACGCGCGAGCGCCTGCGCCGCATGGAGGAGCGCCAGGCCTCGGTGGAGGAGAAGATAGAAGAGATACGCCTCGTGAACCGGGCCAAGTGGCTGCTCATAGAGCGACTGGGCATGACCGAGGCCGAGGCGCACCGCTATATAGAAAAGCAATCCATGGACCAGCGCATCCCACGGCGGGAGCTGGCCGAAAACATTATAAAGACTTACGAATGAGCGGGAGGCGCGGGCAATGACAAAGCACATATTCGTGACGGGCGGTGTGGTGTCCGGGCTGGGCAAGGGCATCACGGCGGCGAGCCTGGGCAGGCTCCTCAAAGCGCGCGGCCTCAAGGTGGCGGCGCAGAAGCTGGACCCCTACATAAACGTGGACCCCGGCACCATGAGCCCCTATCAGCACGGCGAGGTCTTCGTCACCGCCGACGGCGCGGAGACCGACCTCGACCTCGGCCACTACGAGCGCTTCATAGACGAGGAGCTCAACAGCCTGTCGAACCTCACGACGGGCCGGGTCTACTCCAGCGTCATACAGAAGGAGCGCCGCGGCGAGTACCTGGGCAGCACGGTGCAGACCATACCGCACATCACGGACGAGATAAAGGGCAGCATCCGCGCCCTGGCCGCGCGCACGGGAGCGGACGTGCTCATAACCGAGATCGGCGGCACCATAGGCGATATCGAGGGCCAGCCCTTCATAGAGGCCATTCGCCAGATAGGCCGCGAGGCCGGGCGGGGGAACGCGCTTTTCATCCACGTCACGCTCGTGCCCTACCTGCGCGCCTCGGGCGAGCACAAGTCGAAGCCCACCCAGCACTCGGTAAAGGAGCTCCAGGGCCTGGGCGTCTCGCCGGACATCATCGTCCTGCGCAGCGACGAGCCCATTGAGGACAGGGGCATTTTCCGCAAGGTGGCGGATTTCTGCAACGTCTCGGAGGACTGCGTCATATCGAACATCACCCTGCCGAACCTCTACGAGGCCCCTCTGAGGCTGGAGGAGGCGGGACTGGCCCGCGCAGTCTGCCGGGGCCTCGGTCTCGAAACGCCGGAGCCGGATTTGTCCGAGTGGCGCGAGATGGTGGAGAGGATGCACAGCCCGCGCCGCAGCGTGCGCATCGGCCTCGTGGGCAAGTACGTGCGGCTGCACGACGCCTATCTCTCCGTGGCCGAGGCCCTGCGCCACGCGGCCTGGGCCCAGGACGCGAGCGCTGAGATAGCCTGGATAGACGCCGAGGAGCTCGAAAAGCCCGAAGGCGAGCGCCTGCTTTCGGACCTGGACGGCATCATCGTCCCCGGGGGCTTCGGCCTGCGCGGAACGGAGGGTATGTTCGCCGCGGCGAGGTACGCGCGTGAGCGGCACCTGCCGTACTTCGGCATCTGCCTGGGCATGCAGACGGCGGTAATCGAGTTTGCGCGGGACGCGGCGGGCCTTGCGGGCGCGAACTCCGGCGAGTTCGACCCGGAGAGCCCCCACAAGGTCATCGACTTCATGCCCGGCCAGAGCGAGAGCGTGGACAAGGGCGGGACCCTGCGGCTGGGAGCCTGCCCCTGCGAGATAGTCCCCGGCACGACCTTGGCGCGCTGTTACGGCCAGGACGAGGTCTGGGAGCGCCACCGCCACCGCTACGAGCTGAACAACGCCTACCGCGGGCGCTGACCGCCGCGGGCCGCTGACGCTCAGCGGCCTCTCTCCGGACGGGAAGCTCGTCGAAGCCGTGGAGCTCGGCTCGGAGCGCTTCTTCGTCGGCGTGCAGTACCACCCGGAGTTCAAGTCCCGCCCGAACCGCCCGCATCCCCTCTTTACAGGTTTCATCTCCGCAGCACTGGAAAAATAAAAACGCCGCCGCGAGTTCAAGACTCGCGGCGGTTTTCTCTTTAGTCTCCGAAGAAGATGCCGACGTCCCTGGCGGTCTGGATGAGGGGGTGGTCGGTGGGGAGGAACTTGGTGCGGCTGGCGGCGTCTGCTAGGGGCACATCTACTATGCGGCCCTCCTGTATGCCGACCATGGTGCCGTAATTTTTTCTCCATGATGAGCCGCGCGGCGGCGGTGCCGAACTGGGTGGCGAGCACGGCGGTCATGAGGGCAGGGGGGCCTCCCCTCTGGTAGTGGCCGGGGACGGTGACTCGGGTCTCCTGCCCGGTCATGCTTTCGAGCTCGGCGGCGATGCGGTAGGAGATGGTGGAGTGCTTGGAGCTCTCCTTTATCCTGCGGCGCTCTTCCTCGCTGAGCACGGCGTCGGTGGAGGACACGGCGCCCTCTGCGACGGCGATTATGGAGAAGTTCCTGCCGTGCTTGCGGCGGTACTCGATGGCGGAGGCGACCTTTTCAATGTCGTAGGGTATTTCAGGGATGAGGACGATGTCCGCGCCGGAGGCGATGCCGGCGTTGAGAGTCAGCCAGCCCGCGTCGCGGCCCATGAGCTCGACGACGAAGACGCGGCTGTGTGAGCTGGCGGTGGAATGGATGTAGTCGATGACGTTCGAGGCGATGTCCACGGCGCTCTGGAAGCCGAAGGTGGTGTCGGTGCCCCAGATGTCGTTGTCGATGGTCTTGGGCAGGGTAACGATGTTCATGCCCGCGTCCATGAGGAGCTTTGCGCTCTTCTGCGTGCCGTTGCCGCCCATAACGACGAGGCAGTCAAGGTTGAGGCGGTTGTAGGTGTTGAGCATCGCGGGCATGAGGTCGTTGCCCTCGTCGTCCACGATGGCTTTGCCGGGTATGTATCTCTGACGGGAAGTGCCGAGGATGGTGCCGCCCTCTATGAGGATGCCGGAGAAGTCGCGCGAATCCATAAATTTGTAGTCGCCCTCGATGAGACCCTTGTAGCCGTCGTACATGCCGTAGATCTCGACGTTGTCCACATACTGGAGCAGCGCCTTGCCCACGCCGCGTATAGCTGCGTTCAGGCCCTGGCAATCGCCGCCGGAGGTAACGAGGCCGACCCTGGTGTTTCGTTTCATAAATCACCCTCCAAATATACCTGACGTACCAAATGTATCATACAACACCCAAGTTTATATGTCAACACCAATCGGCCGCAAAAGCCGAAAATGCGCGTATACCGCGAAAAACCGCAGGGGAGGGGCCCCGTCCCTGTCCGGCGTGGATCTACGGCGGCGCCGCGGCGTCGCAAGCTGCGGGCGGCGGGAGCCGCCCGCAAAGGGGGAACCCCCGGCGAGGGTTCCCCCTTTACCCCTTCCTGCGCTTCTTTGGTATTAGGCTCGTTCCGCGCGCTGCGGCGTGCGGCCAGGGGCGCCGCCCCTGGACCCCGCCCGCTTTTTTGTAAAAAAGCGGGGCAAAAAACTTTTATTCCTGGGCGGGGTCATTTTCCGACGCAGAAGCGGGAGAATATGCGCTCCGTTACGTCGTCGCGCACGCTGCGGCCGGTGAGCTCGGCAAGCGCGTCCAGAGCCTCTTCGGCTTCTGTCAGCACGGCGTCAGGCGTGAAGCCAGCCGCGAGCGTCTCACACGCGGCGTCGAGCGCGGCCAGCGCGCGCTGGACCGCCTCGGCTTGACGCGCGTTTGTGAGTATCTCCCCAGCCGGGCCTCGGGGGCGGGGAAAAGCGCCGCTATGACCTCGGCAAGCTCACCAAGGCCATCGCCTGTGCGGGCGCTCAGCCGCACCACGGCGTCAAAGCCGGAAAATTCCCCGGCGTCCAGCGCCTGCGGCAGGTCGGCCTTGTTGAGGACGCATATGGCCCGCTTCGCGCCGCGCGCGGCGGCGAGGGTCTCCCCGTCCGCCTCGGAGAGCGGCTGCGAGCCGTCGAAGACCGCCAGCACCAGCTCCGCGCCCTCCGCAGCCGCAAAGGCCCGGCGTACGCCCTCGCGCTCGGCCTCGTCCGAGGCGGCGCGCAGGCCCGCCGTGTCCGTCAGGCGCAGCAGCACCCCACCCAAGAGCGCCTTCTCTTCAATGGTGTCCCGAGTCGTGCCGGGCTGGGCGGTGACTATTGCCCGCTCATAGCCCAACAGCGCGTTCAGCAGCGAGCTCTTCCCCGCGTTCGGCCGCCCGATTATCGCCGCCGGCAGCCCCTCACGCAGCACCCGCCCTCGCTCAAAGCTCGCCAGCAGCCGCCGCAGTTCCGCCGCGCCCGCGTCAAGCCTCTCAGCATAGGCCCGCAGCTCAAAGGGCTCGATGTCCTCGTCCGGGTAGTCCAGCACGGCATCAAAGTGAGATATTATGTCAACCACGTCCGAATACACCGCCTCTGCCCTGCGGCTGAGCGCGCCGCCGAGCTGGCCTGCGGCGTTGACGGCGGCCTCGGCCGTGCCGGCCTCGATGATGTCGATGACGGCCTCGGCCTCGGTGAGGTCGAGCCTGCCGTTCAGGAAGGCGCGCTTTGTGAACTCGCCGGGCCCGGCCTGCCTGGCCCCGGCGGCGAAGAGAGCCTCCAGCGCGGCGCGCAGCACGACGGGGGAGCCGTGACACTGGAGCTCTGCGGTGTCCTCGCCGGTGTAGCTGTGCGGCGCGCGGCTTACTGTGCACAGGCAGAGGTCCAGGACGCGCCCGCGCGCGTCGAGCAGGCGGCCGTAGACGAGGAGCCGGTCCGCGTGCGCGGACATGGGCCTGCCGTCGGCGGGGCGGAACACAGCGTCAGCCGCGGCCAGCGCTCCCGGCCCGGAGACGCGGACTATGCCTATAGCCGAAATTGTGCCGCCTGTAGCTATGGCGGCTATGGTGTCTGACATACGTAAAAACCCCCTTTTAAAAAAAATGCCGGCGCAAGGCCGGCTTTTGTCTGTATGCTGATTTTAACCCAGGCTGAAGCTCTTGCGCTCGGCGCTGTCGAACATCCTGACGATTATGGCGGCGACCTCGCTGCGCTTTATGCCGCTCTCGGGAAGGAAGGAGCCGTCCGCCAGCGCGCCGTCCAGGATGCCTGCGCGGTAGAAGGCGTAGACCTCGGCGGAGCCTATGCTGCCCACGGCGACGTCGGGTATGGCGCCGTCCGCGACGGAGTTTATCTCCGTGTATTCGGAGACGGGCAGGGCGTTGTAGAAGAGGCGGACATAGTCGCGCCGGCTGATGGGCGAGTCGTACTCCCCGCGGGAGAGAGAGCCGTAGTTCGCGGGCGCGATGCCGTTTTCGACGGCGTAGGCCACATAGGTGGTGTACCAGGGGCTGCCGTTCGTGAGGGTGACTGCGCCGTCGTGGTAGAGCTGGTGCATGCAGGCGGCGATCTTGATGGCCTGGGCGAGGGTGAAGCTCTCGTCGGGGCCGTAGGTCGTCTCTGTGATGCCGTCTATAAGGCCGAGCTCCACAGCGGAGTAGACGTAGCGGCCGTACCAGCTGTCGGAGGCCACGTCGCTGAAGCTGAGCGCGGCGGAGCGGGTGTAGCTTCCGCCGACGAGCAGGGAGGACGAGGCCGAAGCCGTGACCGTGGCGCTGCCGCCCTCGCAAACGATGTAGAGCTGGTTTAGGTTGACCTTGCCGTTCGAGGCCTCGCCGCCGACGGTGACGTTCAGGAAGGAGCCGGAGCTTACCTTGACCGTGGCTGCGCCGGAAAGGAGGGTCAGGCAGGCGCCCTCGCGGAGGCTGAGACTCTGACCAGAGGAGAGGGAAACTCGCGCCTGGCCGCCGGACTGCCCGGAAGCGCCCTGGAAAGCGGAGCGCAGCGCGCTGTCGATGCCCTCCGCTGCGTCACGCACCAGGCTGTCCGCCCAGCTGTCGGCATAGCTCTGGGAGACGAGGGGGTCGGAGGCGCTGCCCGCCGCGGAGGCGGTGACGCCGCCGCAGAGCAGCAGCAGGCAGAAGGCAAGGGCTAGTATACGTTTACGCACGGGGGCACCTCATCATTTCTGATTTTTCGCCGCGGCCGCCGCCTCGGAATCCATGCGCTCGGAGAGGTAGTAGCCGAGGGCGAGCAGGCTGTCGGAGAAGTGGATGTTCTCGACTATGACATCGGACTCCGCCACGTCAAGCTCGACGTTGGTGAAGTTCCAGATGGCGTGAACGCCGTGCTCCACGAGCTCGTGCGCGGCCTTGTTGGCCATGAGCTTGGGGACGGAAAGGACGGCCATATCTACCTTGTTGTTGTCGAAAATGTGGGGCAGCTCGGAAATATCGTGTATGCGGATGCCGGATATATCCGTGCCAATAAGCTCCGGCCTGACGTCGTAGGCGGCGAGCATGTGGAAGCCGTACTGTTCGAAGCAGAAGTTCTCGATGAGCGCGCGGCCAATGTTGCCGACGCCGACGAGTATGACGGAGAAGTCGCGGTTCATGCCGAGAATGGAGGCGATCTCCCCGCGCAGGCCGGTGACGTTGTAGCCGTAACCCTGCTGGCCGAATTCTCCGAAGCAGCTGAAGTCCTGCCTTATCTGGGAGGAGGTCAGCGACATCTGCCTGCCGAGCTCGCCGGAGGAGATGCGGTCCACCCCGGCGGTCTTGAGCTCGTCCAGCTTGCGCAGATAACGAGGCAGACGCCTTATAACGTTGTTGGATACCTTGAGCTGTTTCACTTTTTCCACCAAGTTCCTTTTCTATCCTCTTGAAAGAGAGTAATCAGATTTCAGTGTAGAATTATAGCACAGCGTTTCGAGTCTTTCAAGGGAAAATAATATGTAAATATTGCGGAATAAATAAAAAAATCCCTCCCAATTTGCCCAAAGAGGCGAATAGGGAGGGAAAATATGCAGTCCCGACTCAATCGAGTGCCGCGATGAATTCCTCGGGGGAACCCGCGGCGGAGTAGGTGAAGCCGTCGCCCGTCTCGCAGAGTAGCAGGCCCTCGGCCATGTAGACGTTCAGGGTAGACGAGCCCTCGTCGTAGTTGAGGCCGACGCTGCAATAGACGTCCCCGAGTGCCTGGGGCTGCGCGTCGCCCGCGGGGCTGAGCATGGAGGCGATGACCAGAATGTCGTCCTCGTCCGTGATGGTGCGGCTGAGGCCCTCTGCGCTGATATCTATTGAGCTGATGCTGCCGGCGTCGAGGGAGAGAACGCCCTCTCCAGACTGGGAGAAGAGCTCCGGGACGGCGGCGCCGTCCGCGACCCCGGTCTCCGCCGGGTTCTCGCTCTCGGTGTTTTCCGCGCTGTTGTCGGCGGGAGGAAGAGCCTCGTCGCCAGCCGCGTCGCGGGGGTCAACTTCATACGGCGCTGCGGCCACGCCGAACTGCGCGGCCTGCGGCACGCCGGCGCCGTCTGTCCGGACTCCGGACGGCAAAGCCAGCCGTACTGTTGCCAGTACGGCCAGGACCAGGCAGGCGGCAAGGGCCAGGTAGCGGGCCAGGCTCTTTCCGGGCGCTTTGGACCGCCCCGACCCGTGTACGCCCTGGGTGCGCACGGCGGCCATGACGTCCCCGGCGAAGCCCTCGGGCGCGGCCGTCTCCCCAAGTGAAAGGGAAATAGCGCTGAACGCATCGTATACGCGGCGGCAATCAGGGCAGCAGCCGAGGTGCTTTACGAGCTCGGTCTTATGAGGCTCCGGCAGCTCGCCGTCGAGCATCTGGCTTATCATTTCCTGGTATTTGTCACACTCGCTCATGCGTTCGCACCTCCCTTCCGCTCGTTTGACGCGAGGGACCCAGGAATGTTCCCCTCGCGTATCAAAAACTCGGAAAGTTTTTTTGCGCGCGCGGAAGATACGGGATTTCACCGTGCCCTCCTCCAGGCCGAGGGCGCGGCCTATCTCGTCGTAGCTCAGACCGTTTATCTCGCGCAGCAGCAGGATCTCGCGGTATTCGGGCGAGAGCTGCTCCAGCCCGCGGTGTACGGACTCGCGCAGCTCAGTGCGTTCAAGTCTCGCCTCGGGCGAAAAGCGCTCGTCCGGGATCTCCAGCTCGCCCTCCTCGCCGTCCTCGTCCTCCCAGCTGAGGGAGACGGTGCGGCGCTTGGCGCGCCCGCGCAGAAAGTCGATGCATATGTTGCTGGTCAGCCTGTAGAGCCAGACGGAGAACTTGCTCTCTCCCCGGAAACTGCCCAGGGAGTTGAAAGCGCGGATAAAGGCCTCCTGAGCCATGTCGCGCGCGTCCTCCTCGTTGCCGACCATCCTCAGAGCCAGACTGTATACTTTATTCTGATGTTCCAGCACCAGAGCCTCAAAGGCCTCCGTGTCCCCGGAGCGTACCTTGAGGATGATCTCCAGCTCTTCTTCCCGGGTCATGAAATCACTCTCTAAATAATTTCGTCTATGGGCGGACGCCCCAGCGCTATGTCGCGCGCGATGGAGCGCAGCTCATCCAGTGTTGATATCCTTACGAGCTTCTGCTTCCAGGCGGAGGAATATGCCACGCCCTTGAGGTACCAGGGCAGGCGCGCCCGGGCCTCGATGCAGGCGAGGCGCTCGCCCTTCTCCTGCGCCGCGGTCTCGACCTGGCGCACGGCCGTGGCCATCCGTTCAGCGAGCGGCGGGCGCTCGGGCGGTTCCCGGCCCTCCAGCACGGCGTTTATCTCGGCGAAGAGCCAGGGGTCCCCGAAGGCGCCCCGGCCCACCATGCAGGCGTCCGCGCCTGTGTAGCTGAGTATGTGCGCCGCATCCGCGCCTGAAAAGACGTCGCCGTTTGCGATGACCGGCACGGAAACGGCCCGCTTCACATCTCTTATGACGTCCCAATCGGCCTTTCCGGCGTACATCTGCACCCGCGTCCTGCCGTGGACGGCTATGGCGGCGGCCCCGGCCTCCTCGCAGAGGCGGGCGAAAGCTGGGGCGTTGACGCTCCCGCCGTCCCAGCCCTTGCGTATCTTCACCGTCACCGGTACGGGCACGGCCCGGGCCACTGCGGACACTATCTCCGCGGCGAGCTCCGGCGTGCGCATGAGGGCGGAGCCGTCGCCGGATTTGACGACTTTGCCGACGGGGCAGCCCATGTTGATGTCTATTATCTCGGCCCCGGAGATGTCGAGCGCGCGCTTGGCGCCCTCGGCCATGGCCTCCGGCTCGTGGCCGAAGATCTGGGCCGAGACGGGCCTGCCGAGCTCCGGCACGTGCAGCAGCGCGGCGGTCTTGCGGTCATTATAGCACAAAGCCTTGGCGCTGACCATCTCGGTGTAAACGAGCGCCGCGCCCTGCTCAAGACAGAGCCCGCGGAAGGCCGAGTCCGTGACGCCCGCCATGGGCGCCAGCACGGCCCTGCCCACAAAGTGGAGCGGGCCTATGGAAAAGCCCGCGCTCACTTGAGGTCCAGCCCCACTGGGCAGTGGTCGGAGCCCATTATCTCGGGGCAGACGTAGGCCTTGTCTATGCGCCCGGCCAGCCTGTCGGAGCAGAGGAAGTAGTCTATGCGCCAGCCGACGTTCCGCTCCCTGGCCGCCGCGCGGAAGCTCCACCAGGTGTAGGCCCCCTCCAGCTCGGGGTAGAGGTGGCGGAAAGTGTCCGTGAAGCCGGCATCGAGCAGCTCGGTCATCTTGCCGCGCTCCTCATCCGTGAAGCCTGGGTTCATGCGGTTGGTCTTGGGGTTTTTGAGGTCTATCTCCTCGTGCGCGACGTTCATGTCCCCGCAGACGACGACGGGCTTTATCCTGTCGAGCTCCACGAGATAGTCGCGGAAGGCGTCCTCCCAGCTCATGCGGTAGTCGAGCCGCTTCAGCCCGTCCTGGGAGTTGGGAGTGTAGACGCAGACGAGGTAGAAGTCCTCGTATTCGAGCGTTATGACCCGGCCCTCGGAGTCGTGCTCCTCGTGGCCGAGGTTGTAGGAGACGCCGAGGGGCTTCACCCGCGTGAATACGGCTGTGCCGGAGTAGCCCTTCTTTTCGGCGTAGCACCAGAACTGCTCATAACCCGGCAGGTCGAGCTCTATCTGGCCGGCCTGCAATTTCGTCTCCTGCAGGCAGAAGACGTCGGCGTCGAGGCCCCAGAAGACGTCCTCAAAGCCCTTTTTCATAACGGCGCGCAGGCCGTTGACGTTCCAGGATATCAGCCGCATGTCCATACCTCCCCGCGCACCGCCACGAGGCGGTTTATTTTGACGCCCTGCTCGTGGAACTTGGCCTCGTAGTCGGTCATGACGCCCTGAATGCCGTGCTCGTGGAGGTCACGCGTGACCTCTTTGAGCGTCCAGCCGCAGGCCTGGAACTGTTCGAGGCTCCACTCGTATAGCGGCACGTTATCGGTCTTGAGCCAGACCTCGCCGCCGGGGGGCAGAAGGTCGAAATAGAGCTTCTGGAAACCCGGGGCCGTGAGGCGGCGCTTGAACTGCTTCTTTTTGGGCCAGGGGTCGGGGAAATTTATGTAGATGCGGGAGACCTCGCCGGGGGCGAAAAACTCCGGCAGCAGCACGGCGTCGCGGTCGAGGAAGCGGACGTTCGTGAGCCCCGCGTCCCTCACGCGCTCCATGGCGACGACCATGGCGTCAGGGACTTTCTCGACTGCGCAGAGCAGCGCGCCGGGCTCCTCGGCGGCCATACCGGCGGTGAATCGGCCCTTGCCGCAGCCCAGCTCCAGGCAGAGCCGGTCATGCCCCGGAAAATCTTCCAGCCAGCGCCCGCGGTGAGTTTCGGGAGTGTTTTCAAGCAGCCCCGCGCACCTCTCCCAGCGCGGCACGAGGTTGGGCTTTTTTCTCATTCTCAAGTCAAATCACGCTCCGCAAGCATGATAACATATTCCGAGGAAAACTTCAACGAAGAAACGGTTGCGGATTTTCAAAGGTCATAGTATAATTAAACTTCCACGGGGTGTTGCGCAGCCGGTAGCGCGCCAGCTTTGGGAGCTGGAGGCCGTGAGTTCGAGTCTCACCACTCCGACCACCTTCATCAGAAGGACCGCCTGTTCAGGCGGTCCTTCTGCGTTATATTGAGTTTTTGAAAACAACGCTCTTCACATCGTACGGCTTGCTGCTTTTGCTCCGTCCGGGCACATGATCCGTGGACGCCTTGCAGCAGCCTGCCGATTTTTGCTGACGGATGACAGGGCGCACCTGAAAGCCCTGCTCATTGGCGGGAATACACGGCCTTGCTGGTCCCCCAGGGGACAGCGAGAGGAAGAGAGCACCCTCTGGCTCAAACTCAGGGGGTGCTCTCTTTGCCTATACGGATCAAAGTTTCATTTCTTGCCGCGTTTGCGGAAGTCCTCCTCTATGGCGTCCTTCCAGCGCGCGTCCAGGGGTGCGCTGCTGCGTACGGCTGAGACGGCGGCGTCCATTGCTTCGTAGTTGAGGCGGGTGCCCTCGCTGTCGCAGTTGTAGTTGGCCGCCCTGTCGGGGGAAATGCCAATGCGGCCCGCTGTCTCCACGGCGTCGATGTTGGCGCCCAGGAAGAGGAACTCCCAGCCGTATTTCTCATTCTCGTGGCTTATCATTTCCCGCACCTTCTGCGCCGTGTAGACGCGGCTGGCGTTTTCCATGCCGTCGGTGGTGATGACAAAGAGCGTGTGCTCCGGCACATCCTCGCTCCGGGCGTACTTGTGGACGTTGCCGATGTGGTGTATGGCTCCGCCTATGGCGTCCAGCAGAGCGGTGCAGCCGCCGACGCGGTACTCCCGCTCCGTTATGGGCTGCACCTCGTCGAGCTGCACCCGGTCATGGAGCACCTGCGTATTATCGTTGAAGAGCACTGTTGAGACAAGGGCCTCGCCCGGCTCAGACCTCTGCCGCTCTATGAGCGAGTTGAAGCCGCCTATGGTGTCCGCTTCCAGCCCGTGCATGGAGCCGCTGCGGTCGAGGATGAATACCAGTTCCGTAAGTCCTTTTTTCATAAGAAATACCCCCTGTATATGTGTTTTGGTCTGCATACATAGTATAGGGGGTTTTCTCTCTTCAAAGGTCGCCCGCCGGGCGACAAATGCGCCGTTCAGCCGCCCAGCAGGCTCTGGTCAAAGGCGAAGAGGGCCTCGTTTATCTCGTAGATGTTGTAGTTTGCGCGCGCAATGAAATATTCCACGATGATGTCGAACTTGCTTGAGCGCGAGAAGGCGAAGCCCGCCTTGCGCAGCAGCTCCCGCGCCTCCTCCAGAGGCAGCTCCAGCGCCACGGCAAAGGCCATGGCCGTGGGCTTGGAGGGCCGGTAGTGGACGTCCGAGCGTATCTTAGAGAAGAGCTTGCGGTCGATGTTGGCCTTTTTGTAGCACTGGGCGTCGGTCATGCCGCGCTCGTCGATCTTCCGCAGGAGCATTTGGGTAAAGCTCTCGTCCAGCATGTCCAGGGCCTCAGCCAGGCTGTCCGGAACAGACAGGCAAGGGGCGGGGGAGAAGAGCTCCTCCACCTGGGCGGGCGGAGGGGGAGCGGCGCTCAGGGCGAGGCCGTAACGCCGCCTCTGCGCTTCGAGGCCGTCCGAGTGCTCCGAGACGTAGCGGTCGTCGATGTAGGAGGCAATGTCGGCAAAGAGTTTTTCGCCGATGTCGAAGGCCGCCCTGTCGAAGACGACGAGATAAACCGTCATGTCATGGTCGAGCAGGAAGTCCCCGACAGCGTCCACTGCCGCCTTGAGGGCCTTGTCCTTGGGATAGCCGTAGGCGCCGGCGGAGATGAGCGGGAAGGCCACGGAGCCGCAGCCGTGCTCCAGTGCCAGACCGAGGGCGGAGCGATATGCGGAGCAGAGCAGCTCCCGCTCTCCAAAGCCGCCTCCCCGCCAGACAGGGCCGACGGCGTGGATGAGGTACTTTGCGGGCAGGCGCCAGCCCCGCGTTATGCGGGCCTGCCCCGTCGGGCAGCCGCCTAGACGGCGGCACGCGGCGGCGAGCTTCGGCCCTGCGGCGCGGCGGATGGCGGCCTCCACGCCCCCGCTGCCCGAAAGGTCCTCTCCCGCGGAGCTGACTATGGCGTCCACCTCCATGGCGGTGATGTCGTTTCGTACTATTTTGAGCGGCATGGCGCCACCTCCTGTGTCATATGGACTCTCCCGTCTCACAGCAGGAGAGGCTCTCTTCCAGCGTTTCGAGAAAGAGCTCCGCTGCCCGGGAGAAGACGCGGTATTTTTTCCACACCAGGTACATGCCCAGCTCTAGCCGGGGTTCGAGGGGGCGGAAGCAGAGCTGGCTGCCCGTGGTGTTTACCAGCTTGTCCAGGGTGAAGGCGTAGCCCATGCCCTCGTCCACCATGAGCGAGGCGTTGTAGATGAGGTTGTAGGTCGCCACGGTGTTGAGCTGATCCGGTTCCCGGCCCAGCCAGCGGTAGAGGCCGCTCTTGTTGTCCACCTGCCGGGAGAGGATGAGGGGCTTGTCCCAGAGGTCCCGGGGCCGGACCGACTCCAGCTCTGCCAGGGGACTGCTGCGCGGCATGAGTACGCCCCAGACATCGCGCATGGGCAGCTGTATGTGGTTATACTTCGTCTCGTCGATGTCGCCCAGCAGAACGCCGAAGTCCAGCAGCCCCTTGTCCAGCCGCTCGCAGACGTCGGAAGCGTCCCCGCTAACGATGTGGAAGCGGATGCCGGGGCAGCTTTCACGGAGCCGCCGCGCGGCCCTGGCCAGGCGGCGTACCCCGTCCGTCTCGCCGGTGCCGATGTACACGTCGCCCGTCACGGCCTCGTCCGGGCTGGAGAGTTCCGCCTGCGTGCGGGAGACGAGCTCCATTATCTCTTCCGCCCGCTTCCGGAGCAGCATTCCGTCCTCCGTGAGCTCTATCCTCCGGCTGCCGCGCACCATGAGCTGCTTGCCGAGCTCCTCCTCCAGCTCCCGGAGCTGCCGCGAGAGCGTAGGCTGCGTGAGATGCAGTGCCTGCGCTGCCGCCGAAATGCTCTGCTCCCTGGCCACAGCGAGAAAATACCTGAGCACTCTGAATTCCATGCCCGACACCTCCAATCAAATCCCATTATACCTGGGAAACACATAGCTTTCAAGCATGGAAAGACATTCGTTATAGGTATTTGCTATTAAATGTTCCCGGTGATATAATTTATAATAAAATAGTGCAAAAGGAGGCTGTAAAATGGCAGACAGCTTGAACCTCGGAAGGGACTGGGACAAGACCTTCCCCCTCAGCCCTGCGGTGGAGCACAGCAAGGCGGTTTTCAGGAACCGCTTCGGCATAGAGCTTGCGGCGGACGTGTACGTCCCTAAGGGGGCGTCGGGCCGCCTGCCGGCTATCGCGGTGTGCGGCCCCTTCGGCGCGGTAAAGGAGCAGGCCTCGGGCCTATATGCCCAAGCCATGGCGGAGCGGGGCTTCCTGACGTTGGCCTTTGACCCGTCCTTTACGGGAGAGAGCGGGGGAGAGCCCCGTTACGTGGCATCTCCGGATATCAACACCGAGGACTTTCAAGCTGCGGTGGACTATCTGAGCGTGAGGGAGGACGTGGAGCCGGAGCGAATAGGCATAATCGGCATCTGCGGCTGGGGCGGCCTGGCCCTGAACGCCGCGGCTGCGGATACGCGGATAAAGGCCACGGTGGCCTCGACGATGTACGACATGAGCCGCGTCACCGCCCTGGGCTACTTCGACGCCGAGGACAGCGAGCAGGCCCGCCGCGAAAAGCGCGAGGCTTTGAGCGCCCAGCGCACGGAGGATTTTAGGCTCGGCGTCTACGCGCGCGCCGGCGGCGTGGTTGACCCCCTGCCCGAGGACGCGCCGGACTTCGTGAGAGATTATCACGCCTACTACAAGACGCCCAGGGGTTATCATGCGCGCTCCCTGAACTCCAATGACGGCTGGAACATGACCTCGTCCATTTCCTTTCTAAACACGCCGCTTATGCAGTATATAGGCGAGATAAGCAGCGCCGTGCTGCTCATCCACGGCGAGGCGGCACACTCCTGCTATTTCAGCCGGGACGCTTTCAAGCGCCTGCGCGGTGAGAACAAGGAGCTGCTGCTCATCCCCGGAGCGGTACACACGGACTTGTACGACAGGACGGACATCATCCCCTTTGACAGGATGGCGCGGTTTTTCAGCGCCAATCTCAAATGAGCCTGCGCGGCATTGGGACTGATCGAAACGCAGGAGGAGGCGGCGGTGAGCGTCACCTCCTCACTTGAACAGGAGGTATTTGACATGGCGGTAAAGCAGACTGCGGGGCGGGACGCCCTGGGCGAATTCGCGCCCAAATTTGCGGAGCTGAACGACGACGTGCTGTTCGGCGAGGTCTGGAGCCGGGAGCAGGAGCTCTCGCTGAGGGACCGCTCTCTCGTGACGGTGACGGCGCTCATGGCTCAGGGTTTGGTGGACAGCTCGTTTTCGTATCACCTGAGCAGCGCGAAGAAGAACGGCATAACCCGCGCGGAGATAGCCGAAATTCTTACGCACGCGGCTTTTTACGCGGGCTGGCCGAAGGCCTGGGCGGCCTTTCGAATGGCTAAGGAGGTCTGGGACGGGGACGAGGCGGAGGACGCCCGCGCTCGGCATCAGAGTGAGATGCCCTTCCCGATAGGCGCGCCCAACGACGCCTTTGCGCAGTATTTTGTGGGGCAGAGCTATCTCCAGCCCCTGTCCGAGGGCCAGCCGGCAGTGCACAACGTGAGTTTCGAGCCCGGCTGCCGCAACAACTGGCATATACATCACGCCGAAAAGGGCGGCGGACAGCTGCTGATATGCGTGGCGGGCCGCGGCTGGTACCAGGAATGGGGCAAGCCTGCCCGTGCTCTCGCCGCCGGCGACGTGGTGAATATCCCTGCCGGTGTAAAGCACTGGCACGGCGCCGCCGCGGACAGCTGGTTTTCGCATCTGGCGATGGAGATACCGGGCGAAGGCTGCCGAAACGAGTGGTTGGAGCCGGTCTCCCCGGAAGCCTACGAATCGCTGAACTGACGAACGCGCTGCAGTCCGTTCGACACCGGCGCGCAGGCGATCATCCGACGCCGGGCGGGGAACCGGCCGGCCGACGCATTATAGCCCTTTTAGTAAAAATGCCGCCCATCCGGGCGGCATTTTCGCTATTTCCCCATCAGGCGCCTATGCGGAACCTGACGTTCAACTTTCGCAGGAGATCGGATAGCGGGAGGATGAGCAGCCCCGCGGCCAGGTTGCCGACGGCATGGAGCACGTCCATGGGAAAGCCCAGGGAGATCCAGGTCAGCATGCCGCGCCAGTCGTAGCCGTACATCAGTGCCTGCAGGGGCGCGTAGAGCGTGCCGAAGGCCAGGCCGTGCAGCGCGCAGACCAGCGGATACACCACCGCGGCCGCCTTTCGCGGCATGTTCTTAGGCAGCAGCATAACCACACCCCAGAGCACCGTCCAGATGTACAGATACGGCAGCCACCAGGGCGAAAAGCCCGCGTAGGCCCCGTTCAGGAGCACGTAGGTGTAGATGGGATAGAGCGCGCGGGAGCGGTACACCACCGTCAGCAGCACGGTGAACATGCCCAGCAGGTGTATGTTCGGCAGGGCCTCCATCAGCAGCTTGGAGCTGAACATCAGGACGCCGAACATCGCATAGAGCGCCGTCTCCCGCAGGCTCAGGCGCGCTCGGCGCGGCTCAGGCCGCGGTGCGGACGAGCTCGTACTGCTCACCGTCGGCTATGAGCGTGTCGTCCACGCCGGTCATGAGGTACTCCCCGGCCTTCGAGAGGGCCCAGTAGTAGCCGTCGGCGTCGTAGTCGGCCGCGATGCCGTTCACGCTCTTGACGTAGAGGCCGTATTCGCTCTCGTCGCCGGACACGAGGCCGTTTTCCTCCAGCGCTCCGCGCAGATTCTCGGCGTCCGTGTGGATGGTGAAGGTTATGGTCTTGTCCTCAGCCGTGACCTCGACGCTGAGCGTCTTCGCGCCCTCGCCGAGCTCGGTGTCCTCGGTGTAGCTCGCGCCGTCCCAGAGTCCGCCGGAGCTCTGCTGCGCGCCGCAGGCGGCGAGGCTCAGTATAAGGGCCAGCGCCAGGGCCAGCGCGGCGGCTTTTCTCGTGGTTTTCATGTTGTTTTCTACCTCTTTTCCCAAATTTGCACTCCGGAAAAAGGCAAAGCGCCCCTCCCCTAAGGGAGGGACGCGACAAGCGGGGCGCGGCCCGGCTGCCCGGCGCGCCCTTTGCCCCTGCCCCCCGCTGCCCGGGGACGGTCTGCAACTCGCAGAGCGGCGGGCATTCCGGCTCGCGCCCTCGCAGGCGCACACGGCAATGGCTGTTGCGGCGGATTCTCACCGCCTTCCCCCGCCCCCTCCCGCCGGGTCCGGCCCGGCGCTCAGGCGTGCCTCGCGGCACGGGACTGCGTTTTTTCTCAAACTGCGGCTATACTCTACCCCATTTCGCCCCGCGCGTCAAGTGCGGCGCTCAGAGCAGATAGTGTACCGCATAGAACTCGCCGTCCACGCCGCCGAACATGCCGCCGGAGCTGAGCTCGCGGTAGGGGTAGACGGGCAGGCTCCGGTGCAGCAGCCAGGCGCTGCCGAAGACCAGGCCCTTCCCGGCGTTCTCTATGCCGCCGTCGTAGGTGAAGGCCAGCCAGCCCCGGATGCCCTCCGCGCCGAAGGGCAGGGCGAAGTCCGAGCGCGGCACGTACTGCACATGGCCCAGGTTTTCGAGATCGAACTCGTACCAGAAGAGGCCCATGTCGTCCAGCTCCTCCGCCGTCTGGCCGCCGCCCAGGACGACGGGCAGGGGCGCAGCGAGGGTATCGCCGCCCTTTTCGTACACCAGGGCTCCGGAGACCTCGCTGATGGCGGCGTTGGGGTCCGGCTCAAGGCCCAGGGCCTCCTGCAGGCGCAGGCGCGGAGGTTCCAGCCAGCGGAAGGCGGCGTAGAAGCGCGACCTGCCGTCCGCGAGGCCGACAGCCCAGACCTCCATCTCCAGCTGCCCGCCGTCGAGCGCGGTGTCGCCGCGCGTCTCGATGCCGCAGTCCTTTGCCCAAAGGGCGCCCTCGCAGAGGCTCAGCTCCTCCTGCGTCAGCGATCCGGTGAGCCACTCGGGCAGGCCCAGCTCCTCCAGGGACTCGCGGGCCTCGGTGTCCGCGGCGGAAAAGGGCTCCGCCTCGGGCATGGCAGGCCGCGGGCCCAAAAGCAGCGCGGGGACGAGCAGCAGGACGATGGCCGCGGCGTAGAGGGCGAGGAAGGCCCCGACGCTCAGGCGCACGGGCGCGGGCTCTATGCGGTAGCCCCGGCCCGCCAGCTCTCGGCCCTGCCGCCGCAGGAGCAGCAGGAGCAGGATATAGAGCGCCAGCCCCGCGAGGCCCCTGACATTGCTGTACACCGCCGAGCGCGCGGGGACGTAGGTCCAGATAATGGCGAAGATGAAGAGCACGGCATAGGCCGCGGCGGCCCATAGGGCGAGGTCGCGGGGCTTTGCGCCCTCGGTGCGCTCAAAGGCCGCGCGGATGCCGGAGCGCAGGCCCAGCAGCAGGCACATGTCGCGCGCGAAGTTCAGTGCGACGAGGGGCCAGTGCAGCCAATCCGGGGACTGGACCGGCCTGGCCGCGGCCAGCACCGCGGAGGCCGCGGCGGAGACCAGCAGCACGATGGAGACGAGCCAGCCGAGGCGGAAGCCCGGCGCGCTCCGCCGCAGGCTGCGGAAGCCCAGGTAGACGAGCGCCGCGCCCAGGCAGGGCAGGAGGTAGTTGAGGCCCAGGAGCTCCAGCTTGATCGTCACAAGGGCGAGACCCCAGAGGATGCGGCGCATGGCAACGCGCCAGGGCTCCGACTGCTCCGAGGGGCCGGGCGGCAGGCTGCCCGCCGTCTCGGCGAGGAGGATATCGTATTCACGCTCGCTCACAGCTCGTCACCTCCCAACTGGGCGCGCAGCTTCTTCTTGATGCGGTAGAGGCGGCCCTCCACGGCGCGCTCCGTCGTCCCCAGCTCCGCCGCGAGCTGGGCGGTGGACTGGAGATAGTAATATTTCCTGTAGAACAGCCGACGGTCGGCCTCGCCCAGCCTGTCGAGGGCGGCGCGCAGCCGCCGGGCGCGCTCGGCGCGCAGGAGCTCCTCCTCGGGGCCGGGGGCGCTGTCGGCCAGCTCTTCGCCCAGGGTCTCCGCGGCGAGAGCGCCGTTCCTGCGGCGCTCCCGCAGCAGGTCGAGCGCCGTGCTCCGGCACAGCTGGGCCAGCCAGGTCGAGACGGCCCCGCGCCCGGGGTCGTAGTCCTCCTGCCGCTCCACGGCGCGAAGCCAGACCCGTGCGAGGCAGTCCTCCACGGCCTCTTCGTCCCGCAATATGCCGCGGGCCATATATTCCAGCATGGCGGAGCAGCGCTCCACCGCTTCTTCCATATCCAGCTGCGAGGCCCTCGCCCCCTTTCTATCCTAATATACGCCGCAGCCCGCGAAATCCCACGCAGCGGCGCGAATAATCAGGCGCTGCATGCACAGGACCCCGGCCGTCAGGCCGGGGTCCCGCTTTTCCTATTCAGCTTCGTCCGGGAGGTGCAGCAGCGCCTCCGAAAATATGGCGGCCTTTCCCGCCAGAGCGACCCGCCCGCCTTCCACGCGGCAGAGAAGCTCGCCGCCCCGGCGCGAGGCCTGCCAGGCCCGCAGGCTGTCTTTTTTCAAGCGCGCAGCCCAGTACGGAGCGATATGACAGTGGCCCGAGCCGCAGACAGGGTCCTCGTTCACGCGCAGCTTTGGAGCAAAGGAACGGGAGACGCAGTCATAGTCCGAACCCGCGGCGGTCACGTGCGTGAGCAGCCCGTCCAATCCGGAGAGAAGCTCCATATCAGGCTCCAGGGCGCGCAGCGCGGCCTCGTCCTCCAGCACGCAGAGCAGGTCCCGGCCCATATAGGCCTCCGCCGGCCTCAGGCCAAGCGCTCGCTCCATCGCGTCCGTAACCTCGACGGGCCGGAGCTCATAGGCAGGGAAGTCCAGCTCGTAGAGTTCCCCCTGCCTGCGGACGCTGAGCCTGCCGCTCAGCGTGTCGAAATCCACCCTCCCGGCCTGTTCATCGTAAAAATGCGTGATGACGAAGGCCGTCGCCAGCGTGGCGTGGCCGCAGAGGTCTATCTCCCCGCCCGGTGTGAACCAGCGCAGGCGGTAGGCCCCGCCCTCGCGGACTGCGAAGGCGGTCTCGGAGAGGTTATTCTCCACCGCCAGGGCCTGCATCAACGCGTCGCCCGGCCAGGAGGGCATAACGCAGACCGCCGCTGGGTTTCCGGAGAACACCCGGTCGGTGAATGCGTCTATAACGTATTGCCTCAGCTCCATTTTCGCTTATTCGGGCTTGTAGCTGCCCTTGAGCATGACGGAGCGGTTGAAGACCAGGTGACCGGGCTTCGAATCGCGGCTGTCGGCGCAGAAATAGCCCATGCGCAGGAACTGGAAGTGATCGCTCGGCTTGGCGCTCTCAAGCATGCGCTCGACCTTGCAGCCGGTCAGGACCTCCAGGCTGTCCGGGTTCAGGCAGTCGATGAAGTTCTTGTCCGCCGCATCCGGCTCAGGGTCGGAGAACAGGCTGCCGTAGAGGCGGACCTCCGCGTCCGCGCAGTTCGAAGCGTCCACCCAGTGCATCGTGGCGCCCTTGACCTTGCGGCCGTCCGCCGGGTCGCCGCCGCGGCTCTCGGGGTCGTAGGTCGCCAGGACCTCGACCACTTCGCCGTTATCATCCTTCACAAAACCGGCGCACTTGATGAGATACGCGCCCTTCAGGCGGCACTCCAGGCCGCAGCTTTCGCCCTCGTCCGGGCACAGGCGCTTGTACTTCGGCGCGCGGTGCTCCATGAAATCCTCGCGCTCTATATAGAGGTTGCGCGAGAACGTGACCTTCCTCGTGCCGGCCTCGGGGTCGTTGGGGTTATTCTCTATCTCAAGCTCTTCGCTCTGGCCCTCGGGGTAGTTCACGATGGTGAGCTTCAGCGGGCGCAGCACGGCCATGGCCCTCTGCGCGTGCTCGTTGAGGTCCTCGCGCAGGCAGTGCTCCAGCAGCGCGTAGTCCACCGTGTTCGGGACCTTGGCGACGCCTATGCGCTCGCAGAAATTGCGTATGGAGGCCGCCGTGTAGCCGCGGCGGCGCAGGCCGCAGAGCGTCGGCATCCTCGGGTCGTCCCAGCCAGACACGCGGCCATCCTCCACCAGACGGCGCAGCTTCCGCTTGCTCATAACGGTGTAGTTGATGCCGAGGCGCGCAAACTCTATCTGGCGCGGCTTGGACGGCAGGTCGCAGTTGTTTATCACCCAGTCGTAGAGCGGGCGGTGGTCCTCAAATTCGAGCGAGCAGAGCGAGTGCGTAATGTGCTCCATCGCGTCCTCGATGGGGTGCGCGAAGTCGTACATCGGGTAGATGCACCACTTGTCGCCCTGGCGGTGGTGATGCGCGTGGTTTATGCGGTATATGACCGGGTCGCGCATGTTGAAGTTGCCGCTGGCGAGGTCTATCTTCGCGCGCAGGGTGTACTTGCCCTCGGGGAACTCGCCCGCCCTCATGCGGCGGAAGAGGTCGAGGCTCTCCTCCGCGGGCCTGTCCCGCCAGGGGGAGCGCGCAGGCGTGTTCGTGTCGCCGCGGTAGTCCCGGAACTCGGCGGGGCTCAGCTCGCAGACGTAGGCAAGACCGCGCTTAATGAGGTCCTCCGCGCACTCGTACATCTTCTCAAAGTAATCCGAGGCGTAATAAAACCTGTCGCCCCAGTCGAAGCCCAGCCAGTGTATATCCTCCTGTATGGCCTCGACGTACTCCACGTCCTCCTTCGTCGGATTCGTGTCGTCCATGCGCAGGTTGCACAGGCCGCCGTATTTCTCCGCAGTGCCGAAGTCGATGACCAGCGCCTTGCAGTGGCCGATGTGCAGATAGCCGTTCGGCTCGGGCGGGAAACGGGTGTGCACCTTCATGCCCTCGCAGCGCCCGCCGGGAGCCAGATCCTCATCTATGAATGTCTCTATAAAGTTTTTGGATATTTCTTCCATGTTATCCCCTCACAGCTCATCCTGACTTGATGTTCTCCCATTATACACGGAATGATTCCTGTTTACAACGGTGTTTTTGGGCGCTATAATCTTGCTATAATAAGCAAACGGAGGCGTACATGACAGACGTTATCATAATAGGCGGCGGCCCCGCAGGGGTCTCCGCGGCGCTCACGGCGATGCACCGGGGCAAGACGGCGCTCATCGTCTCCTCGCCGCCGGAGGATTCCCCGCTCTGGAAGGCGGAGCACATAGACAACTACCCCGGGCTCCCGGGCGTGACGGGGCGCGAGCTGCTGCAGAAGCTGCTGCTGCACGCGGAAGGCTCCGGCGCGAAAATAATGCGCGGGCGGGTGCTCAGCGTGCTGCCCATGGGCGGAGCTTTCGGCGTCTCGGTGGGTTCGGACTTCGTGCAGGGCAGGGCGGTGGTCATCGCCTCGGGCCTCTCGCGGGCGAAACCCTATCCCGGCGAGGCGGAATTTCTCGGCGCGGGCGTGAGCTACTGCGCCACCTGCGACGGCATGCTCTACCGCGGCAAAAAAGTCGCCGTCATCGGCCTTTCGGCCGACGCGCCGGAGGAGGCCGAGTTCCTGCGCTCCATAGGCTGCGAGGTGGAGTACTTCGACGCCGCCCGGGCGAAGAAATACGTGATACGCGGCTCGCAGCGGGTGGAAGCGCTCATAGCCGACGGCACGGAATACGCCGTCGAGTGCGTCTTCATCCTGCGCGCGGGCGTTGCGCCCGGCTCGTTGGTGCCGGGGCTTGAGCTGGAAGGGCCGCATATAAAGGTAAATGCGGACATGGCCACGAGCGTCCCCGGCGTCTTCGCCGCGGGAGACTGCGTCGGCGCGCCCTATCAGGTAGGCAAGGCCGTGGGCGAGGGCAACATTGCGGGTATATCCGCGGCCAAATATGTGGAAAATACACACGAGGAGGAATAATAATATGGTACAGCATCTTACGAGCGCGGATTTCGACAGCGTGACCGCTTCCGGCCGCTGTGTCGTGGACTTCTGGGCCAGCTGGTGCGGCCCCTGCCGCATGCAGGGCCCCATCCTGGACGAATTTGCCGCGGAACATCCCGAGGTCAAGACCTGCAAGGTGGACGTGGACGCGGAGCCGGCCCTGGCCGCGCGCTTCGGCGTCATGAGCATCCCCACCCTCATCTACTTCGAGGACGGGAACATGACCGGCAAGGCCGTCGGCGTCCAGATGAAGGAGCAGATAGCCGCCGCGCTGGGCGTTTGAAAGCCGCAAAAGCTGTTGACTTTGCGCTGAAGTTGGGCTATAATCGCGTTTAAACAGGCTGAGACGGGCAGGAGTAGGCGTTTGCCGATGCGTAGAGAGGGGACGGAAGGTGCAAGTTCCCCGTGACGCGGCGCCGAAGGTCGGCCCCGAGCCGCCGGGCTGAAAGCTTTTCGAGTAGGCCGGACGGGCGCTCCCGTTACAGAGCCGAGAGTGTCACGCTTCGGCGTGGAACTCAGGTGGTACCACGCGGTATATTTCCGCGCCCTGAGGCAAATTTGCTTCGGGGCGCTTTTTCATGCCCCGAAAAGGAGGAAAGGCTAATGAGAGAACTTCCCAAGGTGTACGACCCCAAACAGGTCGAAAAGAAGATCTACGACATGTGGCTCGGGGGCAACTACTTCCACGCCGAGCGCGACCCGGAAAAGAAGCCCTTCACCATCGTCATCCCGCCCCCGAACGTCACGGGCCAGCTCCACCTCGGCCACGCCTTCGACGAGACCATCCAGGACGTGCTCATAAGGTACAAGCGCATGGACGGCTACTCCACCCTCTGGCTGCCGGGCTACGACCACGCAGGCATCGCCACGCAGATAAAGGTCGAGGAAAAGCTCCGGGGCGAGGGCAAGACCCGCTTCGACCTCGGGCGCGATAAGTTCCTCGACGAGGTCTGGGCCTGGAAGAACAAGTACGGCGACAGGATAGTCGAGCAGCTCAAGACCCTCGGCTCCTCCTGCGACTGGGAGCGCCAGCGCTTCACGATGGACGACACCTGCGCCCGCGCCGTGCGCGAGACCTTCGTGGACCTCTACCAGAAAAAGCTCATCTACAAGGGCAAACGCATCATAAACTGGTGCCCCAAGTGCACCACCGCGCTCTCCGACGCCGAGGTCGAGTACGTTGACAAGCCGGGCCACCTCTGGCACGTGCGCTACCCGCTCTCCGACGGCTCCGGCGACCTCATCATCGCCACGACGCGTCCCGAGACCATGCTGGGCGACACCGGCGTCGCCGTGAACCCCAACGACGAGCGCTACACCGACATCGTCGGCAAGACCTGCATCCTGCCCCTCGTGGGCCGCGAGATACCCATCGTCGCTGACGACTACGTCGAGATGGACTTCGGCACCGGCTGCGTCAAGATGACGCCCTGCCACGACCCGAACGACTTCGAGGTCGCCCAGAGGCACGACCTCGACTACATCCTCATCCTCGACGACGACGCGAAGATAATAAACGGCGGCAAGTATAACGGCATGGACCGCTACGAGGCCCGCAAGGCCATAGTCGCGGACCTTGAGGCCGAGGGCTACCTCGTCAAGGTCGAGGACTACTCCCACAGCGTCGGCACCTGCTACCGCTGCCACAGCGACGTGGAGCCCATCTCCTCCGAACAGTGGTTCGTGAAGATGGCCCCGCTCGCGAAGGAGGCCATCCGCGTCGTCGAGGACGGCGAGGTCAAATTCGTGCCTGAGCGCTTCTCCAAGACCTACCTCAACTGGATGTACAACGTCCGCGACTGGTGCATCTCCCGTCAGCTCTGGTGGGGCCACCGCATCCCCGCCTGGTACTGCGCCGACTGCGGCCACGTTACCGTCTCCAAGGAAGACGCCACGGAGTGCGAGGCCTGCCACTCGAAAAATATCGAGCAGGACCCCGACGTGCTGGACACCTGGTTCTCTTCGGCGCTCTGGCCCTTCTCCACGCTCGGCTGGCCTGAGGAGACCGAGGACCTCAAGTACTTCTATCCCACGGACGTGCTTGTCACGGGCTACGACATCATCTTCTTCTGGGTCGCCCGCATGATCTTCTCCGCCTGCGAGCAGATGCACAAGATACCCTTCCACACCGTGCTCATCCACGGCCTGATCCGCGACCCGCAGGGCAAGAAGATGTCGAAGTCCGCGGGCAACGGCGTGGACCCCATCGAGATGATAGAGCGCTTCGGCGCGGATGCGCTGCGCTTCAACATCATCACCGGCAACAGCCCCGGCAACGACATGCGCTTCTATGTCGAGCGCTGCGAGGCCATGCGCAACTTCGCCAACAAGCTCTGGAACGCCAGCCGCTTCGTCATGATGAACCTCACGATAGGCGACTGCGCCCTGCCGGAGAAGCTGGAGCTTGAGGACCGCTGGATACTTTCCAAGCTCAACAGCCTGCGCGGCGAGGTGCGCGAGAACCTTGACCGCTACGAGCTCGGCATAGCCGCTCAGAAGATCTACGATTTCATCTGGGACAGCTACTGCGACTGGTATATCGAGCTGACGAAGCCCCGCCTGAACGGCGGCGACGCGGCGGCCAAAGAGGGCGCGGAGCGCGTGCTGCTATATGTCCTCACCGACATCCTGAAGCTGCTGCACCCCTTCATGCCCTATATCACAGAGGAGATCTTCCAGGCCATCCCGCACGAGGGCGAGGCGCTTATCGTAGCGCCCTACCCGAAGTACGACGCGGCGCTCTCCTTCCCGGAGGACGAGGCGGGCTTTGAGCTCATCATGGACGCCGTCAAGGCCGTCCGCAGCCGCAGGGCCGAGATGAACGTGCCCCCCTCCAAGCGCCCGACGCTCATCATCACGAGCGACAGGCCCGAGGTCTTCGAGGCCGGACGTACCTACCTCTCCAAGCTGGCCTACGCCGGCGAGGTCGAGATATCTGCCGAGGCCCCCGCAGACACGGAGGGCATGGTCTCCGTCGTCACGGGCAGCGCGAAGATGTTCATGCCCATGGCCGAGCTCGTGGACATCGAAAAGGAGCGGGCGAGGATCGAAAAGGAGCTTGATAAGGCCAGGGCCCAGCTTGAGGCCCAGAACAAGAAGCTCGCGAACGAATCCTTCGTCTCCCGCGCTCCCGAGGCCGTTGTGAACGCCGAGCGCGAGCGGGCCGAGAAGGCCAAGGCGCTCATAGCCAACCTCGAAGAGAGCCTGGCAAAGCTCAAGTGAAGAAAACCCAGCACCGGGGCGCCCATTGGCGCCCCGGTTTTCTGCGCCCTGTGTCAAGCCCCGGGCCTGCCCCATAATATATGACCGGGGGATATCCCCCGGAAGGAGGCAGCACCAGATGGGTGTGACCAATTCCAACAAGGTCGCTGACGCCTCGGCGATATGCTGCGGCGATACTTTTAAAATGACCCTCGCCCTCACCGCCGCGCCCGATATCGTGGAGAACCCCACGGATATCGTCCTCGTGCTCGACCGCTCCGGCAGCATGAGCGGCGCGCCCTTGGCGGATATGAAGGTAGGGGCCAAGACCTTTATAGATATCATCTCCGAGTCCACGGGCGGCGCGGGCTCGGGCGAGATAGGCTCCGGCAGCCGCATGGGCGTTGTGAGCTTTGCCGCCAACGCCTCGGTGGACGCCCAGCTCGTCACCTCGGTGGCCGACCTCAAGGCCGCTGTGGACGGCATCTCCGCCGGCGGCGGCACCAATCACGGGGACGCCTTTCTCAAGGCGCAGGGGCTCTTCGAGCCCTCGTCCTCAAACGCCCGGGTCATCGTAATGTTCACGGACGGCGTGACCACCTCCGGCCCCGCGCCGGGGCCAATCGCCGCCGCCGCACGCGCCCAGGGTACGGTCATCTACTGCATAGGCCTCATAGGCTCCGACGGCCTGGACGTCGCGGCGCTCAATAACTGGGCCACGGACCCGGACGCCTCGCACGTTGCCGTGACGCCCGACGCCGCGGACCTCGAGGAACTCTTCGCCGAGCTGGCCGCCAATATTTCAAAGCCCGGCGCGACCAATGTGCTGATAAAGGAAAAACTCACTTCGGATTTTGAGCTTGTGGACATCGACCCGCCCGAGATCGGCATGGCCATCATAACCGGTCTGCGCAGCCTGCGCTGGAGCATCGACTCCCTGGGCGTCACGAAAAGCGAGAGCGCCGCGCTCCATTTTACCGTGCGGCACGTGGGCTCGCAGACGGGCGAAGTGAGTGTGAACGAGGAGATAGAGTATTCCGACGACGAGCAGAACGAGGTCAAGTTCCCAGACCCGAAGGTCTATGTGGACTGTGGCGAGGTCGTGCACCCCGAGCCGGAGCCTGAACCCGTGGAATTCAGCTCCGGCCCCTGTGAGGAGCAGGTCTGCTACGATATGGGCGAGCTCTCGCTCAACGCGCAGGGCAGGCTCGTGGAGCTGGGCCTGACGCTCCGCTCTGTCTGCCCGAGCAGGCGCGTGGCGCTGGGCGTCCTGCTCGAGGACGGCGAGGAGGGCGGCTTCCGCTCCTTCAAGGCCTTCGTCATCCCGGCTCAGTGCGGGAAGAAGTGCCGCGACATCCGCGTGGAGGGCATACGCTTCGTTGTCCCCGACACGCGCTGCCACTGCCTGTCCCGGGACTTCACCGCCCGCGCCATAGCGAATTATATGGACACCGACGCCGAACTCTGAGCACAAAAGCAAACCGCCGCCCCGTAGAGGGCGGCGGTCCCTTTTTATTTGGCGCTCAGCCGTCCTCAGCCGGCTCCGGGACACCGTTGGAAATGTACATTTCCTCTGTCTTTATTTGTGCGGCTGCAAGTGTATCCAGTGCCTCCTCACAATGACCTGACTCAAGCTGTGACACGGCGTCGCTCACGCGGTTGAAAAGATACAAATACAGCTTTTTATACAGCTCTTCCAAATATATCACCCCTTGTTTTATATCCATATGGTTATCACACAGCCATTATTGCAAATGCTTGGTTTATCGTCAAGATAACTATATGGATATCAGGGGGGCGAGCTATGGCGTGTTACAAGAGGGTGAGGGAGCTTAGAGAGGACCACGACATGACGCAAAGGCAGGTCGCGGCTGCGCTCAACATCTCCCAACCGCAGTATTTCCGCTACGAGCAGGGCTATCGCGACCTCCCAACGGACATCCTCATAGCCCTGGCTAAGCTCTACGGCACCAGCACGGATTACATCCTCGGCCTGAGCGACGAGCCGTGGCAAAAAGGCTGAGACCGCCGCCCCGATACAGGGCGGCGGTGCTTTTTATTTGGCTCCGGCATAACCGAGGCGGAGGAACTCTCTCCAACAGTTGTATTCGAGGTTTTCCACGTCCTCGGTGACGCAGACCTCGTCGTCCTCGTCCTCGTAGTAGACGCGGGTGAGGCTGTCGCCCTCGCGCAGGAAGTACCAGCGGTAGAAGCGGTGCTCGTACATGGCGTCAAAGCTGTCGAAGCAGGGGAAGCGCTCGATGATGCAGAGCACCCGGCGGCCGTAGCTGTCGAGAAAATAGTCACCGTCCAGCTTCGTCGCTGTGAGCTCCGTCAGGCTCTTGTAGCGGCGGCCCGCGGCCTCAAAGCCGCCGGGGTATGCGTAGGTCCTGGCGTGCTCGTGCGGCTCGCGCGTTTCAATCGGGCGTCCCTCTGCGTCCTGCTCCGGACTTACCCACAGCAGACGCTCGGCCCCGCGCATGCTGCCGCCGAACCTCACCTTCTTGCCACCGCCCGGCGAGCGGAGCTCCAATTTGCCCTCCGCCGCTGGAGGCTTTTTGAATCTCGGGCGGAACATGGCTATTCCTCCTTTCGCTCTCTATGGTTTTTCACCAGCTTCAGGCTGAGTCCCCGCGCCTGCGCCGCCTCCGTGAGCAACCGGGCGGCCAGCGCGGCGCGCTCCTTCAATTCCAGGCCCTCCGCCTGAGCACGCAGCCGCTCCAGGACGGCGCGCAGGTCCTCGGGAGGCAGGAGGTAGGCCGCGGTGCTGAAGAGGGTCTTGCGCCGCCCGTCGTTATAACCGCCGAGCAGCTTCTCCAGCAGCGCCGCGCTCTCCCGCATCCGGGCCATATACGCCTCAATCCCGAGGCTCCGCGCCTCAGCTGCGTCCCGCGCGCGGGCGCTGTGCGGGACGAAGGAATCGCACTCGTCAAAGCCCTCGTAGCGGGCGCAGGGGTACTCGGGGCAGTCCCAGCAGAATTCCGGGCCGCCATGTTCCAGGGAGCAGCGCGCGATGGCGCAGCTCTGGTTGCCCTCCCCGCCGCCGCAGCCGGGGCAGTAGCCGCCCAGGTGCATCCGGCAAAGGCCGCATTTCAGCCCGCAGAGTGAAAACAGCGGTTCCCGCCGCGTAAAGCCCTTCATGCCTACACCTCCCTAAAACCACAGAGCCCTTCCCCGCGGAACACCGGTCCTGGCGGCTCTACCAGCCCGGGCTTTCGGGGCTGAAAGCAAAACACGGGGAGTCCTTTTATATTCAAGGAGCATTTCGCTTCCTCCTTTTGGGCTGCGGCAGCTCCGCAAGCGCCTCGCAGGTCAGGCGCGCCAAGGCGCAGAGCGCCGCGGCATCGTCCGTGTCCTCCACGCGTATGTAGTCCTTCGCGCCCGCATAGGGCGGGGCCAGGGGCAGCTCCGGGAAGGCCGCGAGCGCCGCCTGGGTGGGCTTTATGAAAAGCTCGTCGTCACAGATGACTGCGAAAAATCATCCCGTCCAGGTACAGGCCGTACTCCCCGAACATCCGCCGCGCCCGAGCCAGCCCGGCGCAGGAGAGCTGTTCGAGAATGTAGTTTACATAATCAGCGCTGGATGACATCCCTGAGGCCTCCTTCGGTTTTGTCGTATTATACCACAGGGCGGGCGGGCTGTCTGCTGAGTTTTTCCACCGGTGGGCAGTGCGGGGAGGACGGATCGCAATTTGAGCGCTCTGTGCCTTGCTGGCGGGACATATGGTTTGTCTTGCACGGCGTTTGTTTACGGTTCCGCTTATGTGTACGACAAGCAGCCGCCCTGTAGGGGACGGCGTCCCCGACGTCCCGCCGCTGCGGTCTCCGCCGACCCCACCGCGTTCCACCGGCCCCCGCCCGGGCGTGGGATGATCTTGCGGTATATTATGCGGCACACGGCCCGTCTCCCACCCGCCGTAGGGGTCGGCGTCCTCGACGACCCTTTCCTTCGTCCACCGCCAGCCCCACGGCGGCGCGCATAGGCTGCGGGCGGCTTAGGCCGCCCGC